>OMLO01005417.1_pt1 | contig 10724 bp, 5 predicted proteins | sample 1674811 | NCBI WGS metagenome assembly OMLO01 (sample SAMN06265003, study PRJEB25207) | coral metagenome | isolation source: Coral host | place: Mexico:La Bocana,Puerto Morelos, Mexico | collected 2008-11-13
GCCATAAAATTCTCTTAAACGTTTCTGAAATAAAATTTTTGTTTGTAATACGTACCTTTAGGCGAGCTAAACTGATATATTAGATGTAGCTGTCGTTCAGTCTTGTTCTTTGAAAATGCTTATTGCGACGAGATTGTTCGAATAAATGAAAACTCGAGCTGATTTTGAATTTTTCAAAATTTCCCGTTTCGGCATTTAATTGTAAACAGATAGCGCTTACGCCACAAGTTGTGGAGGACTGGATGAAGGAAAATGTTTGTGCTGATATTTCCAGAAAAGTGGGGTACCAGAGTATTTTTCTGAAAAATGTGACAGTTTTAAACAAGCAAGCTGTAATGGACTGGGCAACTACCAAACTACATACTTACAAAGGAAGAAGTATGGACTGTGCTTCGCTAACATGTACTTGAAACATCTACATGTGCTATCTATACAATGGATTCTGGAAGAAAAATCATCTTACACTGCGATGTTGGCCTTTGAATCATCTTTGTGTGCCGTTCACCGAATAGACTGTGCGTTACTGGCAGTAGAATGATCTTCAAATAAACTGAGCCTTCTAGCATTAATGGTTAAATTACGCCTTTTGTAATGATCATATAGATGGCTTTTACATTAATGTCATCATTAAGAGCTGAAAAGATAATGAGTTCTAAAAGTGTTTTGTTTAGAATTCAACCTGCTCAGCGACATTTTGTTCAATAAAAAATCGATAAAAGGGTTTGTGCTGAAATGGTTCAAGCTCCATTCGCAGTAAGTGACAAGTTCATTTTTAGTTCTAAAGTAAACAAAATATTGTCTTAGACAAGAACGGGTAGTTAAACACTATTTTCTTAAAGTAATTTTCCGGAATTGTCTGTTTAAGGACAGAAACCACTTTTGGTGGGGGAAAACTACTGGCTGGCAAAAGGCGACGAAAAATTAACATACAATGTAGTTTGCAAAAAAGGGTGAATAAATGTTCCTGGCTGTTAAACCAGGACAAAAACAAACGTTGCTGGCAAAACAGGGTAAAAAAAATGTTCCTGGTTGGAAAACCAGGACAAAAACAAACATTGCTGGCAAAAAAGGGAAAAAATTGTTCCTGGTTGGGAAAAAGCCAGAACATTACGGATGCTGGCTGGCGAAAACGGCTGTTAAATAATTGCTAGCTGGCTCTGAAGAGCGGATATTTTTTTCTCACGGTAGTTAAAAATTGATCTGATCTGGTATGGGGCGATAAGGATAACGCTGTTTTAATGAATAACCTGCAGGTGTTGCAAAACAAGGCGGCAAAACTTGTTCTAAATAAACCATTGTATTCTTCTGCAACCGATGCTCTCAGTCAGCTTGGCTGGTTAAATTTAAATCAACGCAGGCACTTCCATCGCTGCTTGTATGTTTATAAATCTCACAAATTGGAATTATCTAGAAATAGCGATGTCCATAAAGATAACACTCGCTCCAAAGATCATCTTAGACTTCCAACAGTAGAACGGAACTGGGGTAAACATGCAGAGAACTTGTTATCATGCCTTTAAAGACTGAATGCCTTGGACAGTGACTTGAAGAACTCTGACACCATATGTCAGTTTAAAAGTAATTTTTTTTTAATCTATTAATCTATAATTTACTTCTGTATTTTTAATATATATATATTTTTTTTTTTTTTTTTTTTAAGTTGTGTATTTATTTTTTAATAATTTAATGTTATTTCGGATCGGGACCTTTCTGTAGATCACCTACGGGTAAGTAAGCTTCCCGTTAAAATATCATTAAATAAAATTAACTGAAAATGCCTTTGCGCATGCCCATTTATCATCTAGGCCACTAATGAATGGCTTTCGATAATAAACTTCGTTGGGTACCTCTGTTAACTATTTTACGATGGCTCTTTCTTTCTGCTGGAGCCACAAAGAAGAGCCATCACATTTGATGGCCAATACTATGGTAAAATTGATGGTGTGGCTATGGGCTCTCCTTTAGGTCCTGTTTTGACCAATATCTTTATGTGCGATTTGGAAGATAAATGGGTTCTTGATGACACTGCTCGCCCTTCGATTTGGTTTCGGATACGTTGACGATACCTTCACCTTGTACGACAGTAAAAACGCAGGAACTCAGTTTTTACACTACCTCAAGAACTGTCACGCAAATATTAAATTCACCGTTGAATTTGAAGATAACAGTACAATCCCTTTCCTAGGCATTCTCATCAAACCCCACAGTCATACCTTCTCAACATCTATTTACCAGTGTTACTGATAATAACTGATGTGGAGTACCAACGAAAGAATTGTTACAAAATAAATAAATAAATAAATAATACTGGAACACATGTACGATTTCGAAAAATTCGTTAACACACTGTTGTTAACTGTTAACACGCTTAATGATACAACAACAGACTACCACTTGTTCATGGTTTTCAACATGATTCGAGCTTCTAAACTCGGTAACCTTTATTTGCGTTTTTTACAGGATGTATAATTTATAATTTTAAATAGGAAATCAGCACTACAGTATTACTGTGTTCTTTCTCATTTATTTTTCTCATAAAGGATGTATGGAGACAAATTTCTGTTTCTTGTCTTTATTTGCCTCCTGTTGTCCCTGTTGGACTTCGTGTCAAGTCAGCCAAGTCGAAGTGCAACGACTCGCTTCACAGGTAAGAAGACAAGGAGAGCATTTGAACAAAAACCTGGGGAATAGATCGTTTTCACTGTCACGCAATAAAAAAGTAAATCGAAAATCATCCAGTGGATTAAGTCAAGATTAGGATGTTATAGGAAATAAAGAGAGAAGACACTTCTTCAGGTTTTAAGTCTATGCGTTTTTCCAAACTTTAGATATTGGTCGAAATGTTTCGCAGAAATTTACAGAGCTAAGGAAACGCCGTATTGGTGTACCTCCGTTGTTACAACAATATGGTGGCCGGAAAATAGTGTTAACATCTGGAACTTACTTTGGCTATCTAGGAGGCTGATTATCTGTACTAAACAAAGAAGCATTTACGTTAGCACTTTTCCTAATGCTTTAACTTCTAAGAAGGTCCTAAATCCTGAGGTAAGTATATATTTTTCAATAAACGCGATCGTAGCTCTGTGTCGCGGACCGCCATAACTCTGAAATTCAAAATGCGTCGGTTTCCAAACGAAGCACACTAACGAGCTGAAAAATTACAAACACAAATAATTATACTGTCTCTTATTCCTGATGAAGACAAAAACTTTGGTGGCTTTTTATTTTTGGATTTTAGAAAATGATGGCGTCACCTGAAAACGATCTATTAGATTTAATTTTTCTAGCGCCTGCTGCCTGTTGTTTCAAGCTGTCGAAAACAAGCAGGCGGCAATCCGCTATTCATCACCCAACTCAACAACAACCATCAAACTCCTGGAACAAGTCGTTTAAAGCGGGGACTTGCTAGCTACCGGAAAGAAACAGTTTCTAAGCTTCATTATGGTGCCGCTCTTGCAATATTCGAATACTAATTCCTCCTGACTTTAGAGACTAAAGGAATTTTAGTCGAGTCTCATCTTTTAGAGTTGTCTGTGGAACTGTTACTGGAGACAAAACAAGAGTTGAGAAGCCATTTGTCCCCAGTAATAGTCCCGTAAGCTGCAAGATGAAAAGCGCATAAGATTTCTTCTTAGTTTGTAATGACCGGAACATAAATAGTGGTAAAAAGATGACGAAATTAACGATTAGAGCTGATACACTTCATCACCCCTTTAAATACTTTGGCCTTCTAACTTTGTTTACATTTTTTATACTAATGGTTTTTGGTGTAATTTATCCTAAATCATAAAGTCGGAAATATATTCGGAACGCAAAACATAGTGACGTTCCTAGCAGTTCTCTTAATGCCTTGAAAAAAATGGATAGCATCCAGTGAAACTAAACTTGTTCCTATCTATTGTTTTATTTTATAGGGCCCATATTGATATCAGTTTTGTAACTAAAGTGGTTACCCTGTGTAAATATTTTCAATTATTATTAAAACACTCTTCAACTAAATCTAAGGTGAATTATTTACGCTGGCAAGTGCTGGCAAGTACGCCGTACGGTAGGATAGACACATTTTCCACTTGTGTGTAACGGTAGGTTACATCTATTCTGTTCTGTTTTGGCTATGTCTATGGTGCGTGTAGGAGAGTTTAATCCTTGGTGGCGTTTAATCCTCTTGTGTTTGGTAATATCGCGTTTAAACGTGATAACGATATTTAATTGATTTCTGTAGATCACGATTGCCATCGGACTCTAGATTTTGAGAATACAGATCAAAGAAAATGCTTTAAAGTTCACGGCGGCTCAAAAAGGAAGGTGTCCGATTGCGTGGCCAAGAACGGGACATATTCACTTAAATGGCAGTACAATTCTGTGGGGACACCAGCAACACTGAATTACAGCCGACCATCAGCCTTTGCCATTGAGGGTAAAAGTCTTCGCACTGGAGGTATTAAAATCTGGCTTTACAAGGAGACGCGCTCTATCGGGAGGAAGATGGAAATTAACCTGATTGGTGGAAATAGGAATGCTAGAGTACTACTGGGATCTTTTGAAGTGAGCTTGGAATTTACAGGTTGGAGAGCAGTATGGGTGTCATACAAAGAATGCATAGCATCTCTGAGCGGCAATCCACGCTTAACTGCAGTCAGTTTTGTGTTACACCATATGGATACCATCTATATTGATTTGTTACGTTTTGTGGATCATCTGTCCTTTCAATCTCGAGATAAGATAGTTCCACCCTTGAGAATTCAATTGTACACCAAAATGCACTCATTTCAGCAATCGTATCGATGGAGTGAATTTACGCAAAATAACATTATCGATCTTAGCCAAATTGCTATGAGTGCATCAAAAAACTTAAGTCTGCATCATATCGAGAGTCGCCTGAGAAACTTTTATTTTAATGAAACTAGAACCAGTTATGACAATGACAGTTATTATTTGATGGAACGATGGAAGTCAATCGATAAAAGTATAGATAAGGCTAATAGAGAATACGACAGGCTTGGTCTTCACTTGCGGGGCTGCAGGCCAGTGGTGTTACGTGGTCCTCCGTTGTTTTGCCGACGGAGTGAAATGGGAACAAGAGCTTATTCCAGCACAGATCCAAAAAGGAAGTTTAGCTTTGTTATGGATAAAATTATGTTTCCTTTGGCACTCGAATTTCACCTCAAGTCCCGCCAAAGTGAGCTTAATGAGACAGTAAAGAGAGAAACCCTTCGCTTGAACTCGGCTAATTCAGCTCAAGCGCTCAAAAAAATTTGTGGAAGTCGCAGGAACAGAAAAAAAGAGTTTGAGGACTACCTTACAGGAATAGCTGGGACCCCCCCATACACAGAGCTACACGTACGTCGGTCGTTAGATTATATAAACAAGGTACGTCTTCAAAGGATAATAAATCTCCTGGATTATGTTGAAGACCAAGGTTGGGCAGACGGGAGTGCAATAGGTTCCTTGGATCACGAGATAAATCGAGATGGCGCTGGATTTATGCATACTCTCTTTTTCCTGAAAGAATCTTTGCACGCACATCAAACAAACAAGAGTACGCTGTCAAAGTTAATAAATACAGCAAAATGGTACAATGACTTTGGAGAAGTGTATCAAACACCTCGCTTTGAATACAGTGGAACAACTGCAGACATAATGATTACTATTATGTTATTTCGCCTTATGATAGTGTTGATTATGCCCAGTGGTACGGTTGACGAGATCAAAGCAAGACAAAGGGATATGGATTCCTTGAAGGAATGGATGAACAACGCTTTGACAATCAACAAAGCGTTTGGAGGAGTAATCAAACCTGACTATACCGGTTTTCATCACATGGCATTCTACGGATCTGCATACATACCCCAGGCATTACATACTGCAGCTCTAGTACAGTATCTACTGGAAGGAACTGACTTTGAGTTATCCCCCACAGCAAAACGAAATTTGCAAGAGGGACTTAAAGCCCTGCGGCTGATAGCTGTGAAATATTCTACGCCAAGTAGTGTTGGAGGTCGTTTTCCCGACTTCTCTAAAGCAGTTCTGGCCCAAATACTTCCTGCGTATGCTTACATTAGCATTTCTCAGCCGGGGACGCTTCACACACCGCCGACGCCTGGAATTACCGTCTCTGACCTGACTGGAGAAACGAAAATGTTCCTACGCTTATATCAGCCTTCCGACGCGACAGTTGAGAAGTACCTAACTGAAGGAAACATCCATGCAGGAAAGACATACATGAACACTCTGGGATCTGTGGACATAATGAAATCCGTAAGTTTATTAGACGAATTGTATTAGTTTAAATGCGTGTGACCAGAATGGAAATTAAAATTAAAATGAACTTTATAAAATCAAACTCAAATGCTAATTGGATATTTGGGGCCCCACACTGAATTCTCTGCTAAACAACGGAAAAAGGTATATTGATGCTCAGCTGTCCTGAACCGCACTACTCGCTAAATTTCTTAGTGTCTTAGGAGAAGTGAGTTCTGTGTTCAGCAGGTACACAGTAAGGGCAATGTGAAGAAGTGGGTGATCGATCAATCCAGCTAAGCGCATGACCTTTAAAAATGCATGCCCATATTCCGTCGCGCTACTTTTTGGTTTGTCGCTACAAGGACTACGAGAAAAGAGAGACTGCTGGTAGTCTCAAATCAAAATTATGCATCCATAAAACCACACGAACAGGTTAAGGGCCCGAATTAAGTCACTTCATTGTTTCAAAGTAATTTGAGAACAAAAGTGGACTGCGACTCCATCTTTTCCTTAGAAACAGGAGGCTGGCAACAGCTTCCAGCACTTTTCTAACAGCTATACTTTGAAGGAAGAACACCTTCACTGTTTAACAAGTGATGCTGCAATATTGGTATCAGACAAATGCCCAATCATCGGTAAACAAGTTGCGGTCATCCCTTTTATATAGCAGGTTACCATAGCAACAATACAACCTTATAGGCATGATAAGATGCAACTTGTTACAAGTTTAGAGACATTCTGTGGAGTAAGTTCAGTTTCTAACCCATTCCACGCTTTCATGTTTTCAATTCGACTACAAAAAAGTGGGGTCACTGAGCACATGTTTGAGTAATAAGCGCTTAAAGCTAAAAGTAAGGGTGGTATTAACAGGTTGTATTGTTGATATGGTAACCTTTAGTGCCACGAAATTGACACCATTATGTTCACCAAGTTATAGGGCATTTGTTTCATACTATGATTGTGGCATCAACCGAAGTAAAGTGGTTGTGTAGTTATCATTATTATTATTATCATGATAATGATGCCTTAATCATAGAGTGCATACACTTTCTGATTGATGGCTTCATATAGTTTTAATAGTATTGTAAATATGGCGTTCTCAAGACATATTGAATATGTCTCTGCAATAATTACTAGAAAAAAATAATAGTAAATCTCAATTGTTACAGGTTTATGACAAGGCCCTTTCAAAGAACCTTTTGGCTGAGCTCTCTCCAGAGGGCCATTGGTCCAAGAATTTTGCAGCCCTCTCTATTCACCGTCGCAAAGATTGGGCAGTGACAGTAAAGGGCTTTAACAGGTTTGTCTGGGACTTTGAAGGAACACCGGAGGAAAATGCCCATGGCATCTTTCAAAGTCATGGCGCAATGCTAATAGCTAACAGCGAGGAGTCACTAAGGGCACATGACGTAAGTGAAGGATGGGACTGGACCAAAATTCCTGGAGCCACTACAATGAACCTCACCCTCCAGGAAACACTGCTGAAGGAAGCGCGACATTTTAGTCCACGGTCCTATGCTGGAGGAGTTTCCTTCAAAGGGCCAGAACCTTTCTCGGACGGAGTGTTTGGTATGGACCTCCATCAACCGGATTACAAATTCTTACACCAAAGTCATTCCCATCCTAATATTAGACTTTCTTTTAAGAAGTCAGTTTTCTTTTATCAAAACCTGTTAGTCTGCCTGGGCAGCAATATTAGCGTACAGAACGGTGGCGACAGGGTGGCACAAACAACACTTTTTCAGGACAAGTTGCAGAGTGCGAGTTCAGCTCCAGCCCTAGTTAAGATAAACGATACTCAAACTGGGAACATTGATTACGTGACTGTTGTTGATACAAAAGGGAACAGCTACTACATTCCACGTTCTAGCGCTTCAAGTCTGAAATTTCTACATGCAAACCAAACATCTCAAACTCCGTCAAGTAAACCGTCAATTGGGTATTACGCTACCACCTGGCTTGAGCACCAGTCCCCGAACAGCGACTACGAGTACGCAGTTTATGTATATACACCATCATACCCAAAACCTGCAAACGTCTTCTGGCTATATCACCATAGATACCCTTATGAAAAGCCATACAATGTTCTAAAGCAGGATCACGAAGCGCACGTGGTGAAATTTGAGGTAACACCAGAACGCTGGACATGGCTAGAGCCCTTCTACAGCTACGTCATATTTATGCCCAACCCAACTCTTCCTGATGGTCCAATCATAGAAGTCACCAATCAGTCTCGTATTATGATAGACGATGATGATACGTACGTCTATCTAAGCATCAGCTACCCTGACTTGAATTTCCCAGTTTCACACGAATTGAAAGCCTTAAGAGATATTGGAGATACCGAAATGTTCTACATGGAAAGCGAGGAAGTCGAAGTGAACGTGACACTAAGAACCAACGTAAACAAGACCCTTGCAACGCCGCCAGTGGTACATGGACTGCCAGATGGTCATGGCTACGTCCCAGAAGTTCGAGTGGAGTCTTTATCTTCTCCTGGCTCACCCAAGGGAAACACAATTGTCTTTACCAACCTAAAGAATGGATTCAGCGTTGAAATCAAGTTAAGAAAATAACGCCGAATGGTACTAAATGCATGAGAAGAAACAAGAAAATACCTTTCTCAGGAGAAGTTATTGTCCTGCATAAGTACCGTGATGCAGTGGGAAGCCGTCGGGCATGGTAAGAAGTATAAGAGAAGATGTATGGCAGTATCGTTAAACATAAATTACCTTGAATTATGCATAAATATGTTATGGTCCGACCCTTAAACTGTTGATTGCAGCTATCAAAAACAAGACTGGGCAATAAAGGCTATTGACGTTAAATTGCTGTTTTTTTCTTTTCATTTAATTTAATAAAATACAATATGCCAATAAGCAAAGGTACTTTAAGTCACAATTTTTAAGCATTTTAACCAAAAACGCAGCAAAATCGCCTCATTCCAGTTGTCCCTCGAGTGTTTTGGTGTGCGTGGGTTTATGGGCCTGTTGCACTCGAAAAGCTGGACGCTCCTCGTTTTCGGACCTATCCACCAGGCGTCAACGACAAGATGCCACATCGCCGGTGAAAAGGCAGGAAAGATCCCTTAACATAACACGTAGCAATTCAAAACCGTACACGCAGGCAGCGACTGCAACTGAATTGATTGACCGCGTTTATCGGACAGGCCTGTAGACGCTTGCCAAATGACTGTATTTTCTCGCTTAGCTCCTGGATGGCTTTTTCTCAGGTCAATTTGTTTGTTTGTTGAAGTTGCGATTGAACCGAAACAGATTTATCCGGGATAAATACAAAGGCTGAGAGACCTTTCAATGTGATTCCTTCACAGCCCTATACACCCTTATGCATATAAAGGCAATGTTCACGTGCTACTGAGTGCTCACTGGCTCGAAGAGACAAAGGTCAGTATGAAATAAATGACTGCATTGCTTTTTACCTCCCATTCCATATGCAAAGTCGTTGCATATTTAGCGATGATGAGTATAAGCCGAAAAATGCTGCATAATGATTCAGAATCTGTTAAGTAAAGGCGCTATGTCACGGTGGTCGCATCTTGAAAAGTCTAGCGTAAACTTTTCAAGTTTGGTGTTTTTCTACCTTGCTGAGAACTATTTTCTGGCTTTGCTGCAATTTGAAGGTAGTTATTTACGTGGGTAAAATAACTACAAAAACGATGTCTGATTAACAGTTTCAAGCACTTTTACAACAGCTATACTTTGACAGATGAATACTACCTCTCTTTATGTATAAAGCTCTTTTGTAACACCAAAATATTATCACAAAGAAATGTGTTGAAACGGGGAAGAATCCTCAAAAAGCGCCGTAGTACTAATCTAGGAGGAAACCCCAACCTACCCCATAAACACTACAAATAATATGTGCAAAAATACAAAAACATAAATATATATTTACAGAAATTCAATAACAAGATAAAAATGTAGACACCTTCAACATAAAAAATCTGCCACAGAGGACGCTCCTCTAATTATCAAGAGGGAGAGGATTCCATTCCGCAACTATTGTATTCATAGCCGGTCAGTAAGGAAGACCGCCGGAAAACGCGGGCCGGCAACGAGCGGGATCAACTCGTCGCCCGCCCGCGTTTTCCGGCGATCTTCCCTACTGACCGAAACAGGCTATTGTATTCATGAAACAGGATGTAAATAAATTAGTCCTTGATTGGCAGGTTAAAAGGTTCGAAGTATCCATACTCGTGAATGTTTATTAGGTGATACTACAATATTAGTATCACGAAAATACCCAGCCATTGGTGAACCAATAATGGTAATCTTTACGGCATAATAGGTTAAGTGTTTGTAACTCAAAAATAAGTTTGAAGACCCCAATATTTTATTATTAAATTGTGATAAGTGCGATAAGACGCAACTTTCAGCAAAGTTAAAAAAATCTGTAGTGTGGGTTCAGAGCCACCTTAACTTTCGAAAATTAAGGTGGCCTTGAACCCACACAGAGTTTTT
>OMLO01005418.1_pt1 | contig 10724 bp, 10 predicted proteins | sample 1674811 | NCBI WGS metagenome assembly OMLO01 (sample SAMN06265003, study PRJEB25207) | coral metagenome | isolation source: Coral host | place: Mexico:La Bocana,Puerto Morelos, Mexico | collected 2008-11-13
GGCACGGCCGGTGTTGCGTCTTCCACATTGTTGACCCAAGGAAAGAAGAGAACGAGGATCTTCATTGCCTGCTCATCTTCAGTTTGGCTTCCCTGTGCGCCATAGATAACAGGCACATGTGGCCTCTTGCGTGCAACAATGACCCAGTCATGCCTGTAGCGTTGGACCCGCTCCCCTTGCCCCAATGCAAACCAACCATCGCCACCTCCCTCACAGATCTGGTAGTCCACGGAAGCAGTCAAACTCTTCACACCACGGCGGACTTTGTTGGCCCCAGCTTCTGTCAAACCGGCATGGTAGTAGGAGGAAGGACTCTGCTGTTGGGCTTTGTGCCCGGTTTCGCTCAGGGGATGTTTGGCCAGCTTGAAGTGGAAGTGCCGAGAGAACTCATACGCAGAGAGCATGTGAACCTACAACTGCAACGGACGGTGGCACAAGAAACAACATGTTAGCTTGAAGAATGCAAATGTTTGGGATCGTCGTGTTGCATGCAGTATTTCTTTACTTACGCCATATGCTGATCACCTAATTCAAAACGACACACTCTGGTAGAAATGGCTTGATCTTCAGCTTGCAAGGCTGGCTTTACTATTCTTATTTTCCTAGAGGTCCTAGCAGCAACGATCCACAATAGTCACTAAATACTTCCCAAAAAAATTGCTAGTTGGTTGTTTTAAAGACCTTCTTTATCCTTCCTTCAAAAAACAGGGCCAAAACGGCAAAAACGCCTTCCACCCCTGATTCTGTAAGCATTTTTCAACATTGTTTTTGCCAAGCGTTGGCCTCTGAGCTTGTCCCACGGCCCCCATAGGCAGTCCAGAAAGGGCAGTCGATGGTTTTGGGCCTGTTTCTGCTGCGGCCATCTATTTGCTGACGCCGAGGTTCTGCTGGCCATGGCTGCATGTTCGATGTGGCTTCCAAGAGGCGCAGGGCATAGGCCAAAGCAATTTCGGTGACGGGCGCCGTCTTGATGGATTCAGCCTTTGTTGGGTCCTGATGGCCTGCAAAGAGGAGGAGATTGGTGCATTCCACTGTGCCACGGCAGACGCCCCTTGCATAGCAATCGGTAATCATTCTCTTTGCCAACCTCGCCCCAAGATACCCGGGCTTCTGATCCTCCAATTCTTCGATGAGCTTGCCCTGTGCCTTCATCCATTCCTTCACCTCGTGCACTGCAATGGGCAGCCGCTTGTTCTGATAGTCCGCCGCATAGCCAGCTTGTGCTGCTTGGTTGATCTGGGCATCCTTTGTCAGCTGCCAGACTGGCATCTTCTGATCGCAGGCAAGACTGCAGAATGTGCTGCTATGGGTGTCTGCTGTGATCGGGAAGCGATAGGGGATTTGAACGTCCCCGTTGCAGCGTAGGCCTGCCAACAGAGCTGGATGGTTTCCATTGAGGTTAGCGTCATTGCAAGGGCCCCATGGCAGGCCAATCATGGTTCGCTCCCCTTTACGAGGCATGTCCATGTCCTCGGCGATGCCTGGGCAGATGAGCAGGAGTTCATCTGTGAGCCAACCATCTCGTGGAAAGCCGCTTTTGCACTTTGTAGGGTCTTTAGCATCTCGGCAATGGTTCAATGGTTGCCGTTCGCCATCAGGGCCTGGCAAGTGAACGTGATGCTGTTTGTGTTTCTGCAAGCTTTCCACATCTTCTGCCAGGTAGGCTGCTTTCCATGCATCTGGCGCCATGGTGTCATCCCATTGGTAGGCAGGTCTACTGACCATCAAGTGGCTGTTCTTGTATTCAGGCCACTCAGCTTCGACCTCATCCTTTTCCTCTTGCCAGTCCAAGGGCTTGTTGTAGATAGTGCGCCTAACATGTGCTGAGTAGGTGGAGTAGCGCCGAAGCATTTCGATGCGGTGCTCTGCATTCAAGCGCATGAGTTCAGACAAAGGGGTGTATTGATGGTAGCATTGAACGAACAACTGCGAATGCAAGTGCAAAGAGCCACTCTTTTGACATTCGATGGACCCGTACATCGCATCAATCCGGCCAAAGATGCCACCAGCTGCAGTTGCATTGCTTCCAAAGATGTCCATGCATGGCGAGTCCGACTGGGAGCAATCAGGGCAACGTGGGCAGAAATGCATGCCGAAGAGATGCCTCAAGGCCAGCAACACCAGAACCCGGAAGCCCTCCACACAGGCCAGTGGATCCCGTGCCAGAAGCGCCTTCCGCTCGTCATAGGGCAGCAGCTCCTGTTTTTTGCAGTGGTCCGTTGGTTGAAGTTAGAAGTTTGCTTCATGCATGACAGGGATTCTATCAATGCGGTGCAGGAGGCACAACGCACATAAGGAGTCGCTCCTGCACAAATACCAGTGGCTTTACAAAGAGAGATGGAAAGTATTGAAATAGAAATAGTTGATCGTCTAGCCAAACATACAAATGCTGAGCCTCTGTGAAAAGCTGTTTGTCGTGGAACCCTGTCCTCCACCAATGCTTCGGGTGACAAGCGCATGTAGTCAACATCCAGCTCCGGTTTCTCCCTTCCTTGGAATCGGCCAGTGCGATCAGCAAGGATGGCTGGATCAGCTTGCCGAGCACGCGCCAAGCGCACCATGAGGGTTGTGTCACGCTCCGACGGTGAAAATGTCAAGAAGATGGCCGTGCCATATGCAACCCTGTTGGCATGCGTTTGGTGCCGCATTGTTTTGCGGACCTCATGCGTGCCAGGAATGTTCCGGGTTCTCGCCTCCACGTTGGCCAATGTCTTCTTGGCTGCTTCGCTCAGGCCGGGAACGTGCCGCAGCTTGGTCACGTCACCCTTCACAGCTTTGAGCTCTCCAGTGATGTCTCTGTACTTTCCGTTGCGGAGGTGGGTCATGAGTTCTTTGCAGCCTTGTCCAATCTCCTCGTTGGTCATCATTCGGCCACCACCTCCTTCTTGGTCGCGGTGCACATACATGTAGGTGTTGGGCTGCAGGTTGACACAGGTGCGGAAGTAGAAGTTCCACATGGTGAAGCCAAAGTTCCAATCACGCCGCAGTTGGCTTTCAGCTCGTCTGGCCATGACAGGGGCCCAGTGCTGGTTGAAGGTCACGCTGGGCGCATTGGGATTGCCAGCCTGGCGGCGAGGCCTGGTCCCCTCGCTAATAGCTTGCTCCTCTGGCTGCTTTACCACGTTGAAGACATCAGGGCAGGCCGTTGCATGGGGGAAGCAGAAGGGGAAGGCAATGGAGAAGTAGCCAGGCTGAAATTGGTCCAACATTTCATTGCCGGTTCGTATCTCTAGGGTGTCTATGCCAGCTGCTGCAGCGTCTGGGGTTTCGGATGGTGGGGCAAGCCTTGCAGCCATGTCTTCCAATGCTGCTTGAGCGACATGGCTTGCATTGTGTCCGGCATTGCCTTCGGCCACAATGGCACGGGGTGGCTGCGCTGCAAAGGCCTGGCCCGCTTCAAGTGGACCCAACCTGCCATCACATGGAGCGGCGGCTTTCTGAGGCTGCAGCTTGTCATGTGTCTCATCGGATGCATCCTGTTGAATCACTTTCAAGGCTTCGGGGGGGATGCCATCAATGGGCAGCATCGCTGCTCGGGATTGCACCGTCTCCTCATCGATGCAGGCATAGGATGGGTGCCCCATGTTCTTCATGTCCAGAATCAATTTCACGACCACCTTGTGCTGTTAACAGGCGTGTCGAACAAAGGCAAATCAATCTAGCTCCGCGTTGCTACATGACTCCTGACTGATGCAATGTTGCAACAGCTACTTATCGCAAAACGGGCCTAAGCTCAAAGTACACCATTAATGCCATTAATGTCACAATCTTTATGACAATTCTCCAAGACGCCTCTGAGTTTGATTTTGCTACAAAGAGCCAGTGGAATGACAAAGAGCCAGTCGGTTAAATTGTTTCCAATAGAATGTTCTATGAACTCTATGATCAGTGCAGCTGGGCAACATCTCTGCGAACGACCGCTTGGTGAATGAGGCTTTTGATCTCTTCTTCCGAAGTAGCTCCTTGCTTGTTGGTCTTCAGCAACACGCGGGCCACATTTCCAAGCAGTTCGCCCGAGTGGGGCAGGAGGGGCAGTCCTTCGCCAACATCCTCGATATGGGTCTTGAGTGCAAGGAGAAGTTCCTCCATTGGAAGCGGAAAGGTCAAAGCATTGCCTCTGGCACCAAAGCGATGCCGTGCAAGGTGGGCCGTGGAATCCAAAGGAGCTGCCGGCTTGTTCTCCTTCTTGTCCGCGTCATACCTGGCTTCCATGGTCATACAAGTCAAGGTTGTGATGCATGGGCTCGCGCAAATCATCTCCATGATTGTGACTTTTCTTTCACTCAAGAGGCGAGGCCCATAGCCAATCCACATGTCGTTGGCCAAGCATTGCGGAGGCATGTTGCCCTCAGCAAAGTCTTTGGCGCAATTAGCACAGAGAGGGACCTCGCACTCTTCGCAAAGGCGCTTGGCCCCAACATGGTCTGGATTGACGCCGCAGCGATGGTCCTATACGGGGCGTGAGTCAGAATGAACAGAAGCAGGCAAGTAAGAATGTAAGTTTGGGAGGAATAAGCAAGCGCTGAGATTCCAAGGTCAAGTTGTAAGGTTTTGTAGCCATGCTATTTCGTTGATTTCCTGACAGTATAGCTTGTTCTTTGTAATTTTGAATGTAATTATATAAAATAAATAACAAATAAATAAATAAAAAAGAAATAGTTCAACAGAAATTGAAATACTAGGATGCCACGTTAAGTCTAATTGCTGTCAAGATGGATACTATATTAAGTCTATTACATTCATTGAATGGTAGGTCTTCATTCTAGATTCTAAATGCACAGGCTTAAACACACACACACACACCGCTTTTTATTCCTCCCAGGTTTATGCCCCACAATTGTCACAAGAACCATTCGCCTCAGGACAGCAAAGTATTTTCGTGGGCTCATCACGATTTCCAATGTCCACGGCCAAGGTCCAGTCATCAAAGGTTTCATGGTCTGTCAAGCGTTTCCCGGCCACATTCAATTGGTCATAGCGCTCCAGAAAGGCATTGAAGTCCAGAAGTTTTAGACCGTCAGCCGCAGGCCGGCCCAAGAAGTTGGTGCTGTTGGTGGCCGGACAGCGGTGCACTGGCCGCGACCATTTGATGTCCTGTTTCTCTGGTGGGAGGTCGGCCAGGTGGACATAAATGCAAGCGCAACTGAAGCATATCAGGGCCTCGGTGTTGTTGTTGCTACATGCGCCAGTATATGCTTTCAAAGCCCCGCGGTCAATCGAACAGCCAGCAAGAGGAGCTTGGCTGCGGCACTTGACGGCAATAGCTTCATGATAGATGCCCAGCATGGCAGCCGGGTCGTTGCTGCGGAGCATGTGGGGCAGAATAGGTTCCAAGTCCTCTGCATGGTTTGCCTCAAGGTGCTTCTGTAAGCATTCTTCATCTCCGGCATCTGACGTCCAGTTGCAACCTTTGAATGCGCAGAAGACCCGTGGCCAGAGATGGCCTTCGCACACAGGCTTGAGCCTGTCGCTTTCCGACTCAATCTCTTCGTCCACCGCTCCTGGTGGAATGGTAGGGTGCTTCCGTAACTTGTCGAGGGCCAGCTCCTGGAGGGAAAGGTATGTGGCCGTGTATTTGGCGGCAATTCCGCAACAATATTGTTATATTGTTTCATACAAACTCCGTGCGCCATATGTGGAAATGCACGTGACATTATTGTACATACTACGTATATTCTATATGTATCTGGGATATGTCAAATAAAATCACTCTAGATACTGTATCTTCTTGTCCTGGATCATTTGCTCGGCTCGCCGGTGTGGGTGGATGGAATCCTTCCGGACCTGTACATAGGCCAACTCAGTCAAAATGTCATCCCGAAGTTCGGGCGGCGGAGTGGTCTTGCCAACGATCCTTCGGCGCTTCAATGGCACCGCCATGCTGGCTTCACCATCCCCTTCGCCCACCTCTCCTCCAGCATTTGCAACTGGTTTTGGGGCCTTCTTGGCTTTGGCTTTCTTGGATGGCCTGGCTGTGACGAAGCGGGGCCTCTCAGGCCTCTTCTTGTTGTCGATGGAAGTCGCTTCATGAAGAGATGGGAATGCTTCCTCGACTTGCTTGAAATAGGTCGGTGGAGGCGGCTGAGGCCAAGCCGGTTCCATACCACTGGGGTTCACCGCTTCCACCAAGGCATCGTAATGGTCCTGGCCATTGTACAAAATGTGAACTAGTTCAGCGCCATCCTTGTCCATGACTTGGTGATGGGTCTGTTCCTTCACTGTACAGCTTCCGTCCGCTTGTCGGGTATGGACAAGGACACGCCGCTTCGTCATCAGACTGTAAGCGGTGATCACCGTGTGCCCTCCCCACTCGGATCTGCGAATATGATCTGCTTCCTCCAGCCACGCTTCTTCGAAACCAGCTTGGTTCAGGGCCTCCTCTTCCAGAAAGTCGGCCACCTCAATCCGCAGCGCGCCACCATCGGAGCCACTGCAAAAGGCCAGCGCGTGGAACAAGCAGTCGCCATCGCCTTGCACCTTGATGACGGCAAGGGTGGTTGGAGCCTGGCATTTTTGCGCGGCAAGGAGCAACAGGAGCGGAATGCAATCACAACATTCGAAAGTAGTGTACACATGTAGTATGCAGTTTGCATAGGAGTTGTAACATGGCCTAGACTAAAGCATCTGCATGCCATCATTTGTGTAGGTCACAGGCTGTCTGACTGGCTAATCAACGTCTCCCGCCCGAACGATCCCCTTTGCAACATCTAACCTACGCCAATAATGCTTTCAAGCGCCTGCGCAGGAGCTTCAACAGTCATTGCATTCAAGGCCGCCATGGTGGTGTTCCTGCCACCAAAGGCAATTCTTTTTGCGCAGGTCAATAGAGGGGGGTTACTCAAATACTACAACTACGGTCCACGATTGCCACCATTTGCAATCTTGATTCAATGATCTCCTGCCTGGCAAAGCGGATGAAGCTTTCGAGGCTCCGAAGATCGAATTGGGAATTTGTTTGAGAGCTTGAAGACAGCTGCAAACAGGGAACGGGAACCTATAGCCATCGCACCGAAGGCGTATAGACAGCGACAGCAAGACTTTTCATGTGACTACATGCAAGGTACCAAGTGCACAAGAATCATGTAGACTTATGCGCAATTTGCGACGCAATTTTGGTGGGGCGGTTCAAAAGTCTGGCGGCTTGTGGAAATGCAGCTTGGTTTTAGACACGCCTGGCCCATGGGTGAATCAAGCCCTCTGGCGTACTTAGAAGCTCTTTTTAGATATATTCAAAATATATTGTATATGTCTATGTCTATGTAATATGTGTGTATTCTATTCCCTGTTTTTTTGCATACTGAAAAAATTTGCCATACTTCACTTTGTCGGTGTCTATGATGGGACTGAGGATTGGTTAAATGCTCAAATGTTCTTTGGGCGCATTTGTCTATACTGCACTTCAAACTGTGGCTATAGAGACAAGGGTTCAGCAACAAGTGCTTCATCCCTGCTTCTATCCAAGAGACGGCCATTTTGGAGCCTCCAGGGTACACGCCTTGCTGGGATCGCACAGGCAAAGCGCCGCAGGAAATTTAGAGAGTGAAAAGATGATGAATAAACCTGGGTCGTCACTGCACTTTTCAAGACGCCCGTCAGGTATGAACGCCGTGGCCGGCGTTGGCACGGTGATCAAGCCGGCGGCCTCTGGAGGGCCATAGCGCCAAGTTGCACAGCCTTCAGTCAATGCATTGACAAGGATCTCGATGTCACCCTGAAGGCGCGCCTTTTGGTTCAAGTCCCGCAAAATGTCCTCGATGACCCACCCTTTGTAGATGGGATGTCTGTCAACCCAAGCCTTCATGAACTTGTTGGAGGCAACAAAGGGAAGCTTGCAGCACATGGACAAGTATACGCACAAAAAGTATGTTTCTTCGTGTTGCGGTTGTGCCCAAGGATGGCCTTCGAGAGGCAACACTTTGTACCCGACTTTCTCCGGCAAGCCCATGCCCGGAAAGCGCGCTTCTTTCTTGTCCAAGCAAATTTTCATGGCTGCCTAAGACTTGCAGTGTTTCAAAGGCTTTGTTGGCCCATGGCTCACAACCGCGGGCAGCCCTGCAGGTGGCAAGGACGCGCAGCAAAGGCCATCCGCCTAGAAACTCAAAGGTCGCAAGGCACAACGAGCTGAGGTTGGGCGACTCCATGGCAAGACCAAAGGCTAGTGTATCTTGAACAAGAATGATGGCTTTCCATTCAGAATGCTGATTGGCTATACACTGTGACCAAATAAAGCTGGTAACCATCTGCGTTAACCCGTGCAGCTCTTCAACCAGCCTTCGTTGATAAGAAAATGTTCAGCTGCAGCAATGAATTGAAACAAAAGCACCGTCTAACTTCCAGCACTGTCTTATATACATATATAGAGGGCGTGCAGACGCACTTTTTGAATGGTCCATTTCTGTCCGCTTCTGGGCAAGGCCAGAGTCCTGTCTCACCATGTCGTTATCAGGCCATCTCTTGCGCAAGGATGGCGCAATGGAAGTTCCCGAAAGCAACGCCCATGTAGAAAAGAGCAGTGCCCAGGCGGCGTTCCTGGCAGCGGCCGCACGAACACACGATATACAATGACGGGGCATAGGCAGCACGGTTCAGATCTACCATTCAATGACATCGTACGCCGGCATGACAAAGCAATGCAATACACTTCACACTGGATCCAAAAACAGCTTCCCGTATTAAAGTCAGAAGTGAATCACCGGTTCATGACAACCCTGAACTCTTCACAGAACAAGAATGGACTTACATTCCAATTGAACAATCAGCTGTCCACTGCTTAACGGTAGCCAACAATGCTTGTCAAAGGTTGCTGCCAATCCTGCATTGTGAGGCCACAACATTCCACAGGACATATAATCTGGACACATCATTCCACAGGACAAAGTATATCGTGTTGCAGGATTGATTGAACGCACTGTCCTGCGGCACTGAAGCGAACTGAATCTGCGACCAGCCTGAGTCAAAGATTCTAGATTCTAGCAAGTACATAAACCATGACCAAACACCGCAGAAACTAAGGGAGGGACACCACGCCAACAACGCGTTCCAACACCATAATCGCCAGCCACTAAGTGAAGCCAGGACCTGCGTGGATGCAATTCAAAGTTGCAAAAATGCTGAGAGCGAAGCCTCTGATAGGAAAGTTAGAGGCGTGTTGTCTGCCTCGACATGACAAAATCACAAGCGAACTGGGCTGAATTTATGACTTCTGGGTCTGCAAATTTGAGGCAAGCGCCCAAGAAGAACAAATCAGGTCGGCAGCCAAGTGAACACCATCGAACACCACGACCTCAACGCATACCATGGCACGAAATGCCCGACTTAGTCGCTAGTGAATTGACGCTCTGCATGCTACACTGACTCCAACACAACAATACATCCGCCAGCATTGAATTTTTTCCAGCCCAGCAAACAGATTCGCCGATGGCAGTTCAAAAACCGTTTCATGATGGAATGACATTTGTAGGGCAAGTCACATTAGATTCACAGAAACACTCGCTACCACCCTGTCATCGACCCAGGTGTAGCTCTTTGAGCAATCAAAATGTTATTATGAAGATCCACCAAAAACAAAATGATGTCCTCCAGCCCACTGTGCAAGCCTTCAAGGTCAGGAGTTTCAGCCATCCAGAAGCGGAGGGTCTGCAAAGCCTCCCCCAGCTCTTCCGATAGAACACTACAAAAAGGGCAGTTGTAAACAAGGTTGCTCATCGGACGTTTTGCCATGGGGATAGCGGCGCCGCTAATTGGAGATCCGTCCAGAAATTTTTCCAAGCGCTCCCAAGAACCAGCGTCCTTGTCGTGTTGCAGCTCTGTAAATGCAATGCGGAAAGCAGTCAAAACACTCCACAGCGTGCATAGACCTGAAAGCCTAGGCCCCACAAAAGTCATGACATTGCGCACCACCTCCCTCACATCGTCAGCTTGATCTTGAAACCGGTCCCTGACAGTTCCAACTTCATGTTGCTTCCAGATTTGAAGCAAGGCGGCTAGAAAAGGCAATGCCCAGCGCTCCATCGGCGGGATCTCGGGTAAAAAAGGAAGCAAAATTAAATCACTGTTGAGCTCAAAGCAGCTACTCGTGGACACGTCAATTAAATTAAAATCTGCTTGGGTTGCTTCTGCTATGAACCGCTTCCTTGACATGAAACATCTATGAACCGCGTCCTTGACATCATGACACATCTGAGGCGGAGACATTAAACAATTCGCAGTTCCAAGCTTCACACCAAAACTTAAGAAAATTCAAACGACTGCAACGGCGATACAAGCTAGCTCAAAAAATGTTGAAAAAGAAAAGAGTGGACCTTTTTGAAGAGGTGTAGGAGGGAATTCAATTTAGTAGCTATGAGTTTGATTATCTATCATCCTTCTTCTTGTATAAGATCTATATTAACCTTTTTTAACCCGCGCGATGCTGAATGAAACAGCGAAATAAATTGTCAAAAACTCAAGAGCCAAATGTCAAGAGCAAAATTTACTCATGAGATGGCAGTCTCAGCTAGGATGAAGACAATCCATCACTCACATCATTTGACACAAATACAGAGGGACCCATTCAGTTTGGGAGACCCTTTCACCAGAAATTTCTTTAAATGGGTATCTCAATGGCTGCGGCACACACACGCACAGCACACACAAAATTTTGTGAAATTGTGGGAACTTGCCCACTTGTCCATTTGCTGATGAGGTGACTGGCTAGAGCATGCTGGCTACTCTCTCAAGTTGAA
>OMLO01005419.1_pt1 | contig 10723 bp, 4 predicted proteins | sample 1674811 | NCBI WGS metagenome assembly OMLO01 (sample SAMN06265003, study PRJEB25207) | coral metagenome | isolation source: Coral host | place: Mexico:La Bocana,Puerto Morelos, Mexico | collected 2008-11-13
CTATTAACGACATTAACCGAACGGTAACTGAAGAGTAGAACGTGTCAAATTGTTTTCTCTATAGACAGCCAAAACTTAATTCCCGACGAACCCCTATTAAGCGGCCAACCCCTATTAAGCGGCCAGTTGCCCGAATTCCCCGAGGGTGGCCGCTTAATAGGGGTTCTACTGTATCACGACTTTATAATAAACACGTTTTATTCCTGTCGTTTTTTAACTCGTTTAGTCTTACAATCCAGCCTTACACATGTTCGACGAACTGACTCAGCACAGATTTGAACGAATTATATCTCTGGAAGAATCTATTTGAAAAGAACTTTCCTGACAAACTGACGTGCTGTTGAAGATATTAATGTAACCAGGAGACAGTTTTCGATTCCCCGAGGAATGTTTAATTCACTCTTCTGCGAGAAACAATTAGCGATTTTCCTTCTGCCTAATTCTTATAACTGCCTTTTCAATAAATCTGAATCTATTTTCCGCTTTCTTTCAGGAAGAAGATAAAAACTGAGGTGAGAACGGGAGTATTCGGTTGCCTCAAAACGTTTAACTACGCATCAGATTAGAGTAGAGGTAGCACTTTATTTGAGAAGCTTTTCAAAGAAAACATTTTCTTAGATATTGAAACCAAACAAACACAAATAGTTCGCACGAAAAGCAAAATGATATAACGTAATATGTTAATTTTAATGACAGGTTACAATTTTAGATAAAAAAAGCCTTTTAGCTGAAGGATCGATTAGTTAAGGAAACCATTTGACTGTAGTCACCGTTGGTGCATACTGTTTAATGAACTTCCGAAACCGACTTAAATTGCTGTCTCAGTTCTAGAATCACAGAGAATAAACTGGCGTAAATTTCATCAGGCAAGGTATGACAGTGAACGGTTCTTGTTATTCTTGCTACCTTTAGGCGCCACAACGCCATTCTATGTCGATTAGGAAGTGTGTGTGTGAGGAAGGCTCATTTATATTTTTCTGTTTCCCATTCAAAAGCATTACTTGAAGAATGGTTTGGTTTTGTTGACCATTGTTGTGAGGGCTACTGTCCACTGAATAAGTTTGATGTTCAGTTCTTAGAGAAAGAAAAACGAAAAAAAGTTCTTAGAGCCGCAAAACACAAGGACGAAGCGTGTAATCTCTAAAGTGTTAACAAGTGCGAGCTCGAAGGGATCGTTGCAATTAACATGTACTCTAAAGTTGTTTACACGTTAATCATTTTGTTCTAAATTTGTTTTCAGTGTTTCTGGAATAAAGATCAACTGTTTCAGTCAACGTAAAGATGAACTTCGAAACAGTTGTTTTCATAATATTATCAGCTCTTTCGGTCGCAAAAGGTAAGTCAGCCCACATGTTTAGTGATGTCAAATATCGGAATTGGTCACTGTTTATGTGAAGAATGTGATATCGGATGAACTGCGCAACAGAGGTGGTGAAAGACTGAAATTTGCTTTGGTTGTAAGGGAATAGGTCACAATGCATACTTCACAGAGGACGTACGGAAAATTGAAATTTTGAATGTTCTTCATTGAACGCGGAACTTCAGTGCCTTGCCTGTTACATGTGTGACATTGTTTCCTCAGTAAGTAAACCGAGAAGCTTTTCTCACCAGTCACGAACATAAACAAAATGAGACAAATTTGAGCCCAAAAAACTTGTTTCGTCAGGTAAGTATGAATAGCAAAACAGCAAACATTTTGAAGAACATTGGGAACCAGTAATGTTATCTCGGTTAGAATGACGTCAATGGCACTACGTAATAAGAACCATTAATGTTACCAAACAGTTTACTTCATTATAGAGAAACCAGAACTTAGGCAATGTCGAACTTTGAAGTAAGAGCATCTCCATAACAACGAAACCCCGCTGCACCCTTTTTCCATATTAGAAGGTTTCGAGGCTGAGGAATGAATAATCGCTAGCCCACCTTTGCTTTCTGCAAAAATACCTTTTCTCGGTAAGCCAAGTGCGCATGTCTCATTTCAGGTTCATGCGTGACATCACAGGATGTGGTAATGGTCTTTGACAGCTCAGCTAGCATGGAGGCTGCTGGCTTCAGGTCGATAAAAAACTTTGCTGTGGACATGATAAAAAGCATGGACGTGGGACCTACTTCAACCCGTGTGTGCCTTGTACAGTTCAGCATGGAGCCATTAGTGGTCTTTAACTTCACAGCCTACTTTTCCTCGAATGAAATGGCGTCTGCAATTAACGCACTTCATTACAATGAAGGAGCCACGGGTAGAGATCTCCTTGCAAAAGTTTGGTAGCCTCGTACTCAGATCTTGTCACTCTTCGGGAGCCAGTGTCTGGGTACGAGAATAGAGGGTGGCAAAGGGTTTATTCATGACACGTGACTAGAACAAAATTAGGGTGTGACGCGCGAACGTGATGCGTGAATTATTGAAAGAAATTGATAAAAACAACTAAAACTGAAGTATGTGATGCGTGCGTGAATTTTGTCATAATTTGTGCGTGAAACGGGGTCGTCGCCCCGACTTTGCTACCCTGTAAGTTCACCGCTTGTGCAGAACACTGCACTGTTAGTCTGTATTGAGTTGAATACGTCTTTCGATTGGCTGTCAAGATCGAATTATGTGAATGATTATATTGAACCGGTCACTAGTGGCTTGTATTGTACATGAAAAAATCTGACTTCAAACTCTCTATCTCGGTTATTAATCATCACATTTTAAAACCATATTCTTCAATCGCAAGCTTGGTATGTTGAATATCATTGGTTCAGTGGGGACAGACAGGAATATATATTACAATGAACATTCATACTTTGCAGAATCTTCAGTAAAGAGCTGTGGCATTCACTTTTATTTTTGGACGGGCGAGATGAACTAAGATGAACTAAGTCCTCTTTATACCTCTTTATAGACTTTTATAGACATTTACTATTTTCACTGTTTTAGGTATCGATGAGGGTTTAGAGCTCGCTGCAGATGAGCTGTTTCAACAGGAAAGTGGAGCGAGATTGAACGTACCAAAGTTCTTGGTTTTGTTTTCAGATGGAGACTTTATGAGCTACTACTCGGTAAGTTCATTCTTGTAATGGTGACCAGTTATCCCTATTTTCCGCCATTCTTTTCAAAGGCGAAAATGGCGACCACAACTTGTTATGTACATGGCCTATCGTCTGCTGTCTGCGAGAGGCGCTGAGTTATCGTTATTTTTTTAAATTTAGTTTTAATTTAGTGCTGTCTACAAATCAGTCCTTTCTTTCTAGTCTAATCATTTCATAGATGGTAGGGGTCATCATAGCAAACACCAAGGGGGGGGGGGGGGGGGGCCCAATTTTTTTTAAATTTATTTTTATTTTTGTGCTTTCTAAAATTCAGCCCTTTTTTTCTTTTTAAATCTTTTCATGGGGGGTAGGGGCCAACATAGCAAACCCCAGGGGGGGGGGGGGGACCTGACTTTCACAGAGACTTTTTTGCACGCGACTACATGCTGGGGAATAACTTGCAATGGACTGGCATCCGTTCAAAAACTCGTTCCCAGAGATTTTCCTTTGAACAGTTTGGAAGGGAAAAGCACATTCTCATCCCCATAGCCCTATTCGCTTCTCTCAGCCGAGGCGGCCTAGGCACGAGAAACGAAGGGCCCTTCGTTTCTCGTGCCTAGGTTGCGCTGGCCAATGTGAACGAATAGGGCTCTGGGAACGACAACAGGTGTGTAGTTTCAGCCCTTTTCGGGCTCGAGAAGTTTTTCACCCTATTCCTGCTTTTCTTTCGTCTCGTTTCAAGCCTTTAATTTCCGTTTATTCTCATCTTACTCAAAACCACAGGATCCTTGGATAAACGGCACGCACGTGATTACCATCGGAAGCGGACCGAAAATTATCAAAGAAGAACTCAAGTCACTTGTAAGAGAGCCCAGTAAAGACTTCTTTACTACAGATGACGATCCCGCTCAAAACGTGATACAGCGCATGCTCGATTTGGCCCAACAGGACTGCAACGGAAGATAATTAAAACCTCCAATTTGATGTAAATCTAATTGTAACTTGTCAGTAAATCTATCATCAGCAGAGCGAGAAATGAGTCTGATTTTATGTTTGCATGGGCAGTTTCATACCATTTCCTCCAGTGGATGAGTTACCATGGCAATATAAGTAGTTGAAAGGATGAGCAAAAAACTTGACTGTTTCTATTTTGTATTCAAGACCATGACCCCACCAATGAAAAAATCACACAAGTCATTGTCTAATAAAAATAGGAGAAGTAAGGTGGGGACGAATGCCTGCCCCCCACCCCCTGCCATGCAGGCTACACATATGTATCCCAAATAATTTGTAGAGGCAAACTGTATTTTAGTTCACTGTAGTTTAACCATCAAACATGTTAAATTGAAAGCACTAAATAATTATGTTACGGGAATCTAGTAATGTGTTTGTGTTTGCGAGTCAAAAACAACAAATTACAAGTGAGGGGTAAGTTATCCGACATGAGGTGTGTGTGTATTTCCTGTGAGAGCACATAATTTCAGATATTAAAATTTTGTTTCTCTAGCAGTTAAGTAAGCCCTGGTTTAAAAACGACAGCGGCATAAAACACATGATATGACTTATAATCCATCAAATATTTTCGGTCAAGCGCAATTGGTCTTAACATGTCACATGACTATGCCCCAGCTAAATTGGGGAATATCCTATCCTAAAACTGTACAGGATAATAAGCACAATAGCCCCAAAAATAGAGATTATTTTTTCACCAAATGAAGGCAATTGTTAATATCACAACATAATCTTATGTCAGTATGTTCACACTGCAAACTTAACAATATACCATATTTCTTATGTGTAATTTGGTTATATCAACTAAGTTGAAAATGTAAATTGGCCACTGTAACTAGTTATAAAGCTGACGTTTCGAGTGTTAGCCCTTCATCATGACGAAGGGCTAACGCTCAAAACATCAGCTTTATAACTAGTTACAGTGGCCAATTTACATTTTCAACTTAGTTGATATAACCAAATTACATTGTTACCCCCACCGACACAGCACCACAGTTTCTTTAGAAACTTTCACCCTTTATTCATATTTCTTAATAATGTGGTTATGTGACTGGTGACTCAAAAGTTCTCATTCCTACTTTGCACTGTACAGTGCCAGATGCCACCAAGTATACATATATACTACAACTATACTACAGAGCAAAAGAAAACAAATATTGTGAGAAAGGAATACAGAATTAAAATTTAGAATGTTGTAGAGTTGGGTACTTCAAATATAACTCAACTCCTGTCAGAAAATAAAAATTGCCACATATATTTAAATATTTTAGTAAGTTACTTGTTTATTCAGCAGATGAAATTAGTATATAGACTATCACTGTGGTTTTTTGACATTTTGGGCATTAGAAATTTGCCTGAACCAAATGTGCTCAGAGGAAATGGCACTAACACCCTAAACATGAGACCTTGTGCCTAATCGTACAAGACAAACTCCACTGAGACAGATGGTTATTGCAATTTTTATTTGTTTATTTTTTCTTTATCTCTTTCTTCCTGGAAGTGTATACTGTCAATAACAAAAAGCCAATATGTATTTGTTGTGGTGAGGACTTCCTGTGACATTAGGGAAGTGTTGTTAAATGTGAGGAAGAGACACTATTTACCACATTCATATCGAACAAAATCAATAACTTCAACTCCCTCTCTATTTAACAAGTCTTTCACTATCACACTGTCATCTAGTAAATATTCCTGGTCGAGTAACACCTCATTTACTTCTCCACCCTTAGATGCATCATTTTCGCTGACATTTTCTGATATAACTCTTGGATTCATCCCCACAACATGTTGAGCCATTCTATTGGCCAAGTGCAGCACAGACCCCAGATTAGCATCACCTTGCTTTGGCTTTAAGGCAACCATTCCCCCGTACCTTCCTAGAGAACAACCATGTAATGATGTCACAAAAGGACCATGAACATAGCTGCCAATAACATTGCTTTCTTCAGTTGTCATGGTAACTACTTTGTTTACTTTGATGTTTTCTCCTAATTTGCCAATTGTCCTGGTCACACTTTCTGCCACAGTCTCTCCTTCACCATTGTGTATTAGCTCATTCCTCAGTTTATGTTCCGGTATAACTTCTCTTAGATGCTCAAGCTCGCCAGCTAGGGCATTGATCTTTTGGTTTTGATCAACAATCTTCTTCCTTTTTACTATTGCTGCATTTGTTACTTTTGACACTAAGTCCACAAAGAGCTGATTCCTGGCTACAAAATCTGTTTCACAGTTAACCTGCAATGACAAAAATAACTCAAAATATTATCTTTTTGGGTTTAAATTTTTAATATTACTGGTAGTTATTACAAAATTCCATCCTCTTGTTAAGTGCCACTGAATTTTATGTAACTAACCTCTACCATAGCACCAAAGTTACCATCTACCATAACTCCAATGAGTCCCTCTGCCGCAGCCCTTCCTTGCAATTTGGTCGCCTTCTCCCAGCCTTGCTTCTCTGCCTCTGCTTTCAACCATGTGATAGCTTCATTGTAATTATTGTTGCAGAGCTGCAGGCTCTCCATGCACTTGGCAAAACCAAATCCTGTTTCCTTTCGCAATTTAGACAACAATGATTTATCCACTGTTATTGACTGCTGTTGCTTTGAGCTCAACAGACGATCTGTCAGTCCTGAAAAAACCCACATAATTTGATAAACAATAATAGTGAGCTATGAGTATACAATCATTAGATGACCTCTCTTCACTCAATGCCATTTTTGTAAAATACATAATAAAACCAGACCTTATCACTATCCACTGGATCAGTGTTAACAAACAAAAACACGCTCTCCACGGTAGGTTATCTGTTTTTCGTGTGCGATGTTTACATTCGAGCTCGAGATATTAATAATTTTGAAATTCAAAAAACAAAAATATCAGGAAACGAAACAAAAGGGACTGGTTTTTTAGCTTAACACTCGCATTAGTATTCCTTAGATTCAGTGCTTATCATTAAAATATGGCTTTTACCGGGACTTTCGAGAAAGGGGCCCAGTAGGACAACGATTCGTCGTATCGTCACGTTTTGAACAACCGATCGGAGACTTAAACAACATTAAAAGAAATAGAAAAAAAAACTATATGATACCTTGATTAACTCTGATGCTCGAAAGGGCAAATCTTGCTCCAAAAGAACTCGAAAAACACATTCTGGAACATGCCATTGCAACAGCCGCCATCTTAGTGCAGGATGGTCGAGTTGAGAATGGAACTAGTTTTGAGCTTTCTCTCCCCCCTCCCCTCGATTTTCTTCATCATAGTGAGGCTATAGACTTAACCAAAACATTCCAAAACATGGCTTCTGGAGCGGAAGTACACGGACTTCCAGTGGTAATGTTTGTCCTGTTTTCTTTGACATCTAACTCTTTTGCTTCCTTATCTTATGTTCGTCTCTTTATGTCGTCTTATTAGACTCGTCTACCTCCTCATCTAGAAGGAAACTTGGTTTATCACAGACCAACTAAGTTTGGAAGACCGAGACACGTACAAGCTTTCTTCGTGGTATGCGTTTAAACGTAACTTAAGCTTAACTTGTTTACAGTGCGAGAACAGTGAAGTGGTTAACCTAATAAATACTCCTAATAACGTGGAAATTCTATTAACTGAGCGGCTAAATAAATCAATTCTTTTGCGGAAGACTTACTTGTCTGGCATGGAAAATGAAACTAAATTGTGATCATGCATGGGTGCGTGACAGATAAAATAAACACGAAGCGAAAGACGAAGAAAAGACCTTTTGGAGGAATGCAAATATGATTAATTAAGGCTCAATAAATAACTAAGATAAGCCCATGGTCTTGCATGTACATCGGGGGCGTTAATGGGGAGAATTTCGTCTGCGACTGAGAGGGCTTATTTGGGGGTTGTCGCGTGCACATTAATTCAGAAGCAGGGAGTTACACAAGTAGTAAACAAAGTAAATTTAAAAGGATCATAGATATACACGCGCTAGGTTTTATCCTTCTGTAATGCAATTTTTTTTTCTGGACAAACATTTACACTACTTACAGCACTTACATTACACTTACCGGTACATAATTATGTACAGTTTACACAATCATATACGTCTTACACGACATACTTGCACTACTTACAATTTACATATATTATATAAAATTACTCAGTGATCTACTTTCAATGCTGTTTTTTTGTTTGTACATAAATATCAGCCACTAAAAACATGGGTATTAATTGATCCATTGGGGTTTTTTATAATACATGTAAGTGCCATTGGTTTATAAGCTTTCTATACTGACTCAGTTCTTCATAACTATAGAAACTGTTCAGACATATGTTTTGTTTGATGATAACTCATTAATTGAATCTCCATTTATTGACAGCTGTTGGAAACAGTGATGCACCAGTATGACAGCAGGGACAGTTATCACAAAGGACAGAGACCAAAAGAAAATTTTAAAATCAATCTGGAAGAGGTGCATTTAAATTTAATTACTTTAATATGTGTTGTTTGCAAGAGGATAAAATGGTAATTGCAAAAATATTGAAAACTTTTAATTTGTTGTTTTTAAAGTTTTAAATGTACCACTTACAGGGAGAATGACTGCCAAGCCTAAGAAAGAATATCTTGGTGTCCTTCAGGGTTTCCTGAAAAAAGTTATAGACAGCATGACTTGGCACTTTTTACATACATGTGTTCGACAGAACCCCTGTCCGGCCAGTAAGCTGTACTGAAATTATGGTCAATCTTGTTCCTAGGTATGTGGCATCACAGAAATGTTGATGACCAATAAACAATACAAGAACTGCAGCTTCAAGCTGACACTAAACAACAACGAAGATTCAGAGTATACGTTTTCTGCTGAGGTACATGTTTACTAGAATTTGTAAACATGCAGTTACCAGGGATCTGGCAACCACAGCTATTTTCACTAACTGAAAAAAAAAACTTATCCCCAGCTGAAATTTCACTGGAAAACAGAGGTCTACGTAAGGGTGATTTTGGGGGTGCCTGCCAGAAAGCTGGTTAAATATGTTAAAGAACCTGCTTAGGTTTACTAGCATCTAAATAACTGGATAGCCATGGCTGGATTGCTAAGATCAACTGCATTATACTTCAGATTAAGTTTTCCATAATCCTTATTCCAGCACTGGCCTGAATCAGTAGTTGCATTCCTTTGCTGGACACTTAATTCTACGTGTACTTTCATAAAATTATGGGTAAATGTTATCATAAGTCTGCATTGAGCCCAGTATCATTGTTTCATCATTGTTTTTTTATTTAGTAACTCACAAAAAAAACCTATTGCACCATTAACAAAGTTAAATATTAACATGACAACGGGACCTAACGATGCTTGAAGCTTATGTTAATAGGCCTCAGGACTTCAACTAATTAGCAAACTAATTCATGGCTGAGTGCAGAGTGAGCATGATCAGTAAATTAAGTGACAGATTGGCTATCAATGAGGTAATTCTTTAAATTTTTTGAGAAACAAAATAGAAGGAGAGCTAATTGGTGAAATATGCAACAAATTCCAGATCTTAAGTCCTCTGCAAAGGATACTGAATTGCTTAATATTTGTTCTACAGAAATGAGGTCTATACTGAGAGGCCTGTTGAGTCTTGTATTGATAGACTTGATTACTAATTAAGAACAGGTCACGTAAGCTACATGTACTATTTTGTTGTTGTTTTCATGATCTTTCTGGACAGGGGTAAAATTGATTGTGAACAGGGCACCTATTTTACAATAATTATTATTTATCCCTGTTTTACCAGTATGCCAATTGTTAAGCTACATGTATTTTATGCCTATTTTCCAAGGAATTTTCGTCTTTACCCAATTTTATTATTTTCAACCTATTTCATTTTCGACTTGTTTCATTGATGCTATTTTGATACTCATTTTTATCAAGTTACATAGACATTCACTATTTTAAGGCTATTTTAAAGCTAATTTACTACGTTTTGATTAGCACTCCACTTTTTTGGCTATTTTTTGTTTCCAAATAAAAGTTTTAAAACAGTTTAAAAATTGCTTTAAAATAGCCCGGGGAAAAAATGTAGAAATACAAACATAATAGGAAAAAATAACATATAAAACATAGCATATAAAATAGGCATTATTTTCATGATGTTTAAGATGCAGATTAAATATTGATGTCGTGACTTCTAAATGAACAAAATTAAATAACAGTAACTATTTCTTTGATCCCTGTTGCTTATTGGATTTCAGTTCATAGCTTCTTAGAAAATCACTGAAAAATATGCAGACAACATATTTAATATGTTCTCTACGTATTTTTTAACTATTTTCTACTGTACTATTTCATCTAGTTATATAAATGCAGTTTGTGTGACCATGTTGAACGCAACAAATAATATTCTGCATAGCTCCATTGAAAGTACATTAAGTATTAATTGATACATTCCCTCATGCTGACCTCTTGCTCACTTATATGATTATCTTTGAAAATTTAATAACAGTAACTATTTCTTTGTTCTCTGTTACTTATTGGAGTTCAGTTCATAGCTTCTTAGAAAATCACTGAAAAATATGCAGACAACATATGTTTAATATGTATAAATGCAGTTTGTGTGACCATGTGTAACACAACAAAAATATTCTGCATAGCTCCATTGAAAGTACATTAAAGTGCCTATGAAGTAAAAAATAATTGCTGCTGATTTGAAAGGCTTTTCAAAGCAAAGAAGAATGGCGTTTTCTTTTTTGGAATAC
>OMLO01005420.1_pt1:5000-10722 | contig 10722 bp, 6 predicted proteins | sample 1674811 | NCBI WGS metagenome assembly OMLO01 (sample SAMN06265003, study PRJEB25207) | coral metagenome | isolation source: Coral host | place: Mexico:La Bocana,Puerto Morelos, Mexico | collected 2008-11-13
AATTCTCACTTACTTCACAATCAGTTATTTCTCTAAAAGAAGTCATTAGAAGATATATCCTGATGTAAATGTCAGCCTTAACTGATTTATACATAAATGTAGCTAATTGTGGCTAAGGTGAGAATAAAGTATCCTGCCAAAAATAAAATACAATGACCATGGGAAGGAATCATCTTTGAATTTATCTTACGTTGCTAGATAAGTTGTCCGCGTAAACAATAGCAACTTTGGTTTTGTTGTGTTATGTCCAATCAGAATTTTAGATGACTATTGCACATGAAATAATTAACTTTTAGGCCTACTTTTAAATTCTGCAAATAAATCCATCCAAATTACAGTTTCATCAAAGAAACCCGGCGCTAACGAAAAATACGTTTAAGTTAATTTTAAGCAGGACTAACAATCACAAAGTGAAAGTGGGTGTAGAAAGAGGACACACGAATTTGTTATTTTCAGCGCATGTAAAAGTTTAATACTCTACCCAAGCAACTGGAGCTGTTATCCGTCCTCACTTCTGTTGTGGAGGTGCCAGCTGGACATTTGGTACACTCAACCTGTGCGTCTTGTTCTTGATAGAATCCTATGGCACAATCTTCGCATGTACCAAGTTTTCTGTTCAAGTATGTCCCAGCTGTGCAATTTACTATGGGACATTTAACAAAAACAAAGTGTGTGAGTGAATTGTTTGTTATGAGTCTGTTCAGTCGTCGTGGGGATGACAAAACGTGATAAAATCAAAAGCGTGGGTAAAATACGTTGATGAGAAGAAAATCAAATAACTGACAAGTTTCGTGGTAATAGGTGTCCAACAGCAGCAATTAAATGAAAGAATGAAAGATGCGAATGCAGCCATGACACTACTGGAAAAATGACCTGAAAATGTTTTCAGGCTCTGAACGGAATTCGAACCCATGACCTTTGCGTTAACGGTGCAATGCTCTACCAATTGAGCTATCAAAGGCACATGAGAGAGGTCGTGTGTGAGTTTGGCCCTATATATTCAGTGAACGTAATACTCGGCTGAAGCATATGAATTCCATGGTAATAGGTGTACAACAGTAGCAAATGAAAGAATGAAAGATGCGAACGCAGCCATGACACTACTGGAAAAATGACCTGAAAACATTTTCAGGCTCTGAACGGGATTCATATTGCAAATTACCATATTGCAAATTACCACGTGTGGTGTGTGAAAGAACGAGTTTGCCAGCTTTTTAAGGTTTGCCAAAAGGAATTTGCCATCTTTGCCGTGTGAAAGGCCCTGGCTCTGGTTAAACCATCTGTACTTTAAACAGGAAAATAGGAAAACAGTATTGTTATAGTGTTGTTAATTACATCGATATACACTTACGACAAAATCCATCTCTGAATGTTTGTCCTTTAGCGCATACTTTTCTAGGTTGGGAGAAGTTTAAAGACTTTTTATCTGGCAGGATCTTCTTTCCATTTAAAGTTAACGGGATGCTTTCTTCATCCACTGTTCGCATAATTTGCTTGCTTATATTTCTGGTGATTTGCACTCCTAAATCCCCAAGCTTTACTTTACTTTGTTTGTTATTGTCCGTGACGATGTCTCCAAGTTCCACTGAGATAAATTAAAGGATTGAAATTGTTTCAGTAATATTACCATAATTTCGTTTTATAGGCAACTGAAAACTTGTTATAGCACCATTTATCACTTAAACCTACATGGAATTGCAGACTTTTGTAAAACTATACAAGTCTTAACACGTTTCTGTCAAACAATAAAACTTACACCATCACTCCGCCCAAAATCCTACACTTTACTTCTCATTTACATTCATGTTATAACATAATCCATTCATTTATGTCCATTGCATTGTCATCTGGTTTGTCTGGGTTATCTTACTGATCTACTTACTTGCGTAAGGAAACTTAAAAATAATTAATTTAATTGGTTTGAAACAAAAACAAAAAGAGAATAAAAGGAGAGCAACCAACTTACCAACAATTTCAAAAGTAATTTTCGCCACTGGAGCTGCTCTCCGGAGTCTCGTGGTGAAGAATTTACCACCTGCAGAATATAGTGACAGCAATTTTTATTTCTTTTAACATAAAATCATAAACTAAAACTACGACAGACGGGTAATCAGGCAGGCAAGTAATGAGCGCATTAGGTCAATCTCTGAAAAAATTTATAGTGAGCACACTCCACACAAACTGAAATATAGCAAAAGGCATATACCAGCGAATCCATCCCATTTGCGAGTCTGAATGACAGATTCAGTTGTTACAGAGTTTCTCTTTTAGTGTACCGTTAGTTTACCAAAGGCGTCTTTTCGGAGTAAAAAGAAACAGAAAAGAATAAAATTGGACTTTTTGGTCCTGTCGTATGGTTCTCTATATTAAAAGGCAGCTGATCTTAAATATGGTTAGCCATTACATATGTAAAGATTTCTTTTTTTAGTTCGTCCCTTGATGTGACCCTGGTAACAAAATTTTCCTGAAATCCAACATCTAAACATTCGCTTCGATAGTAAATGCATTAATCAGTCAGTAACTGCTGACAATATATAACGCATCAACAGAGAGATTTGCCAAACATACAGACACATAGACAAAAATAAAACTTAAAAACAAAGGAATAAACAACAGCAATAGCAAAACATTTAACCTGTTTCTCTTCTCTTCCTGTTCACATCGTTGTCAACCAGACCGCATGTCACTTTCACATTTTCCGCTTTACATTTGTCAAGATAGACCGGGTCATTGCAAATCAGTTTCATGGCTGATGCTTTTAACATTTGTATGAACTGGCTCTTTATCTGTGCCTGGGCGCCAGGAGTCGTACAATCTCCAGTATAATAATGCAATGCTCCTGCTCTTCTGACTTGAGATGGCTGATATGGTACTATAAGACCGAAGATATATTGATTATTTCCCACCGTTTGATACCAGAATTTTATAGTAATTTGTAAACAATTGCATTATAAGTTCCAGATTTCTATGGCGTGATACTTTACCAGGACACAACCAGAGTAAACTATCACGAACGGAAATCGAGAAACGAATAGTTTTAGCATGAGCTATCTCAAATCTACCAGTCGCTCAAAACTTAATCAAAATCCTCTTCACAGACACTTCAAAAAGACAAAGAAGCGGCCATTTTATTACAACCCACAATGCTCGGCTACTCACTATGTGCGACAAAATAGACAGTACGTAGTATAGCCAATCAGAGAACTGCATTTGCGATAGAACGCTGATAGATATATACAAACACTTCAATAGAAATAGCTTACTTGTTACTGTTGTAAGTTCGTTACTTTCTGAAATTTGTAAGGGTCAATTAATACACCCAATGGGTACTTTATAGGAGAACATTTGCCTTGGAGGCAGGTTTGGCAGCGAGAATTTGGGAACTAATGAATAATAGTAGAAAAGGTTTAGGTAAACATTTCAATTATCCACTGGAAATGGTTTTGATTTGGCCGCTGTAGTGCATCATCAAAGAGCTATCGATTGAAACATTAGCTTTAGGCTTGTTCCTTATTACTGCAATGAAGCTCAGAATGATTTAATTACTTACATGAACAATCTGGCCAGTGTACAGGCGGTATCCACTTTCCTTCTGCATCGCAAAACCAATATGCAAAAATAGACAGTGGCTGCACAAAATCCCAGCGATCATTGCAAAATGGAATACAATACCGGCCTAGAGCCCAGTCATCACAAGACATCGCGCCATTCTTAGGTGGCTTTTTATCGGGACAGTCATTTGCTGGGAAAAGAACAGTAAAATGTATTTGGTTTTTATGCAAGATAATGGAACAACGGCCAACGTCTTGAAACTCTACTTAAATCCAGGATGCAAGACTTCATATATAATTATGTGATTTAGAACAGGTTTTTTTGCCTGTAAAATACATACCCTAGGCCCTGCGCAGTTAGTATCACTCACTAGCTCAACAAACATGAGAGAAACTTCAAGCGAAGTGCTCACTTACGTTTAACATTTATGGTAAACTTGCACACTGCAGGATCATTATTTTGGTTGTTATCGTAAGCTAAACACTGTACATTCCAAGTTCCCCAGTAGAACTTTGAGCCGCTTTTATGACTGCAACGAATATTCAAGGGTTCATCACTGTTGTCTTTAAATTGGGGCTGCTTCCAGTTTACAATTGTAGTCATTCGTGTGGCAATAAGTTCCATATCAGGAGGACAGTAAACAACTTCAGGGCCTTCATTATCTGCATGAAAGTCAAAGTATGTCTCAATCCCACAATCAATAGTAGCTTGAAAAGATTCAATAGAGAGAGTTGAAAGTGCTCGTACTAAATTTCAAGTCAACCTTAATACATAAGACCATGACTAATTTGCATGCCTGTTTGTTCATTTATTTTCAGCTACTTTTATGTAGTGCCTAGTTATCGAGGTATTTGCACAACAAGAGTCACTTATATATTGTGGGATAACTAGAACAAGCCAATTAAAGGAACCTTTTAGAATATTCAACAACAAACTGCGATCAAGAAGCATAATGAAAGTTTTTGTTAATACCGGCCAATTTGTTCAACTAGTTTTAAAAGACCAACTTAAAAACTCGGAAAAGCAATAAAGCTTTTATTCAAACTGAATACGTTAAGTTTTTCGATAAATAATTAAGAATAAAAAGCAGCGATATTAAGGAATAACCTTTTGATGGCTTCATGTCATCATTCTCAAATTCAAATAAAACTCATCATGTGAGTTCATTTTTTTTTAATAAAATTTAAAAATAAATGCCAAGCGATACTCAGTTTATACACCACTGAAATTAAATTAGCTTAGTCTATTACACTACTCACAATATTTTTGTTTTTAATTAAGGAACTAAGGCTAAATAAAAAAAATATGAAACTGAATAGTAATAAACTTCCGCAGTATAACTTGAAGTATACAAATTGAAGTAAAACAGCCCACGTGCGATAAAATTTCGGAAGTGCTATTTTTGCAGTTGCTATTTCTTCAAGAATCTCTAGTTTCCCAGGAATAAACAATAGAAAGCTTTGAAAATATATAACATCTCCGCGAAGGCTTGTGCAGAAACTGCAATATCTGTCTATCACTAAACAATAATTTAGGAATTGCCAATCTTTCGTCCTATCTGCTAGCCGTAAAGTATATGGCTTGCGGATAACATCATTGTTTTATTTGCTTTTTGGTACCACCAGTCTTGAAATAGGGTCCAGAAATCTACTATTAAAGAGCAGTTTATTAGCAGGTGATGCAACGTTTGTTCTTTCTTTTCTATATTTTCAGGCCAGTACTCATTTTCAAAACTTACCACAAATTATAAAGTACTACAGAACGAATGTTTACCAACCTTCTACTTCTATTTTAAAAGAGCATTTTGCAATGTTTCCTGCTGAATCTTCGGCGATATAGTCAACTCTTGTGGTTTCGCTAAAGGAATGAGGTGGATGGACACCCTTTGGTGAGACGGTGATTACTGGTGCAAGGTTGCTGTTGTCCGATGCCACAGGAATTGTCCAGTTTGCTTCCGCTTTTGAGTTCTCCAAACTTACAGCGATGTCCAATGGACAGCTCAAAAATAGCGGTGGTACAACATCTAAAAACAAGGCCCAGAAACTGTCTTTAATTATTATATGAAAACGAGATATCTAGTAATTCTTATAGTTCTTAAGAGGCTGTCCGCCTAAGAATCGACCGCTTAATTCGGATCAAAATTTCGATTTCCTTCAAAATTTCTCCACGA
>OMLO01005421.1_pt1 | contig 10720 bp, 5 predicted proteins | sample 1674811 | NCBI WGS metagenome assembly OMLO01 (sample SAMN06265003, study PRJEB25207) | coral metagenome | isolation source: Coral host | place: Mexico:La Bocana,Puerto Morelos, Mexico | collected 2008-11-13
TGCAGGCGTTATTTCGGAGCGGAATACGGAACGCTAGATAAATCGCTTCGATGCCGCCATCTTGGATTGTAACTGGACGCTTGGCCGGTAAAGGTTTGGTGCAGAGGCGTGATAGGGGTGATAGGGGTGTCCCCCTCCCCCCTTACCCATTTTCTCCACTTAACCTTTACTCCCTCGGCGAATATCTCCTCGCCCCAATCCTCCAGAGTTACTGAATCCAAGATGGCGGCCGAATACGAAAATGTGCACTCACGCGCCCCAAATACGCCTGCACTGCAGGCTAGTTGTATCGATACCGGCTTGGCCGTTGGTGGGACTTACTCTCTATATAAAAGATGGCAAACAAATCAGCAACAGTGCCAAGAGAAAAGCAGTGAGGCATGCGACACCTGAGTCAAAACGGGAATTTTTGGCTAATGCATCCAATTAAAAAAGGAAAATTCCAATTACAAATAAAAAACAAAACATCGGGATATCAATGGACTCTGACAAGAGACCATGATTTTCTCTTGGTTGCAGTCTTGTAGTTCACTGAAATTAGAATGCAAATAACTATTTTATTGGAAACTAAAGACTAAACATAACATGGTTTTGAAAAAGGCAGCTTTTTATTAGATTTATTTATCATCAGTAACAATCTTACTTAATTCTACATGACCTTTGATCTGATAACATGGCATGGTCAGAAATGCAAGTGTTTTCTTTCAGTATTTTATCTTTAAAAGCGAGAATCTTTAAAAGCGGGAATCTTTAAAATTCCCCATTCCCCGCTGAAAAATGATGGTCGGAAATAGGGTAATTTTCTCAGCTGAAGTGGTCAGATATCACGTAAGGTTTTTATGAGCGCAAACAGAGGAGTTAAAAAAGCGCGGTTATAAGTTGTTTCAACTTCTTGTTGCTCAAGTTTTGCCTAACCAAACTTTGAATTAATAAGCCGCGATCTTGAGCCCGCGATATGGTCACATGATACAATTCAACGAATAATTTGTTTTGACAGGTGTCAATTGATCATATCGTGGATGTTGAACCGAATCTCACGCCGTGATTGGCTACCCGATCGGGCAAGATGGAGCTCTCTTACCCGATCGGGATACGGGCTTTGTCCCGCAAGGAAAATTTATCATGTTTTGGTGTTTTATCCCATATAATCAAGATGGCTGGATATTGGCCTTGTTCTTTTTTTGCGTGTTTGTGGACCTTGACTTCGTCTTGGTCCCTAAACACGCAAAGAAAGAACTCGGCCAATATCCAGTTATCTTGACCACACGCTTAGTCAATACCCCATATATATTTGTAGTTACCGTTTGTAATTTTATTTTCCGAGGGCCACAAGCAAGCTTCTTAGCCTTTGATTATTTTAAAAGGTGGTAACGATGTTTAAATAAAGTCTTTGTTATTCCTTTTTTATAATGGCGTCTTCTGTGAACTGATCATCACGAGAACAAAAACTTCGCTTAATCAGATTTGTTCTTGTGTGATTATGGAAGGTGACGACTTCAAACGGCTCTTGAAGGCGCTCTACAGTTTTTTTCCTGGAATTAAACTTAACAGAGCACTGGACTCGAAGCCTGCTTGTTCAATGGAAAGAAGTCCTCGAAGTTTTACCGACTGGCTAAGGAAAGAGTCTTATTTACCAGTTTCCTCCAAAAGTGGTATTCTAGTTGTTAAGTTTCGAAGTGGCCCATCGGGCCGCAAGGACAGAGAGCCACTCGAGACACTTCAGTGTGAATCTTCGTCGGCCATTTTGAATTTTCTTCATAAGAAACCGCTGACCCAAGAACCCAGCTGCATGCATCTTGCACCCATGATCCGCGGAAGGAGGGAGTGGGATCTTGCTCCTTTTTCACAGCAAATTCTTAAATTGTCTACTAAAACATTGTGAAATACGAAACAAGGAACCTTCTAAGATCAATTATTAGTCCGATTACGAATTATGAGAAAAAGACTTACCTTTTTCACTAGTTTTTTTGGAAAAAGAAATCTGGCTTGAATAAGCGCCCCCCTAGCCGTCCACGTAGACGTTCTTCTAGTAGGCTTGAACGCGTGACAAGCCTAAGAACGTCTGCGTGGGAAGGTAGTGCCACCCTTAACTACCCTTATTTTATGGACTCACTGAGACAATAAATTAGGTGTAGTATTGGTCGTGTTTAACTGGAAACAAATGATTATCGATTCATTCAAGCTCTGTGCACCGTCGCAAAAAAAAGAATGGCAGAGAAGATCTGCTGACTTATTGCTGATGCGCATCCAACCTTGTGCAGCAAGCATACATTAGGAGAGAGAGAGAAAGAGACTGGCCCATACATAGCCTGCAGTGCAGGCGTTATTTCGGAGCGGAACGCTAGATAAATCGGTTCGATGCTGCCATCTTGGATTGTAACTGGATGCTTGACCGGCAGAGGCGGTGTAGGGGCTGCGCATTTTTTTCGCTTAACCCCTACTCCCTCGGCGAATATCTCCTCGCCCCAATCCTCCACAGTTACTGAATCCAAGATGGCGGCCTACTGTACCGACGAAAATGTGCACTCGCACGCCCAAAGTACGCCTGCACTGCAGGCTAGCTCATACACATATCATAAAACACGATAATGTCTTTCCACTTTCAGAAGCACGATGATAAATGATCACTTTACATACTTACATACATAGTTTCTAGAGATTCCCTTCAACAGGGCTTTTCATTCACAAAGTTAACTATTCTTAGTTTTCATGTGACGGCATCATTTTCCAAAATACAAAATTATGAATCCTTCTGAGGTTTTAGTTTCATCATACGGAAGAACTTCGAATAACTTGACGTTTTGCAACGTCCAACAGGTTTCCTCATTATGTAATAGATTACGTTTGAATTTCCTTTTTTGTGCGTTGCGTGACATTAAAATGGAGGCCCGATAAGGCTCTCAAGAGGTGAAAACATGAGATGATTTACTGCTCAAGTTTTGGTTAACTAAACCCTTCTTGTTCTAGAAGAGTATTAATTTCGATGTTTCGGAGTTCTAGGGAAATAACATTTTGTTTCGATGGCAGAACGTAATGATAAATGTTTCTGTTACTGTACGGCCGCCATGTTGGTTCTCTGCAAGACTCTAAGTTGGGTCAGGCTCCTGGTTGGGTAAAACACTTTTCCCAATAACGCGCGAATGAATAACCGCACAAATAGGTTGTTTATATATCATTCATTTTTCATATCCCAGTTTCTTGGCTCAATTTATCAATGCCTGCTAATGATTACGATTTTTAGTTTTGATGGAGTGACACTGAAAACCAGCCATTACATGCCCCCCCCGTCGAAAAAGGAAGGCTTCCAGTGTCGGCATAAAATTTGAATAATTCAATTTTTACGGTATCCTACGCTCAGGGGCTCTGACAACTCTCCATCCCCTCCCTGTTAGTCGATGTCGCTGCAGAACGCGGTTACCAAGGCAAGTCCACGGAAAACAAAACATGGAGGACGAACCGAAGGAGTTGAAATCGACTGAAATGTCACCTACAGTTATGAAACTTGTTCCATCTAGACCTGGATCGATATCTCCAGCGCTTACTTATTTTTCTGGAGCTTTGATGGAGCTAGATGAATACAGGTAAGGACGGATAGATCTTTATTTTCGTTAGAAAGAGCGACTTTTGATCTCCGGTAAGTGATCAACATTTAATTTTCTTTGCAGCTGCTTTTAAATCGAATAATTCAATTAACGTGAATCTATTTCACTGTTTCATCTTGAATTCATTTTTTTCAGTAGTCTACTGATACAGCATTTTACGTAAAGTATAAATTTGACACAAGTATGAACAGGTTTGCTAAAATGGAACTTAGAAGTTAACGTACTTGATTAGAAACACTGCCAATTAATGTTTTATTGCGTCGGTAATTGTCTTGTGCATCTTCCTCAAAAACGTTCTATAACCAATTTCTACCATCGGTACTTTTTTAAATATATATTTCTTTTTGCTTTGAGCCATAAATCTTTATGATTTTTGCGTATGAGACTGCAGTTGGAAAACAAAATTATACGGACTCGGTAATGGAATGTGAATGCAATAGTTTAAAAGTCTGCAGTCTGAAAATGTCACACACCATCCCAACTGTGGCTAAGGCTACCGTAAGTACAATGGGGGCATGGAGATATTTAGGCTGAACAGGTTGTTGTTTAGGATAACTGGAATATTTAGCATGTTGGTTCACTTTACTAGCTGGCTAAGTAAGGTACAATGTACCAAGTTATCAGGTAAAACTCGGCTGGGACCAATCTGTGTAACCCATACACAAACTATCAGCCTTAAGCTGGCCATATGCAATCTGCGACAACAGATACTTCGCAAAAATGGCACTTATTCCTGTTACTACATGACTGTCTAATTAAAGTCTGTTTGTTGCAGACCATCTATTGCTGACCAAGTTCGGGTTGGCTACTTCAGTCAAGACAGATCATCGCAAACAGATGTATCAGAGATAGCACAACTTAAAGAAATGACAGAAGTCTTACAAACTCTTGTTAGGGTTAGTTCAAATCACCAGACTTTTCAACCTGTAGGAAAAATAAATGCTGAGAGTTTTTAGAACAGGAGCAAAGCAAACCAGTTTTAAAGATTTATGGCTGGCCAGCTTAAAAAACAATTACATGTACATCTATAATTAATACCTACATTATCATTGATATCTAATAGTGCCAGAAAACTAACTACCATTTGGTCTTTATGTTACAGGTCAAAATTAAATTCAGGTCAAAATTAAATTCCTTTGCCTCTTAACCCTACTTATTCATTGATTATGAATAATTAGGGCTAGAAGACAAAGGAAATTGAAAATCAAACTAGGTTAAAATAATTTTGACCTGAATTTAATTTTGACCTGTGACATTTACATTCAATTTGCCTGTTTTTTCCTTTTGTTTTAAGTACAGTACACGCAAGTTTATAGAGTTTGAATTGATGTATTTTAAATGAAAAATTAATGTACTTGAAATAATATATGTCTCGGTGAGGATTCTTTAGCTCAAAGAAGCATTTGAATCTTAACAAACTAAAGCCTTTCATGTGTTATACTCAATCCAGGATATAGAGAATCTTAAGAGGAGCCTACATTATGCAAAGCATGTTCTACAGGCAGATTACGAAAACAAGCTGCAGGAGAGAGCTTTGGACTTGTAAGCATCATACTGAATGAATAGTTAGTAGTAGTAATGGGATCATGCGACATACAGTTCAGGAGTTAATTGTGCAGATAATTTTAAAAATTTTAGTACCGGTAATTGGACAAGAGTACAGTAAGAGGCCGATTTCAAATTTCAAATGTGATAACTACATGTAGCTGCCGCTGGGTTGCACCACATAAGATCCAATTTATTATTTGCTCATTGTATTGTTTTTTGAAATCAAAAAAGCCTCTTGAGACCTGCTCTTGAGTGAAAAAGTCAGCAGTACTGTCCAATTTCTAGGAAACACTCAAGAAGGAAGGTCATTGACATGTGAATGGCAAATATTTCCAATTAGAGGTATCTATTATCCAACTGTAATTGAACATCACAAATTGGACACCCACGTGATGAGGAGCTGATTATGTGACAAATTGCCTGTGTGGAGAATCAATTATGATCAACAATGCAAGTGAGAAAAATATCCACTAGCAAACGTTTGTGAGTTAGAATCATCCATGTCTCCTGAATATATGAAGAACGTTGTTCAAACTCTCAGCAGTTTGCTAGGGGAAAAAATCTTACTTAAAGCAAAACTTTGCAAGTGGACTAAAAAGTTAACTTTGAGGCCTAATATCTTAAGTTGCACTGTTTCTCAAAGATGGAGAGTGGATTGGTTTTTGTTTAATTTTTGCATAACAGATATTGCAGAGTTAATGACAGAATCCTGGAGTTGGAAAAACAACATGAGGCGGTTAGTGACATCAATATTGGAATCCTTTTCTGTTTCTTTGTTAAGAGGTTCTTGGCTAGCGCATAGTTAATCGAGGGTTAACCTCGATTAACTATGGCTAGCAGGGGACATTAAAGAACCCACACAGAGTAGGGCACGCAGTTGCCGGTGTTGTGGTCTGGTCTTTGTCCATGTATCGCTTGCTTGTAAAGCGCATTTGAATGTATGAATATAGAAAATGCGCTATATAAATTCATTATCATTATCATTATCATTCTTCGTTGATATTGATTTCTCTGATTCTTCGTTAAAAGCTAAGCTACCTGTGTCACTGTCAAACAGGAGATGTTTTGTTTTTTTCGTGTTTCAGCGAGTTGATGTCATTAGAAGAAGCTATCGTCAACAGCTTGGTGATGCTATCACCCAGATCGCCAGTCAACATCAGGTAAACACACAAATAGAACTTAATTGACAGTTCCTCACAAACAAGGAACTGTTTTGATGCCATGTAACAAGCATCGAGAAATCTGAAAAAAGATATGGGGATAAGGATTTACCAGCAGACTAAACAAAGATTAAACAGCGTGGCTTAGGTCTAGCAGTACGATTGTGTCAATGAGGGTGGGAGGGTGGGCCGTTTCCTTCCGTGTATCTCCCTGGAAAGCTGAGTGTGAACTAAGTAAACCAGTCATCTCTGTATTTATTGCAGAGCTATTACATAACGAGTGCAAGTAAGAGATGCAGTCAAGAAAACTACATTATTGTTACTTACTTCAACTTGGCGTATCATTATGAGTGTTGTGGATGGTGATGAGATCACCCAGTGTCGCAACCAAACCACTATAAACTGGTTTGGCTGCACAATGATGTATCTTGCATGATCTCTACAGAAATACTATGCAAAGAAGAGCAAGCAAGACAAAGCTATGTTTTCTGAAAAGCTCAAGAAAGTCGAAGATGACGATGCGTTAAAGAAAAAAGCTCAACAGCAACAAGACGGTATCATAGAGATGATGAAAATGCAGATGCGAGATGCGCAGGAGAGAGCGGACAGGCAGCTGGAGGACGCGTTGAACAGACCAAAGTCAGCCAGTAGTGTGGCGACAAATCCTGAGATATATGAGCTGAGAGAAGAGGTGGAAAAACTGGAGAATAAACTGGATGATATGATGAATCAGCTAGAGGACAGGGAAAACGAAAATAGTCGCTTAGGTGAGTCAGTGGAGGAAGACTACAGAAAAAGGGTTATCTTCAGTTGTTATTATAGGGAATGTTAGCACCCAACCAAAAGTCAAAAGTGATTTCTATTTGTGTTCTTTATGCGTGAATGCGCTAATGAATCTGATTGGAGCCTTACTGGTTAGGGGCTAGGTAAACCTTCTGTATCATTCTTTCTTGTCTTGTGATCGAGAGGTCCTAGATATCAGTTTGCATTCCTGGATGTGTTTTTCTATGGAGGTACTTAGACGGTACAACTAGGGTGCGACTTTTAGACTGCTTGATTCTCTAACAAATTTGTAGCGCAACTGTTATCATTTATGTTGTCCGAGGCCGCTATCTTCGTGGGGTGTCTTCTTACATTGTTTCAAACCAAGAGAAGTTCAAGGTACCTTCCCTGCTTCTCTTGTTCAAGCCAATGGCTGGTTTGCAGTGTCACGCCATCCAAAAATAATCGTAACCGTTCAATAAATGAATTCAAGAAACTGGGATATAAAAGATGATTGATATATAAACAACCTCGCCAAGATTTAGATATGTGCGGTTATTCATTCTCGCTATATTCGGAAAAGTGTTTTAATCCAAATTTGTAGAGCTTGGCGGCCGTAAAGTAAGAGATAAATCTGTCATTGAGTTTTGCCGTCGAAACGAAAGGTTATTACTTAGAGCTCCGACACATTGAAATTAATGACTTCTTTAATACACTCCTTATTTTTCTTCCCCCCCCCCCTTATTTCTGGCCATCATCTTTACATGACAGTAGAATAAATTTTTTATCGTAGTAAGGCATTTTCCTCCCCAGAGGCCGCGCTTTCTTTTGCTCTTTTGGTCGCGATTCATAGATTTCCCGTCAAATCGGACAAGAAACCGCAACGAATACTCTGCGCATGCTCAAAAAATCGGGTCTGTCACTAGGTCGTGTTTCTTGGTGCTGACCAAAACAGAGCGCGGACCCTTGGGACGAGAGTGGTGGTAACTATAGGTGACTTGTTCCTTTTATTTTAGTTACTGACATTGATGATTTAAATGAACAACTGAATGGTGAAAGATTGCAAGTCCAACAGGTAAACGGTATTAATTTACGTTTTTACATCGTAAGTCAGACAGTGCAAGCTGATTTCAAAGCTGTAAAAGGATATCAATTTGTGTTGGTGTAATATATTATTTAGATTCAACAATGCAACAGCAACGTTAACATTCAGTTAGTGCCGAACGCAAGCAGTTGTGAAATTAAAGCCTGAAAAAAAAAATCAGGCCTTGAACGGGATTCGAACCCATGACCTCTGCGATACCGGTGCAGTACTCCTACCGACTGAGCTATCAAGCCATCTGGGAACTGATGATGTCGTGCAAAAAAATATCAATTTCGAACAAAATACATATCCAGGTCTTTTTGTTTTCGCAAATTTACCGTACCCAAATTCGTAATTAGCCAGACAGAACTTGTCTACTGTCCTGATATTCTGCTGTATCCAATCACCTACCTAGTCTGGCTATGGTATCATTAGCTATCATTGTTATTCGGCCAAATTCACTTACTTACTTAGACCCAATCGCTTCAGTTGGAGCATAGGCCATCGACAACCCCTCGCCAGCGAACTCGAACTTGGGCTTTTCGTCCAGCTTCTTTCCAGTTGTATCCTATCATCTTCAGTTCCGCATCAGTGTCCCATCGCCAGCTGTTTCTGGGACGCCCCGTCTTTCCCCTTGGTGGTTCTACCTCAGGGCTTGTTTGGGGCTTTCCGCAGGGTGTGACCAATCGAGGCCCATGCCCTTCTCAAAATATGTTCGCCTACCGTTTGTTGTTCCCCTCACTGCCAAAGCTCCTCATTGATATTTTTATTTAATGATAAGGAAATTTTTCGAAAACTTGTCAGTCTTATTAAACGAGTGGAAAGGACAGCTGTAAGTTCAAATCAGAGCCACTACTTTAGTGGGGGACAAAAGTGTTGAGACACTTGGTACTAAAATTCGATTTTCGAGCTTCTTCCCAAACAATGTTGATTTTTCCATGTCCTAGACTGCACAGACGATAAGGGCCTACACAACATTGAACTAAGGCGCCGGGGTATCAGAGAAATATATGTCATTTGCCGGCTGGGAGGTCCGTATAGTGAAAAACTGTGACCGAGGTCTTGAAAATGCTGCCGAGGCCCCAGGCCGAGAGCAGCATTTTTAAGTCCGAGGTCACAGTTTTTCAGTATACGGACCGACCCTAAGCCGGTTAATAACATATTTATTTTTTTCCTAGCTCTCAAAAGTTGTGAATTGTCGCTCGGACATTTGCGAGAAATTTTCTACCAAGTTGATTGCTTCTAACAAAAACGCTGATCTTTCGAACTGTAACGCGTTAGCTATTTTTCAATAATTGCCCTTCTAATTTGCTGATAAGTTTGCAATTTTGTTTTTTTGTAAGAAGCAAAAACCGTACTCATGTACAAATGCCCCTATAAAATATCCGGATCTTAGCAGTGAAGCTTGTGCTTCATCTTGGCTTATGTATCTGTTATGAGTTTATTTACCCCATATTTTTGTAAATCAAATTATTTTGTTTTTTCGTTTTTTTCAGCTAAAGAAAGAGCTCTCTGATGCTTTGCTAGCTGCCGAGCACGAGAAAAACAATTTCAGAAACGAGGTGAGCTTTGTAAAAATGGCTTTTAACGTAAAACAGCTAACTAGTGGCTGACTAGAGTTTTGCGCTGGTCACTTGTTTTTGTCTTGAATTCTCATTGGCCAGGGTGTTTTTTCGTCGTTTGTGATTATTTTGCTTTACGAATTAAACTCAATTGTTATAAGTTATTAATCATTTGAGCTTTGTTTCCTTAGCATAAACTATCTTCCGATCAAGTTTCTTCTAACAAGGGTAATGAAGTCAAAACCGTGGACCAAACTACCATGTTCTTTCTTGTAAGGGTAACATCGCAAATAAACGTTAAAATATCTAACTGACTGAGATACAGTAGAATAATTAAACATTAACCTTGTTGAGTTCTATTCGCTGATATATGGCACAGAGAGTAAATATATTACAATGAACAGGAAGACATTCCGCTGTAGAGAGATACACTGAGCTTTCTCGTGTAAAATATGCATATATTTAAAACAGAATTGAATGTATGAATTCTAAGGAATAACGTAGCTAATCTGGAATGAAGTTTAGTGGAACCAAAATATAGCATCAACAAAATAAGATACGTTTAAAAATTTCAGTCCATTTTTCCGTAGTTTTAATGTTAATGTTAAACAAACTTAAAAGCCACAAATAGAGAGAATCTTTTTATTAACGGTGCTAAATTCGTGTATTTTTGTGAAGCTATTCCTGTGATATAATATACACTGCACAACACCTAACAAATAAAGTGAATTCGATAAGCCTAAACTTATTGAAGGCACGAAATTAGAGTTAAAACGTATTAAGTCGATTTCGTGAATCACTTACTTGCAACTCAATATTAAAACGCCAGTTAAGGGTCTGATAACTGAATAATTGTAAACGCGGGGCTAAATAATTATAAAAACGCGCTTTTCTGTTTGGTGTTGAATTTATCTTTTTTTATATTTCTGTTTCCTTTTTGCAGCTACAAAGACAGAAAGCGCAGCTTCAAAGAGAAATGGATACCAAAATTGAGGAGACAAA
>OMLO01005422.1_pt1 | contig 10719 bp, 5 predicted proteins | sample 1674811 | NCBI WGS metagenome assembly OMLO01 (sample SAMN06265003, study PRJEB25207) | coral metagenome | isolation source: Coral host | place: Mexico:La Bocana,Puerto Morelos, Mexico | collected 2008-11-13
AGTTTCTATCACTCTCAACTCCCGCAACATCATAAAAAAACTTGCTTCTGTTATTGCAAAGCCTCAGCCTTGGGCAACGAACACAATAAAACGAGACACAGATAAAATAAAAAAACTTTCAATAGTATGAAAAAAAAATAGGTCGCGATCCGTTTTTGATTACAATTTAATCACCTGAATAAAATTGTTTTTGATTATCTCGCCGGAGTGGCGCACTTTTTGCAGAAATTGGCTCCACAAAATGAAATAATTATTAATATATCTCGTTTGCGATCGTTAGCCAACTGTCGCTTATATCTTTGAGGAAAGCCAGCGATTAAAATTCTGTCGGTCTTTCTGTACGCCAGCCCACTTGTAAATGTTCGGGCGGTAAAAATACTGATAAAAAAATAGACCTTTTAGTCACGGCTCAGCTGGGCTCTTTTAGCTATTCGAGAAAGTCTGTGATGATTCTATCGATTGCAAGTTTGTGGCCTTCAAGTTCTTTTCAATGCGATGATGAAAATAAGCCTGCTTTACTCCTGATCACACCTGTACTTGCTATCTTTGTCTCGAGAGCTGACTGTACTGTTATGCGAAGACGAGGCCACAAAAGCCTTGATAGCTGCTGCAGCCGAGGAAACAAGGAAATTAACATTCCGTGAAAAAAAGCCAACTCAAAGCACACTTCAATAGTTTTCTGCCATGTTGCCATAGCACCAAAGTTGATTTTGAAAAACTAATAAAGTTTAAAAACACTGACAAAAGCAAATTTATTTATATTCCACACTGAATTGACCCTCGAGCGCCGGAGAGTAGTGAACATAGTCAGCAAAACTTAAACCCAGACTTCAGCTGCTTCTAAATTTCTTGTCGATGGGAAACCCAAAAAGAGCCGTACAATACATCTGTTGTTTTTCGTAAGAAACATATTCGGGCCAGCCTGACATCTGCTTATATTGCGACGAAGTTCGGGCTTTCAAAGATAGTCCAGTCACGTATAAACACTTTAAAGCGGAAATTTTTTTTGGCCTAAGGCGACACTTAAACTGATCATACAAACGCACTTTAAACCCTGTCGGAAAATTCAAAATTGACATCAATTAACAAAATCATGCCGCGCAAAATAGCGAGAAACAAATAAATTAAAAACTACTAGGAGCTGGAAAAAAGATCTTAGAGAAAAGTTCCTTTTACACAATTTCCTCGACAAAAGTTTCAAGCAAACATTGGAGAAAAGCACTCTTTTTTTTTGTACAAAAATGAGTCAGCAAAACATTTGTAGCACTGGCGGTTTCCGCCTTAGAACTTGCAGCTGCGCCATTGTCAAAGAACTGTTTCTAAATGATGCTTAAATCTTACTTTTTTGGTTCCCAAAATACCACTCCTAAGAAACTGTATTTGATAGAAAATCGCGTTGAAACCGGTTTGACAAGTTTTCTGCTCACTCAGTTGTTTCGAGAACACTATTAAATTTTGCAACTTTAAAAACAAACCACTCAGACAGGTTTTCGTCTTCGATTAATTTCAACGCCGGATAGTCTTGGCTTTCAGGTGTTATTTAGCCTATACTTTTGGGGATGGTTACGAGGGATTTTCCACTTTACATTTTGCGACTGTGTAAAGGTTTGTATGAATTAAACATACTAGCTGAAATTTTAAAAGTTTCTTCTCCAAACTGGCAAACAAATTCGCAAATATTAACATTGTATTAAAATGGTATCTGATACTTTTCACCATTTAAATGGTGTACTTTTAACTATTTTGGTGTTCGCTTAGCGATCCAGTTTATGCCAGATAAGAACCAGGAATAATTAACAGTAGGAACTGAACAAGCACTGCATCTGTAAGTCACCAGACACTACATATCAACACGTCACGTTTTGTTCAGAGTTCAGGTGATATTTTATCCATAGAAGTAAATTGGAACGTTCTGTGTCTGATCAATACTCGCTCCATGAGAATTAACTAGTTATGTTTGTCTCAACTTGGCATACCCTAAGAGTCGCCCTCGAGTTGGAAGATAAAAAGTATCTTTGTTCGCAGAGAAAACCTGAGGATGTTTTCATGACCTGATCAGAGTAAATTCATTTATATAAAAACCTGAAGCAAGGTTATCAGAAACGTACGCACAGCTCAAGCTAGGACTCCGATTTAGAAAAAAACATCAAAATCTTGCAAGAGGTCTCCCTCAAGCTCTTTCTTCGTTCAGTAGAACCAGTACGTGCTTAGCTATCTTTAGCAGTGTGAACATGCTGTTATTACTAGAAAACTTCAGCGAATCGGATTCCAAATGGTCAATTAATCGGAAAAGTTGATGAGTGCTTGACAGGCTCTTAGACATTTCGACGCCAAGTGTGAAAGGTTTCATCGTGAGGTTTTAAAAAACCAAAAATCCTATTCATACGTTTCATTCCAATTCTCTAAAGGGGCAAGGTTCGCTGGGTGTGAGAGAGATAAAAATCGTATCCAATAAAGTAATTGTACGAAATATTCAAACGAAAATCCTATTAGGCTGCTTTACAGAGCTGAATTGATGTTTTGACATCGCGTTTGGGAAAAGGTGAACAAAGAAACGTTGTATGGTCAACAACACTTCTAAAGCGATTGTAGGTACGGATAGAACTGCTTAAAAGAGCTAAAATGAGTCATCAGATTTTAATATCTGGCGACATGTACTAACACGTGCTGGGCTTAAAATTCTGTCATGAGGTCAAGCAGTGGTCTCAGAGGTGCACGAGATACTTTCACGTGCAAAACACAAAATCACGCGCTCCAGAGAAATCTGACACGCTGATACATGCCGAGACAGAAAGTTGCTATTAATGTAGACTATATTTGAGAGAAATTAATTTTCACTTGAATTTTTGGTCATGAAAAAAGGTTTTCCTTCCGTCACAATTTAAGGCACGACCAGAACTAAGGGAATAAATTTAGAATAGCTGGGCAGAGAACTGATAAGAAATTTGTAGAAGGAACCTCCATTTCATAAATCTTTATAATCAGATGATTTGGGATTTGACCTCGTTGCTTTAACCCAGAGTCTTTAAGTGTCCAGCTTCGATGAAGAGTTTAAATTAACAGAGAGGTGTAGTTTTTATATGAAAAGAACGGTTAAGAACTCTTTTTGCAATGATAGACTTATAATAAAATATCACACGAAAACGATTTTGTAAACGAAAGCTAACTTCTTATTTCGTAGAACATTAGAAATTTACAATACCTTAGGACGCTGTTAGAGTCGTCTAAAACGAACATCCGTGTCACGATTTTATTCTTTAGAAAATCACGCGCTGGTTTTAGTATATAAATTTCAAACACCCAATACCCTTCTTGCGAAAATTTACCCCCTGTCCCTAGTCGGCTCTGATAGGGTTCAGCAATGCTATATCATTTTAAGCCGAAATTTGAAAACAGCAGTTTCACTCTGAAAACATATCATATGCTTTTCGTTCAATCAACCGTAAAAATAAACATACGTTTTCAATTTTTTATCTCCAGCGTTATTGTGGTAGGGGCCCTGACCTTGGCAATAGAGCGATGAATGTTCTGGCTTATATTAAATCTTCGTCACGTATGACGCCTTAGGAAACATTTCCTAGTTCCTCGTTCGTAATCCGTCGTAGTCTTTTCCAATCCTAACCTCTTAGCTGTTTTTCTACCTAAACCTATGACTTTAAGTTTTCCTTTAATTCGACGGTATTTCTATACAACTCATAATTAATTAACTAATTATTTACTTAATTAATTAATTAATCTTTTTATAAATATCACTACCTAACTTCTTTAAATATCTATCACTGGTTGCACGACGTCGATAAAGAAGCGTTATGGAAAGAAAATAGGAAAAGGCAGGCTTTCTTTTATTTATTTCACCAATACACAGACATTGGCACCGCACAACAGCCAGCGAGAAGAGAAGATTTGTTCACGTAAAAGACGTCCAACTTGTCTTTTATTATTTTCCATATTATATTTTTTACGCATAGGGTTGTGATAAAAAAGGAAGGCTGTTTTGTTAACCAAAACATATTACTCGACTGAACAATTTAATCTCCGCTTTGTCCCTTGCCACACTCGTTGTATTTCCGTAACTTATCAGCTTGTGAATTGCTCGCAATAGCGAAAAATTACGTTTATTTCGGTGCCGTTTACAGACTCATAAATTAGCATAATTGTATAAATTGAGAACGTGCAGGGCTTCACGACCTTGTAATTACATGCATTACATGCATGCCTTTTTTCGTTACCAGTCCCTATCGGTTCTAGGGATTGAAAAAAAATTAGGAAGTTAACCAGTTTCAAAGCGCTCAAAAACTGGGAAATGACCTTTTTTAGAAAAGAAAATACATCATCAGACCTATTCTTAAATTTCCTGCCACGTTAGTGACCCTTCTGCAAAACCAAATGGATTATTGTCGGTTCTCAAGCGTTGAACTTAGCATACTGTTGCTGTTGTGTACTGTTGTTCGGGTGTTGATAACAATAACATGAATAATGACCTCGGCTATTTTCATTTAATTACGAGTTCCTCGCTAATAAATGGGGCCATCAATTAACTTAATTCTTTCCCTCCTCTCAGAGAATATGTGGTTAGTGTTAATAAAATATCTTGACTATTGAGCTTCGAGCCACGATGAACTGAAATATTGACACAACTCATCACGGTTGCATCCTCCGAAGGGATCTGTTAAGATATTTTTTAGCCGAGTTATTGGATTAAAAATATCGCAATTGATCGGCAAAAATTCAGAACATTAGTGCTACAAACCAGTTCCCTGGTCTCTGTAACGCTTAAATTAACACGTTTAAAAGTAGACACCGAGGTCTTACAGTCAATAGTTACCGGTGTTGGCTGTGTCTTGAAAGATCTTGTCTCCAAGATAGTTGGAAAATATTAACTATATTTAGAAAATTTAAAAATATTTAGACATATTCATAGCTTTCCTTAGCTTTTCTTTGATATTTTCTTGAAACAATCGGCTCAGTTTCGCTGTCGAAAACACTCCAGTTCAGCGTTTACCCGCTCCAAAAATATATTCCAAATCACTTAAGTAGCTAAAGTAGGAATTTAACGTCGAAATACTTTAAATTTCTCCCTCAACTCCTTGTACTGCAAGAATATGTTTGAAAATTTTGGCCTGAGTGATTCAAAATCGGTGTATTTTTACGACAAAAGTAAGAGAAAGAACGGGCTTTTTCGAGATATTTAGAAAACATTTTGTGATATTCAGAAAAATTTCTGAGAATTTCCGGAAATATATTTAGGCGATTTTACGTGAAATTTGTGGAAATTGCCGAAACGATAAGGAGAAGATTTATTTTTTTCCTATGTCGCTGTTCTTGCCGTTTTACTGCTCTTGTGTCGTTGTGTCAGGATGTTTATATCTTCTTAAGTTTATATCGTTATGTCGTTATGTTGCTAGTGTGAATCTGGTCTTAGTGTGTTGTACACTTCCGTGAACTTTAACCGCACCCCCAACCCTACCCCAAAACAAAATTCAACTAAAATCCCGCACGTGACTCACGCGACCAGAGAACTTCGCACGTGACGGAATTTCTGAAACGGAATGATAATCGCTGAGAGCGTTTGAAGAGGCCTTGTATCAAAGTCTTCCTCAGAGTATCCAAATTAAAACCAAGATATTTCTGATCAATGAAAAAGCTTCCAATAGGTTCTACACTGCAATTATTTTTTAATCCGGATTCGGTATCGCGCGGAAATATTGCTAAAAGCGACACGAGGCTTAATTAAACAGGCTTTCAACATGAAATAAAGGGAAACGCGTTGGAATCTTAATATTTCATTACCTATGCCTGCAGGGCCAAGTTTGGGCAGTTTCAACCGCTTTGTAGCGCCGCGCGCGGCCGTGGCCTTGACTTTCACGATGTCTCGCGACCGTAAAGAATTTCATTTGACGTCATTGACAACAATTCGACTACGCCCACGTGCAGAGCGCTGATTGGCCAACAGCTGTGCGCTAAGCGCCAAAACACACAGCCGTGAAATAAACAACGGTAAACACTAAAATGCGCGATAGTTCTCAGATACGAATATTCAGTGTCGTTAATTTTACATTCAGGCGACAATATTGAGAACTTAATTGGAGAGTGAAATTGGAAGACTGCTTGGGCCGCGTATTGCAACAAAGGCTCCCGGCCCAGCAAAGAACACAGATCTTTGCTTTGCAAAAGTTAAAATATGCAAATCGGTGGATATTATTCATATTTACATATGCCGAAATGGTCCCTATCGACGTCATAATCTTTCTGATCATCCAGGTCAACTGACAAATGGTTTCCGAGAGCTGACTGTAAAAGTTGTATTTACAATAATAAAGGAAAAAATTAAAGTATTCTGTATTATTAATACTTATTCTGCTTGAGTTGCATTTAACGATAAATAAATTTGCTTCGTTTAAGGGTAAATACCGCAAATGTTTTTCAAATGGAACTGTAAAACAACTTTGACCCGGATACAATAGAATTTGTTATGATAATTTATTATAAAATATGCTAAGCACGTTTCAGAGTTTTCAAGACCGCGATGCAAAGTCGTCTTCCTTCCAAAACTATCACGCAATCAAGCAATCGAGCTCTCGTCAAACACGCAAGTAAAAATTTAAAAGAGGAGAGATTTTGTAAGTGTCTGGGCATCCTTGTGTTCATTTATGGGTGTTCTCCTTATCTTTCGACGAAGGGAAAGGAAAAATTGCATTCTATGGAGCGGATGTTATTTGGCTGTGGAAATTCAGAATGGTAAACCAATATTGCAAATGGCTGATGCTCTCCATTCCTCCTTCTTTGCAGAAATCGTCCTCGATTTTTCTCTCTGGTTACGGATTTTAGAAGACGTTTTGCCCCGTCAGTTTTCAATCCTGTAGGACCGCTTAGTCAAGAAGGTATTTTGCACAATCCTCGGCAGAGGTTCGAGACTGTGTGGAGGCTTTCAGAACAGGAGAAAACAACAGAGCGTACAACTCATCGATCGAAGCGAAGATCATTAACAGCCAAAAAAATGGCAACCAAATCACTCAAAACCAGGTACGTTTCTATTACGATCTCTTTAAAATGAAAATTTGCTACAATGCGTTTGTGAATAGCAATTCTCAAGGGATTTTTAAAGTCCTTGAAGTACATTTTCGTGAGAAAATCTGAAGTCGTAACTTTCATTCCCAGGGGGCACGCGCACGATAGTTCGGGAAGGATCGGAACTTTCACTCTTTGAGCCAGTCACAGCTGAGGTTTTGTAGCCTATTTCGAATACGCCATAAAGGTTTTCTAAAACATAAAATCGTGGTTTATATTTTGCAGAACTTTTAAAGGGAAACATTAAAGTTCAGATTTTACTACGGTGTAAATTTTAGGTGATGAAACGGGACTTCGGAAACCAGTGACTTTCTAATTTACAATATCATCTTTTTGTACATGGTGTAAAGATTATTCGGGCGACTTTTTCATTGATTAAATACACTTTTGCTAATCTAAACCTAAGTGTTACCTTATTTACGCTGAAACTGAGGGAATTATTTGCTTTTTGTGAAGTTTATAAAACATCGTGTGTATACAATAGAGGTAGATTTTAATTTCAAAGGTTGTCGTTGCAAACATTGTGTGATTTGTGACCTGGGCAGGGAATTATTTGACTTATGAGGCTTTTTGTTAGCAAACCTCGAATATGCAAACATTATCCGCCTTTATAATTACACTTTTTGTTAACAACGTGAAAGTACATTTTGTTCTTGTGAAATACCCGTTTTGCCAAATATGGTACTGCATCGAAGGAGGAAAATATGGCCGACGGGCAATTAAACGAGAAAGCAAATATTTTTATATGTTTCCAATAAATCGTATATTTTTATATTTTTCATATCATCGCACGGACAAAAAAAGTAATTTTGCGTAAATTTGGACGCGGGAAATAATATACGGTATACTGCGTCAAATTACATTAATTTCACGAAAAGAAACCTTTCATTTGAACACTTTTGAATTTTTTGGATTTTTTACGCCTGCCTTGTTGTTATTTTGCGATCATTGTAAATATGTATTAATGATAAATTTGTTGCCTAGAAGTCTGCAGAGAAGGCCATATCGCCTCACTTCACTCTTATGGAATCATAACATTTGCCAACAAACAACAGATAGGCATTCAATTTGCTTTCTCTTGCAAATTGCAGTAATTACGTTATATCCATTAAAACTGACTGTATTATAATGTAAATGAGAAAAAAAACAAGAGTGAAGTGAATGATACAGCCAAGTGATAGAAAATAACATTTTTGAGGCAAAATATATTTTTGGATCAAGTCTTGTCCATCTACATGAAAACACAAACTTGGCTGTTTTTTAATAAGACCTGTCTTTGAAAAATGACAAATCCTAGAAAACATTTAATATTTAATTATTAATAAATTACAGTAGTATTTGTGGTGAGCTTATGCAGAGATGTGAACCCAAAAATATTGAAATCTGGGCAATCATCAAATTTACCTAAAAAAATTCCCCCAAAAAAGACAAAACTTGAGTTTGTGACCCATGTGAGAGAACAGGAGATTTGGCCTGTACCTGGGGATGGATTGGTCTAGGAGAGTTTGCATATATGCTTTTGTGAGGACACCTAAGGATTGTTTATAACTGTTAGTTTTCTATTACCATTCACAAGAGTTGTTTTGGAAAAAAATTTCGAGGGTCGTACAGGAGGAGTCTCTGGCACAGTTCACAGACAAAAATAATGGTTTGTGGATCATGGATCTAAAAATGTCCTTTTTCCCGAATCACAAAAAAAAGCAAGTAAGATACTCCTTTTAATGACCTGTTCTTATACTAGAAAGAGTGCTTGAAGAAAGCCAAATCGTTCAAGGCTCCTTGTTGAAATCGCATTCCCAAGTCACTCTCGATAGACAGCTGACCATTCAGAAGACTCGCATCTCAAAATCATGAAGAGTAGAGTGGATAAGTCACAAACATCGGTCAATAATTCAGGTCCTTCCCAGGTCACACAAGATCTTTAGGTCACGGTTCACAAAGATTAATTTCCTAAATTCACGTTTCATGAAATATAAAATCAGCCAATTTTTTAAATCATTATTACTTTTAAATTTACACTAAATAGTGAATTCCAAAAGAAGAGAAGATCAAGAGATGCGGCAAGATCGAGGAGAGGGCAACAGAATGACGAGTTTGTGGAACTAGCTAATCAGCTGCCTCTCCCAGTTGGCCTGGCATCGCAGCTGGACAGACTCTGCATCATGCGCCTTGTCAACAGCTACATTAAAATCAAAAACCTTCTTCAGACCCTTGTCACCCAAGGTAGGACCACAATATGATCAGTAAAACTGTAACTTATGAGCCTGGATACTCCACTGCCTTACAATTTCAATCTCTTATTTACATAGCAGGTGACAATTCTGAGACAATATGATCCAAAGATCTTGATCACATGGAGTGCAGTATTTACTCAGTAATTTCCCATGCAAGCTGGGTCAATAAAAGATCTGTTATTCAAATTTGTGCAATTTTAAAAATACCAGAAAAAGGAATATCTTAAACTGCCAGAGGAAAAAGGTGGAACACCAATAAATGTTTCAGTCCAATGTGTTCTTAACAATATTAAAGTTTGGTAAATGTGTATGCAGGTTTTGTATCAAGTTCTCTCAAATGAAGAGAACTTTTTCCAGTGCCAGACCAGACCAGCATTGTTGAAATATAGGGAATAAAAATGTCCCCCCCCCCAAAAAAAAAGTAATTTAAATATGAAATCAGCCATTATACTGACAATGTTTTATTAATCTTTGAATAATCAGATCTGAAGAAAATTGCATCTCTGAATGTGTCGAATGCCAACATTTATGACAAGTCTTCACTGGAGGTAAGGATAGCAGTAGATATTGTTTGAAAACGTCACTTAAGGTGGCACTGTTATTCTTCCATGGATAGGGTGCTAGTCCATTACCCCAGCGACTTTGGTTGAAGCCAGAAATCTAGGTCAACTTGATATGTTTCAGACCCCAGTTTGTTGTTAAACCATTAGATTACTGTTCCATCCGAAAGCCCCAACCACTCTAACCCTCAGAAAAAAAGCTTTTTCAAAATCAAAGAAATTCAAGAGCTTTTGGAAGAATTTACAAATGTTTTCTTTGACTCTATCAGGCACTGGATGGCTTTGTTTTTGTGGTAACACCAGATGGCCAGTGCATTTATGTGTCAGATAATATCAACCACTACATGGGACTCTCACAGGTAAATGCCACATCTTTGCAGTCAAAATATAATTGTAAAGACATGAATGACTAGTTGTAAAAACAATGCCTGGAAAAATTCAGGCGTAAATGTGATTCAAACCCATGACCTCTGTGATACCAGTGTAGTGCTCTACCAGCTGAGCGTTGTGAGTTTGTAATATACCAGTATATGTTCAAGAATACAAGTGAATATACATATACAGTAATTTGTAATTACCAAGGCTTCATAGAAATATAAATTAAGACATAGCTGTCAGAAAGCACCGAGAATGTGTTTGTAATTCATATTTATTTGAAAGTTTTAATTGGTATTGTATTTAATAGTAATCTGGCTAAAACCTTAAACTATTTTTGTATTTCTTTCATAAAAGATTGAAGTAACTGGTAACAGTTTCTACAAATATATTCACCCTTGTGATCATGAAGAGCTATCCAATCAGCTTGGAGGGCAGATTCCACTGGAAGACATGGAGATCTTTGATGGTCTTTTCTGTTC
>OMLO01005423.1_pt1 | contig 10719 bp, 7 predicted proteins | sample 1674811 | NCBI WGS metagenome assembly OMLO01 (sample SAMN06265003, study PRJEB25207) | coral metagenome | isolation source: Coral host | place: Mexico:La Bocana,Puerto Morelos, Mexico | collected 2008-11-13
ATTTTGTTACCAAGCACTTGACGCATCTGCGCAAGAAGTCTGTTTAATCTCTCTTCTAGTTCCTTACAGGCTTTCTTTACAACCACTGATTCCTCTTCCAATCTCATTACTTTACGTTTCTCTTGGTCCAATGTTTTCTGAAGTTCCTCCACAATTGTTTCCTTTTGTTGCAATTCCTGCTCTCTCGTTTTGCGCAAAGATATTTCGTCACCGAGTCTTTTACGCATTTGTATATTTTCATTTTGCAATTTTTGCAGAAATTGTCCTTCCATTTCTAGGTTTTTCTCATTGTGGTAATCTTTGTTTACTCCAGGTCCGGTTTCTTTATATTTAGGTAGTACCTCCTTTCCTTGCATGCTGTTAAATAGTGCTATTCACCAGAGCTATTTATAAGTAAGCATGGAAACGGATTTGTTCAGTTTTGAAAATGTTCTTGGTGTTATTATTTATTTACTCCAGTTTTCCACTCAGTTTCTTCAAAAAGCTGTTATTTATTCGCTGGTGAATAATTCCACTGTTACCCAGAAACGGCTCTACAATTGCTTCGTAAGCAGGTTTAACGTCTGCACTAAGAAAAGAACGTTAACTCTGATTTAATAAATAGGACCGTAAAACAATGTACGCAAATGCAGAGCCATTTTTGCTCTCATTAAGTCTTTTGTTTAGCAACGTTCATTTGTTATCATGGCTCCCGTGTCACGCTGACAGACTCATCAAGAGACCAGCTGACCTCAACTGCATGTGGCCTGGGTCGAGCTATTCTGATGTTATACTGTAGAAAAGTATTACTAACGACCACTCAAATGACTAAACTTCTTGCCGGATGTTGCGTGAATGATGGGAAAAGACTGCTGTAACAAGATGAAAGGCACACGGCTAAGCCCACACGATCCCGAGGGAATGGGCAGGGGGTGGGTCATAGACTAGTCCCGTTGATAAGAAACATACACAGGCAGGTAAAATGGATCTGCCTGCTAAATTAATTGACAAGTTTAGGTAAAAGAACAGATTTTCAAACAATAACACTAATCTAAGAAATCGACGCATCAAATGCGGAAATTGATTGTTACTGAACACCAAGTGATTAAGCAACTGATCACACCGACAATTCGGTCAGTTTAAAAGGCAAATTGCGGACTACAGACTGCAGGACGGGGATAAATTGCATGCTGCAAACCAGAGGCAAAATTCAATCAAACGCTTTTAGATTTATATCGTGTTATTTCCATTATAAGTTATCAGGAATTCACTGTATCTCCACCAGAAAAGTGTGAAAAGTGGCACAAGCTATTTTACATGACTCTTGATTGTGATAAGAAGCAAACACGTAACAAACGTTTTTAGTTGTATTATTCTTACCTTCAGGAACGCTAGCTACTTCATGTACGATCTTGGGATCTCCTCAGTCAGTTTAATATCAACACTGAAGTAGATTTGCCGGTCTTTGCGTGGCCCGATCAAATACCAAACTCACACCTATGTCAACTTTAGCAGATATATATATTTCCTTCTAACTCCGGAGCGAAAACACTCAAGATATACAGGAAGTTCGTATGTGCTAGGATATTTTCTTGGTCACGCTATTTCTCAGAAAACGAACCGGAAGTCACCCGATTCCCAGGAATCAGCAGAAATAGTGAAGTAATTTTTAAAGGTCTTTGCTTTCGCCTGTTGATAGATTAGTAAAAGTTGGGGTATTTAAAATGAAGAGGAAAGCAGATTAGAAAGAAAGAATAACGAGCTACATTCGGCTATAGGCTAATCAGCATTCGGTCTCCAGAGCTACTCAATTCTCATTCGTGCGTGGGGCCTGCTCACGAGTTTTGAGTGTCTTCGCGTGATGGCTCAAAAAAGGAGCTTTTTTGACGATGTTAAGAAGGAATTAGAATGCTCAGTGTGCCAGGAGCATTATAGTGAGACTAACGAACCGAAAATACTAAAATGTCTTCACTCTTTCTGCAAATCTTGTTTGGAAGCTTGGCTGCGACAGCAGGGTGGAGGAGCTTTGAGTTGTCCAACCTGCCGCCAGGTCACCGACTGTTCGAGCAACGACATCAACAGCCTTCCATCCAACCTTTTTTACAAACAGATGGTGGACATTGTTAAGGCTTACAGCGAACAAGGACAGGAAGATACACCACAATGCGGAAGTTGCGACGAAAGAAAGTCGTTGAAGTTCTATTGTGCCGATTGCAATCACTTTCTGTGTGAAGAGTGCTCCGAGGCTCACAAAAGGATGAAAGCTCTTAGAAGCCATCACGTTAAAGAAATTGGAAAGTTTAGGACAAGCGACGCCCAAGATTACGCCAGGAGAGCAAACGTTTGCAAGAAACACAACGATGAAGTGCGGTTTTACTGTGAACAGTGCGTGATATGCATTTGCCGTGACTGCGCCATATTGGATCATCGAGACCACAACATCATTTCGCTTGACAACGGATTGCAAAAGAAGAAATCAGAAATCGAGAGTAAGATGCAGAAAGTCCGGGCAAATGTTCCTAGTTTGAGGAACGAAAAAGAATCCCTTGAAAAGCGAAGAACAAGAGTGAACAAGAGCATCGAAAAAGCGACTGAAGAGTTACACAGAACGGCTGAACACAACATACAATTGATTCGCCAACATGAAGCAAGCGTGACCGAGCGACTAATGAAACAGAAATTAACTTTCCATGCTGCATTTTTAAACACAATGACCAGCTTGGACAAGAAACTGGTTGAAATAAAGAGCAGCTTGGACTTTGGCAACGAAATACTTCAACGAAATAATTTACCAGAGATTCTAAACGTGGAAGAAGTGCTTGAACAAAGGTTTCAGGAGCTTATGGAGCCTTGTGCATTTGACTTGAAGGTCGATTATTCAGCAGTCAAGTACGTATCAAATGACTTGTCATCCCTGAAAGATTCACCGGGGAAGCTACTTACGACCAACACCGAACCTTCCTTGACAGTGGTGGATGGCATGGGCCTGACAGAAGGTGTGAAAGGTGAAGATTGCACGTTTACAGTGATTACAAACGATTCACAGGAAAATAAAACCTACAGTGAAATTGACGGTGTTGATGTTTACATCCAGTCTCTTCAGACGAGAAAAAGCGTGAAGGTCACCATAACAGACTGTCAAGATGGCTGTTATAGAGTATCATATAAACCTAAGGCTACCGGAGAGTTTAAAGTAGTCATAACAGTGGCGGGTGAAGCGATCAAGGGAAGCCCCTTCCAGTTGAATGTGGAAGAAAGAAAAGGAAGGCAGAAATCAAGATGGGACTGGATAGAATCGAAAGGTATCTGTTTATGACTTTGTTTCTTATTTTGATTACATTTTCATTTTTCTTCGCTTCACTGATTCGATGCGGGTGATTCGTATGCACTGCACTAACCACAAGTTATCATAAACATGAAGTCGATGATGAGCTTAGTATATAACACACCAGAATAGTGCTTTCTCCTCAGTCCACTTCGGTAAATAATTGTTAACTCGTATCAAGAGAAAATGAGGGACAACTGTCTATCATTTTCTCTCTCTCGTATACAATTTTTCTGTAATAACTGGTAAAATTATGTTCTCCCGGACGGCATAATTTTGGATACCTGCGACCGAAGATGACCCAAACCTTTTCAAACATAACATGGATTGAACATAGTGTGCGGTAGAAAATGAATAGTGACAAAATTACAAATACGTAGGGTTTTTAATTATTTTAACCAATGCTTTAAGTGTTGGATTTCCGCAAAGTATGTGTAGCGTTTCTCTGATCCTTAGAGCAAAATGAGAGGAGGTTTGATCGATAATGGAAAAATTTTCATGAAGCACGCACAGTGACACACTGTTGAGCTCTCAAGGTACTTCAAAATGTGTGAGACCGCATCCCTGTCTTCTACCCACTATCTTCAGTTCACACCAAAGATGGCAAAAGAATCTGCCGAAACATGTTTGTTAAACTTCAGAGTGTCAGGCTTTTCCCTACTTAATTCGGCAATTGAGTCATCATGGTAAAAAAAACGTCGGTCATGATATGCACGGCCGCTAAGCTTGATTTCCAGCCGTTTAGGGAGTCCGTCTTCCTCCCACTAACGGCTGAATCACTGCTCCGTATCGCTTGTTCGTCTATGGAAATTATCCGGCATAAGGGGAAAAAGTGGCAGAGTTTACTGTTACCCGGCAAAAAATGAAATTTGTTAACATAGATGGTTGTGATAATTCAAGCTAATTCTTAGCGATTTGGTTAAATCACTAAGAGAATACAAGAAATAAAAGAGAACCCTTTAACCAGAGAATATATACTTAATTATATACTTATTCTTGAACAGTGTTTGCGAAATCCTTGCTCTCCCTTTCGGCTGAAAAGCCCCTGTACAAGATTTATCAGCTGTCATTTTTTTGGGTAAAAGAATTATTTTTTAAAGAGCTATCTAATGGTTTAATATTTGTATTTAACAGAAATTACATTAAGCTGTAAAAAAGGCTAAAAAAAACTGACTGATAACTAGAAGAAAAATAAAAGCACAGTCACAACTTAATAAACCGTGTTAATTTGAACTAAATTGATATACTGTATAGTGCTATAATAGTATAGAATAACATGGTTGTATTGTCAAATAAATTAAGGCCCAAAACTGAATTATACAATATTTTTCATTTATATATCCCTGCAATATCAAAAGACAATATAAACATTGCAATCAATGAGCCTTTATTTTCAACCAGCAGAAGGTGTTACTGAATTATTTCAAGTGTGAAACATTGTGACAGGTGGCCAGAACTTGCCTTGATAAAACCCACATTTCATGTATCCAGTGTTTTCATATTAATTTTGAATCAACTACGACAAATATTTCAAACAACTCATTCTCATTTTTGCCAGTGTCGGATACAATGGGCTTCATTAATAGAACTCAGTTCATTATCTGATCAATCGGGCATCAGTTACAACCATAAATGACTCCGGAGTCCCGAGCACGACATGAAATACACTGCTCTCAACTCCTTTTTATGTCTATCGCTTTTGTCATTTGTCCAAGACAAAAGCTGCTTGTACACCTTTTATAGGACCTTGTTCGATCCTCAGTGCAAAAGCGAGCTGAGCAAACAGGTAGCAAAAGCAAAATTAGAATATCGGACTCATCTACCCAACATCGACGATAATCGCGAAGGACTGAAAACTTAAGAATTTTCATGAGGCCGTTGCCTGTGAAACTAAAACGTCTTTTCCTTTAACAAATTCAAAATGACATCCTACTGTATTTATCTTAATTTTTCGATGTTAAAGTGCTCTAAAGCACACTTTATAGTGGAAGAAACTCATCTGCACGGACATCCGCCATCTTGGAAAGACAAGTGACAGAATAGACCAATTACAGCAAAGCTTTCTCTACTCTAGCACGCCTGCTTGTGATTGGTTCAAACATACAATGGGTAGGCTAGTGATTCAGCCGTGGTGTGGGACAAGGAACGTGGGCTCGAAAAACGGCTGGAAATCTAGCCTACACGGCCGCGCACAAATAGAATTCGTGTGAAGTTATAAGTTTCATTGGTTCATACTTTAAGCTGTTCCTATATCGAGTTACGGATGAACTTGAAAAGTTTGGAGAGCTGTCAAGAAGCTAGAGTGCACCTCGAAGATTTCTGAAGCTTCTCTCGTGCCGGGCTCCAAACTTCCCACTTGCTTTCATAAGTCGATATATGCATGCTTTTTTTTAATAAGGTACAAATAATATATTCTTCTTATTGTAAGCGTGTAGAAATCGTCCTTAAGGACGTTCGCGCTAATCTTTTTTGCGCATCCTTACTACGCACGAAATTCACATGCCACGTCATGCATCGAGCGCGCGCGCTACGTAGTAATGTTAATAATAGGGCAAATGGTCATTGCTATAACTTTGAATGGATTTATAATTAACGATCTTCGACGTACGGTGACCCCTATTTTTCTTTCGATGGGTCAATTTCCCTACCGATTTTCTACGTATGGCGAGTAGAAGTTTGAATTTTTTGCAAAACGCTCCATCGAATTCCGTTCATTTGACCTCTTCGTTTAGCCGTCTGGCAGTTTCAATGCCTCTTTAAGGGTTACGTTTTGTCAAAATGATGGCAATATTTGACATTGTTAACTCCACAGATTCACTTACACAAAATATTTTTTGGATACTTTGACTCCGTTGACTTTTAACCTAAAAAACCTGGAGTTCTTGCTGAATTACACGGACCAATTTATCAAATCAGCACAAAGCTGGTGACCTCAATTTTTATTTCATTTCTGAAACAAGTAAATCATTATCTGTCCGCATTAGAAGTTTAAAAAAAAATCTATCGAGTGTAAAATTTTCGCGCGATCGTCAATTTTATTGATCCTGCAAAAGCCCAGTGGAGAGGTTCAGTCAAGTAACAACCCAAAGGCTCTTATAATAATAAGCAGTAATAAAGGCGCGGTTACGCATGAGCTACACGCGATAATCTTGCAATTGACGGTGAAAACACAGGCACTGCTTAGAATAGAAACTCCCTAAGCACTTCAAAAAACATGCGTGTATTCTTTATTCTCATCGATTTTAACCGAAAAACACCTTTGTTTTCCATTTTTTATAGAAACGTCTCACACTATAGTACCTCATTTTGGCTGTGCCTCTGTGACAAGATTTTCTTTCCCAATAACTCCCTCCCTCCCAAGGTCCCATCCAACCTCCCTTTTACCGTCCCTCCCACCGTTCCTTTCATCGTCCCGTCCACCGTCCCTTTCATCGTCTCTCCCACCATCCTTCCCACTGTCCCTTTAATCGTCCCTCCCACCATCCCTCGCAACGTCCCTTTCACCGTCCCTCCCACAATAACGAATAACGCGCGAATGAATAACCGCACAGATCTAAATCGTGGCAAGGTTGTTTATCTATCAATCATCTTTCATATCTCAGCTTCTTGATTTAATTTATTGAATGGTTACGATTTTATTTTTGATAGCATGACATTGGAACCCAGCCATAAATCAAAAGTAGTAAATGAGATGATATATATAAAAAGAGAAATAACAACTGACTAATGAAATGATGCCTACCTCTCTGTTGACTTCATGCATGGCGGCGCGCACTTCACGAAACTCTCCTGTAAAAGTCACTCAGCAAAACAACTTTCAGAGGGCCTGGGCTCCATTGTGTCGCGCAGACTTTAGTTTGGCTTGTAACGTAACATTTCTTATTTTCATTTTAAATATATCTTTCCACTTTTATGTTTTATTTATTATTATCTTATAAACGATTTAATTTTTTTTGAATATTTTTTTTCTTAAAACGTTTTTAATCTCATTGGTTGCTATGCGTAGCAAAGAGTTGTGATTGGTCCAGGAAAATCACACCACTGTCTAACTTGACATGAGTGGCTTCTCGTGAAATAAAAACTTACAGCGAAAGTAGAATTGAACTGCAAAATTCACAAATCTTAAAGAAAATGCTAGAAAAATCAAATCGGTTTTTGTCATCAGAGCAGCCCTATGGGCCGAAAAACATGTATGTTGTTTGAATACTGCAGGAGTTCAAAGAACACGCTCGGAAAACCTGCGGATGCGGTCAACATTGAAGGCCATTCGACTCGGGTTTTGAATGAAAGGAGCGTTAGTGACAGTGCAAATTTGCGTCTTCTGTGGTCGGTGATTCTCAAATCACTTTGACACCTTATAGCTGCGATACAGTTTGCTGTGAACTGTAGTGAGCTGTCAGCTTTTCTCGCTGCTGTCCCCTGTAACGGACTGGAACATTCGCGTCGGAGAGCAAGGTTACCTGTTTATTTTAACTAATTTTAAGAAGTGATGATTTGGTTTTTCTTTCCTGACTTCATTCTGTGTCAGCAATTATAATGAAACTGAGAGAAGTTCTATTTTTTAAATTCGAGACAAAGTAAGACCAATTTTCTGTTTGGTTTATTGGCTCAACTCCCGACAGAGACTGCTCGAGTATTCTTTCCGAGCCATTTCCTAAAATGTTCAATGCCTCGACAAGACTTTTTTTACCTTATCTTCGCCCACCCACGTATATTATTTTAATTCCCAAAACTTTCCGCCATTTTAAAACACAAAAGGAAGAACTTTGTTTCGATGGCGTCAATCGTGCGTTTGTCCTCTAATAGATCATAGGCGAAAATGGATCAAACTGCGAAAATAACTTGGGCTATTATAAAAATCTCAATTGTGCACGCTATGGCGTTTACCATTTGATAATTAAAGTACATGTATCTATTCAAGAAATCACGAGTCATTGTAATTGCTGTATGCTGAAAACAGTTTTTTCGTGACTGTTTCAAAAAATACAATGACTGTTTTAGATAGTTTACCTGGAATAAATGATTTTTCTGAACTGAACAGTAGAAAAATCCGGGAAGAATACTGTACACCATTAGTCCCCTTTATATGTGTTATGGTATCTGTAGATGCACTAACAACTTCACATATAAGTGTCAATGTACAAGATACGGTGTATGAAAGACCACCCGCACGTTCAGACACAAGTCAGAAGAAATGTCTTTTTGACAGTATATACAGTATATACAGTACAGTAAATACTTTATTTGTTTTCGGTTTGGAAGTGACTTCCGAAATGAACTGGATCTTACTATTGCTCTATTACTGTACTGCTATTTCGTAGCTTTTTACGGGATCAGTACTTGCCGGAAGGGTTGGCTCTCTCGGTGGCCTGACCTACGCACAGACCAGATAGTGTCCCTTTTTAGTAGGTTATTTATTTGTACAGCTTAGTTGGATGGTACTGCAAAAATGATTTCAGTATGATACTATTTTTTGGTATGACTGACATTTACCACTTATATAACAAAGTGGAACTCATACAGTCCTTTTATGATCGATACTCTGGATGTAAAGAAAACCCAGCTGAATAAGCGTTTGTAGGTTGTCTGTATTAAAGGTCAAATGTCGGAAAACCTTAATAAATGTCGAAAAATCTTAATAAAAAAGTCAGTCGTATCAACATAAAAAGAATCAACTCTTTGAAATTAGTTTTGTGCGAACTGTGGCAGTCAACACACAAAATCCGACGATTTCCGAGAGCTTCACGAAAACGAACCAGAAATGGCCGCGCTTGGAGTGGAAACGAATTATAGGTATTTGTGGCGTCACAGTTGGCGAGCTTACCTTCGCGGCCATATAATTTCCTTAAAATCATTGAGTTTGTTTTAAAGATTTTTCTGGCATTTATTGACTAGCTAATGAACAAAGTAGGCCAAGACCTTGATTTCTGACTTGAAAATGTCCAAATACAGCCTTCTAAGTTCGAACCATTGGAATCAGGTAACGATTCACTTGATATAAACTTGAGTGGGTCAGACTCATCGAGTGAACAAGTTGGCATCACGAAATCAACAACCAAAGAATCAACCCCATGCATGGATTGGTGAGCCTTTCTGAATACATTGAAAACTGCTGTTCAAAGATCAGTAATATATTAGTGAATAAAATCCATCTTCGAGTCTTTGCCTTGTTTACTTTGCAAAAGGTTATGTTTACAATTTCCTTTCAGCCAGTAGGAAAAGCTGATAAGCTCACCCATAATCAGTTAACTATGGCTCACCTGATACTGATAGCTGTTTTGGGTGATTTTAAACTCATCTCGTTTTTGAAGTTTTACATGCCATGCAAGTGCTTTTCTCGTCAGAATGCTACGGGTTACAGAGTTTTCACAGATCAGAAAATCGTATGGAAAAATGCTCATCAAGGTTAGGAATTTTATTTTGTGACAGGGAAATAATTAACATTGACATTTTGAAGGGAAATGAGGCAAAATTAAAATATAGCATCTCTGCAAGAAAGATTCCAGATCTGTAGTGATCTCAAAGATAACAAAAGATAAAAAAGCAAATTTGTTGAAAAACTATCACCTGTAAATGAGTGGAAAGAATGGCGGAGGGGGAGGGGGGGGGGGGGCGGGAGGCTCTTACTACATCTGGCATTATAAATTGTGATTATTTAGTCAGTGAAAGAAAAGTCAGAAAATTTTGAAACCTGATAACTGCGGTAAGCATGACTTGCTGCGAACACTCTAATGACCAGTGCTGTTGGATTATATAGGTAAATTATTTGTATTCTTCCTTTATTCGTGCTATTCCCTGAATTTATAAGTGCTTTAATACCTGCCCATTTAAAATGTGGCAGACTCAGTGTATTCTACTTTCTCAACTGATGTTCTTATGTTCATAAATATTGTTACTTACTTGCTCACTGAAGTGCTATAGCTTGTAGCTTGCAATTCACACCACATCAGCTACACAGCAGTTAAACTTTTAAATATGACATATAGTACATGTACTGAATGAAAAGATCCTGGGTAGCGGGCCTCAATTAAATCCATGAGAGATATGCACAAAAATATTATGACAGAACAGATCTCAATCAAGTGACCCATTGGCACCAGAGGGTCATGGCACACCAAGCCCAGCATGTTTCCTACAAATATAGACAGATACGTAACTAGAAGTTCTCAAATCAAAGACAAATAAATAGCTTTTTTAGGTTTTAAAGATTTTATTGGCCTTTATAAATATTTATTGCAAGCTCCTAGTGGAGGAATTACCGTGTGAAATGACTGTGGGTACTTGTTGGCTCTTTTTGTATGCTACAAAGGTAGGTATTATCATTAATTTTGTCTATTGATAGTCACTAGAGATGTAGATCGCAACATGTGAACTGCCCACTCCTAGTCTTCATCAGGCAGTACCATTTAAATAAC
>OMLO01005424.1_pt1 | contig 10718 bp, 3 predicted proteins | sample 1674811 | NCBI WGS metagenome assembly OMLO01 (sample SAMN06265003, study PRJEB25207) | coral metagenome | isolation source: Coral host | place: Mexico:La Bocana,Puerto Morelos, Mexico | collected 2008-11-13
CAATTTCAGACCAAAATGTTCAAAATCTATACCCGTTTTCAGACCAAACCGGCTCAAAAACCATACCCTTTGGGGCGACACATACCTATATACCTTATATGGGGAAGTACCCCCCCCCCGGGGCCTTTTTCTTCAGGGATGTAATTTGTGATGTCGTGGAACATGAAAAGATCCTGTCCATTTGAGCTTACTGACTCATCCAGTGATTAATAATTTTTAGGTTCAGCTGGAAGCTACCCATAACTGAGCGGAGGTATTTAGTCAGCAGAGCAGAATTTCTGCATCTGCACGCATTAGTGACATGTACTATGGCTCGTTGTTTGGATCAAGGAGAGTGTATGTGTGATCAGTTGGCAAAATTAACTCAGACAGGTAGTGAGTGATCTGTACCAAGACCGACAACAACTTTAAGACCTTCAAAAGAAAGAGTGGATTATAACATTGCAGAAGATTTATTGCGCTATTGAAGTAGTTTTTTATGCCTGGTTTGTTTAGAACAGTCAATATTAAAATAATCAAGGTCAAGTTGCTGCCAATATCATCGTTGCTTGAGAAAAGTGATGGCAGCTACAACTAGAAAAACTTGCAATAAATATTGGTCTTGTTGACATAACGTGTTTGTATTTCCATTCCCCAAAGAATCTAATTACATTTTCTGCAAAGGTTTTTTTGTTGGTTCCGCTCCGCCTTAAACAAACTACTCAGTTTTAAAAAAGTTAACGGCAGAGCAAAAAAGTCAATCATTCCACGGAGTACAAATCTCGGCATGTATGGACTAGCCGTGTGTGTTAGCTTAGTGTGTCAATGTGCGTGTCTTGTCGTTTTTTCTAGAAACTGGATGGTAATTACGTTTCACGCAAACATGAACAAATCGGCGGTCATGCAAGAGACACAAAGACATATAAAAATAAATGTATATAATATGTGACTCGTGAATATACCCAGACTAACATGAATAATTCCAAATCCACTTTCAAACTATGGGCTGTCTACATGAATTGAGCATACTGACATTGCAGAGGTTTAACTCCAAAGCAATTTTCAACCACCACGTCTGTTAGCTTAATTTCCTACTTGAATCAAATGTTAATATCACTTTTTGTAAAATACAGGATTGATTATATCAAAACCAATATCTATAATTGTATAAATAATAATCATTTGACCGAAGTATTTTTTATTCTAATGAGGCAAGTAAAAATTTTTAAATCACACAGAATCACATGTAACTTTTCACTTCAAGACGATGTATCGCGTTAAAATGAACCCAGTTAACTGAATTAGACGACGAACACAGAACTATTATTCAAAGTACACGTGTTGAAGTCTTTTTGGACAAAGAACTCGCCTGACATTCAAGCAATAACACCACAAACAAAAATACAAACTTACAGGGTTGTTGTGTTTTGTGGGAGCTCGCTGGGGATTGTTGACAGTCGTTTGTCCTTGCAGTCAACGATGATTCCCGGCTTGTCGTTTGGCGTCGTTTCAGTACAGTTACATGACTTTGGACAAGCACTTGATCCGCCGACAGCAGCGATAACAATCGCTACAAACAGCAACAGCTTATAACCGAACTGAGCCATCTTTTTCACTCCGTCATTCAACTCAGCGTTTTTAAAGCATTGCAGTCGTGTTGAACACAGAAATCATTTAGCAACTCTTCACAGCCTCAGTTGGTTCGGATTTCAGAAGAGAAACAGTTCTCGGCTTACCCACTGTTCGATCGAACTTGCCAGCTGAATTCGACGCTCGCTTGTTATGCTTGTGGTTTTCACGCGATGAAGTTGAAATTTACATAATTTAAAGTTAATGTATGCACGGTACTGCGCCACTGGTTTTGTTTTGCATGGAAAATTCCAGCTGCCACATCTGTGTCAAGACAACTTTACTCCGCCTGTATGATAAATACTTAAATTACGGACGTTATTTGACTGTTCAACCAGACAGTTTAATATCTCCGGAACACAAAGCGACCAACATGTCACACATGCAAATTAAATAAGACAAGGCTAAATTTAACTCCAAAATAACGCAGAATATCGTATAACGTCGGAATGACAACCTTGATTTAAACCATTGTAGGTTGATTTTCTCGTCGTTTTTGACTTTCAATTTTTCGCCCATAGCAAGAGTATTGTAAATATTCATTTCCATTCGATCAAGGAGGAAAATATTCAGCCTTTTCAATTCTTTGTTTCGGTTTTTGCCATTTCTGACTTGTCTGTCGTCAGCCATGCAAAGAATTTCAAGTACCACCTACTCGTGAGCTCCATTAATTTGAGGGTTCTTTTAAAATACCAACAAATTGTGTTGTTAATCGAAAATCCTGTTTTAGTTAGAGAGAATTGAAGGAACAGAATTGCAGTAAGCTTATCGATCCGTTCACATAATTGTCAGTAATAAACAAATAAGCAACCAGCCTTGAAAGTTATCTTGCTTTGACCTCAATGACTGGGATAAAAAAAAATCAACTTGATAGGTCAACGTAATAATGAAATGATCCTATCTCATACGTTAATCTGATATCACCGCTCGATCTGTCACAACAATCTGGCACTACTACTAACACGAAACCTCGTTAAAATTTACATTTAGAACAATGTTGTGACCACAGTGAAAATCAGTCACCTCATTGCCAAAGTGTTTTTGATTATAAAAGTTAGTGTTGGTTCACTCAACTGATTGTCATTAGTGCAACCACTTTAAAGTTTTTGAATACGACTGAAGAGAGCTATCATTAGTGAAAACACTTATGGTCGTTACGACTTTTTGAGACAAAACAAAATACGACAGAAGATGGCTGATGGGTCAGGCTGCTATGATGCAGAATAGGATAAGTTAAACAAAGAAAGTGGCTTGCCCCTGCTACAGCACTCAATTGATTACTCGCTGGTTTGACGAGGCATCAACTGCCGCCCTCTTTAACAAAACGAAATTGATTAGGGTGCAACACAATGATTCAGTTTAACACAATGCACAATAAAAATAATAGCCAATGAGCCTCCAGCTGAATAATAACAGAAGGCAATTAGCGCCGCATTTATATCTTTTGTTTTCCATTTTTCTCTCAAAATAAAAGAATTTGAAAAATTGCTATCTTTTGAAACAGATGTCCATTGCACACCGAGTCTACACTGGGTTAAAAGGGCCCTCCGGTTGAAGTAAATAAATGAAAATTGCGATCACTGTTCCAAATTTGAACGTCATCGGTTGATTTAGAAATTGATTGCATTCCATAACGCGTCGCTGTGAATAGTGCGTTTTCGTGCGCTGCGCCGTCCATCAAAATGACAATCAGGATCGAAATAACCCAATACCAGCACACCAAAACTCGCCAATTATGGATTAGCGCACGAACGGAGATGAACAATAACTTTATAACCTAAAACATTTTTTTATGAAACAAGCTAAAACAGGGCACGATATTCTCAGCATTCCAGATTTCACATTTACTCAGGCAGCTTAAGCTTTATCGTCTTTCATTATTCAGTTCCATACATAACCCTTTCAATAAATTTCTAAATAGGTAAATGCCCTGGCTCAGCACTATGAGTCTGTGTACCTCGGTGACTACTCGGTTCATTCGGTATTTGAAGGCGACCTCAGTAGATGGTCCAGCTCTGCAAAATGAGTCCGTGTACCTCAGTGGTTGCTGGGTTCAATCGCTATCTGGGAGTGATCTCAGTAAATGGCCTAGCACTGCAAAATGAGTCCGTGTACCTCAGCGGTGAGTAATCTCAGTAAATGGCCTGTCTCCTCTCCAGGCGCCTGTGTACCTCAGTGTTTCAGTATTGAGTCAATCAGTATCTGGGTAACTGTCTTAGTAAATGGCCTTGCCCATGAATCTGTGTACCTCAGTGGGTGGTTACTTTGATCAATCGGTATCTGGGAGTGATCTTAGTAAATGGCTCACCTCATATTAATAGTTTCTCCCAGCGACTTCACATTTACAAAGTTTAAAGTGAATAGCCGACGTTATTACTCCCATAAAGCAGCCACAAAACAATCATCATGTCAATGCTTTATTTGGTTTCTTATTACAACTGGAAATTCAGTCACGAATCGTTTCACTTCACTCGCACCGAACTCTGAACGAGGTATATTTTACACAATGTGCTAAAAACATTTTACTTAACTATTTTAATATATTATTTTTTCAGTTTCATTTTTTTTTCTACATACTCAGCAGCTATACCGCCAACATACTTTACAAGACGTAAATAAGATGCACCAGTTTCGTATATTTACACGAAAATTATTCAGGGTCTTACACACTTTGACATCTTTTGCTGGTTTGCTAACAGTACGTGTCCATAACTCAAACGAGTGAGACAACTTAGGCTAGAAGACTTCCAAGACTCCATCACTTCCCACTGAGTGGACAGTCGGATCACTATTATTCGTCTTGTACCTGGATGATTCTAATCGAATTTCGTACAATTCATCGCTGGAAACGTTTTCATAGTCTTCGCGTAATTTGATGAGTCTGCATCTTGTTTAGACAAGACCAAGACCGCCTACTAAGGTTCCGCTGAAAGAGCTGCAACGACGTAAATACGCCAAACGTCGGGCCTAAATTTGATTGCACGGCACTCCCGCGCGCTGCCCGCCCCAAAATACGCTGTCGCGTAAATGAGGCTAACAAATATGTATATACATGAAGATTGTGCATGCTCCGCTAGTAAGACAAATTGCTTGGGGTTTCTATTAGCTCCTTACCCACAAGCATCCATTTGCTTGCCAACGTCGAGTGCACATCAAAGCTGATGTTCTCATAACATATTACATTTTCCTTTACAAAATTGAAGTATTCACAAGTTTGCATGCAGGTATGTATCTGCAATTGATAAGTACTAGCTAGGGAGTTTCCTTTGGGCATTTTTTACTGGCATAAACTAAGTAGCAACAGATTTCAAACGATAAATTTTGTTCAAAAGTGCATAATACTTCTAAAAATATGCTTATAGGGCTTGTTTACAAATCTCTCTTTATTATCACACTATATTGTATTTCCCAGCTGTTAAGTCACAAGTCTTCTCGTAGTCGATATCTTGCTGTACGTCATGTTAGTCACTTGGAGCGTTCTGACAAGAGAGAGAATACACACAAATGGCTACAGAGTTAAAAGAGAAAAGTTTCCATAAAGCAAAATTTAGGGAATAGAGATTAAATGTTGCGCAACAGGAACACGCTTCATGGGACGACCTTTGATCTGTTTGTGATAATTGAAGTTTTAATCACGACTTCACTATTTATAACACAGACAGTCTTGATAGGTTTAGTCTAGCCAGGTCACTTATCCTTGGAGTGATTGCAACATCCTTACCAAGGCCACAAAACGAGCTAGTGAGTTGAAAGGCATCCATCAATCAAATCCATCAGCGTGCTCAACTACAACCTGACCTTTACTACACACCCAAAGCTTGCATTGTCAGTCTTACACTTACTCAGCACATTTTCCCAGATCTGCACTCGGGCGTTTTCTTCAGGAAGCCAGTTTTCTGGTCGGCTAAGAAGCCTGTGAAAGAAGTGACTGAACAATAATAAAATGTTTCTTGCCAATGGCAAGAAGTACTATTATCGCATTAAGGATAATTATTTGCTAATCAGCGGTTGACACAAGAAGAAGGTTATTTGCATTCACTTCATGAGAGGTATGATATTGGCATAATTCAAAACTGCATAGATCAGTGATAAAATACTATGCACTCTCACGAACATGCAACTCAACAAGTTTGCGTTCAAATTTTGTAGTTTGCTTGAGGGTAGAAAAAGAAAATAAACGGAACGCAATGCATGCAGAAGCGATGACGTTCAAAAATTATTCCTAGAAGATTGGAACACAAGAAGACTAACTGATTCTTAAACTAAACTGTGCAGCTTTTGTGTTTAAAGTTTTAGGGGTTACCATTTGTGTGTAAAGTGTAAAGGTAAGCTACCTGAAGTCAGACTACACTGTTCTCCATAAAACTTTACCAATATTTCGGTCAACAAATAAGTTTAGTTCAGATATTTCAGTGTTTATACAATGCTCATACAGTGCTTTGACAGTACTAATTCAATTCGTTCGTTTCGTTGTTTCGGGTTTTAGTACATGCCAAAATCTTCAGCCTTCGAACGGCTGAGCCACCGTTCACAAAAAATCGTCAGCCGTTCGAACGGCTGAGCCTGATAGCCGTTCATGTTATCTGGCCGCGAATGGCTTAAACTTCACAAACCGCTTTGCTTATCCCTTCAAACGGCTTATCCGCTGCGCTTGTCAGTTTGTCCGCTCTCAAACGACATAAGCAAATTAATCCAACAACAACAACAATTTATTTCAGTATTCCCATATAAGTACATGGTATTACCTAGTAACAATGTAATTACAATTGTAAAAAAATATAGAATATGTATTCATATATTATATCAAATTACAAGAGATTGTCTTGAATCCATACATAAATGAACATATGCGGCTGTAAGTCGACATTTAAAAGATCAACATTATCAAAGAGAAAAACAATTTTTCAGTCATTGAAATGTGGAAATCTCTTGCCTATATCAGCAAAAAACTTAGAACGTAGATTATTGTAAAGTTGACAAGAAAATATAAAATGGAATTCAAGTTCAACTTCACTTAATTGGCAGAAAGGACAAATTCGGAGATTTTCTGGTGTTTTAGGAATTGTATGTCTACCAGTCTCAATCAATAACTGGTGATTTCCAAGCCGGAATTTGTTTAAGTTTTTTTTTGTGGAGAGAATTGTTTATTGCATTTAAGTAGTCAGCTTTGTGGCAATCAGTTCTGAATAGCAAATAAAACATTAACTTCTTGTTACATTTTATCAAGTTGAACGAATTTGAGAAAGAAAAGATGAAGAATTGTTTTTAGCTAAATTTACTGCATTTAAATTTGACGTTGCACAGAGGGTGTTAACTTTTTGTACAAGACTCATCTAGTTTTTGACAGCCAATTCTTTTGATATTTTTGAACATTGTCTGGCGACACTATCTTCTGGTTGATTTTCTAAGTGAATCCAAAATTTTAAAAGATTTAAATCAGCTAGTTATTTTAGTGGTAATCTACAGGCTACATTTGGGCATTGTTTATTTACGCCTAAGACTAATCCATGACGTTAATTCAAATAAGCTCATTTCCCGCTGTTACCACGCCGAGGGTTTGGGACTCCGGGACACATTGCAATTGTAATTGTAAACAGTTAAATGTCCTCCAGGTCGTCGAAAAACAAAACAAAGTAAGAACAAAGCGGTGATCGCGAACAAGCGTCGAATTCAGAACGTACCGAAGTGAAGTGAAGATTTAGCGAGTTACTGAGCGATGGTTCTCAAATCTGTTTGAAAACTTCTGAAATTACAAGCACAAGGAATCGAAGTAACCCATATGTCGATTTACAACTGCTAAGCGATCCAGAAGAGCTGTACAGATCGCAAAATATTCAGGATTGCAGTAAGATCGTGACACCAGAGTCATAACATCTTACCTATCAAGCGTGATGCCTGCTCTTGCCAGGAATTTTTAGCACACGTGAGTGTGGTCTCTTGTTCTGGTTTTACACAGTGACGATCGACTCTCGCTGTAGCTTCTATCCTTTCTTGCTTACTGTTGTTTATTGCATTGCATATTCGTTCAGTGAAATGAATTCGATTTCTTTCGAATGGTTCGAATTCCTAAATTTGTCAAAACTATCGTACTGCTTTGAAAACCGTGACCGGCAGTCGACCTAAAATTTTCGTAAGTGTCACAAACCACGGCCCGAGCGTCAACCACGCGTTAGACCTGCGATCTCTAGAGCTCTTCTGGATCGCTTGGCGGTTAATCGACATCACAGTTTGGATTGGATGGGCCCTTTCGGTTCCTTTAAATTTGAGAAAAATATCAGACTGCCGGTCATTTAGTGATTTTAAAACCTTGACCGCCTGCCGGTCATTTAGTCACAGCGATAAAGTTTACCCTACTTTTACCTTACAAAAGCGGAAACACAAACGAGGAATCCAGGTTATGTGACATGTCATGTTCAAAATAGCAAAGAAAGCTCATCGTAGCTCGAATCCTGGCTCGAATCCTGGCTCGAATCTTGGCTGAAATCCTAGCTCTAAGTTTAGGTATCCTCCTAGCAGATCCCGATTCAACATTCTAAACTTTCCCAGTGGCTTGCCACATAATGTTCGTTCAGTCGTTCACCGCCAGCTGTTAGTGTACGTTTTTCCGTGAAAGGTCACATGTTCTTATTGCCCGTGAACGCAAATTTATCGGATACTGTAATGTTGGTAAGTCCCTAAATCTTCTTTAAAAGCTAGAATTAAAAGCACTCTGCTAAAACTACAAACACCAACTCCCAGAGAGCATTTCGCTTCCACAGAGGGATAAAAAGTGCGCGACAAAAGCGCGAAAAAATCACTATCCAAAGGAATTCAGCACGCCAGCATAAAGCGATGATGTCATTTCACACGTCATCGCTTAAAAATTAAATGCAAGACGAGAAAACCAAACTAATAGTCCAGTACAAAGAACACATAGTACTCACCCGGAGCTTGAACCAATAGCAGGTACTTCATATTCAGAAGCTCTTCTTGCCGGTGCCATTAAACCTCTGCAGTTTATAATGCCAAATGTGAGTAAGTTGTAGTTTACAATGCTACAAGTGTCCACTGATGTGCGCGCTATCAGATATTCAGAGGTGGGTTATTGTAAGGCCAACAAATTGACGTCAGTTTTGAATTTCGTCATAACATTGACAAAGTACTCTTAGGATCCACGAGGCGTTAATCGCTTCGTGGATCCACAGACCACTTTGACAAAGTTAAAGAAAAATGTCAAGATGTTTTACGATAACAAATTGCTTGTTGACGCATCACATAATTCATAAATTCAGGTGTCTGTCCGCTTATTTACAATGAAAATTAGTAAGAGCGTGCGAGAATGTATATGGCTATCATACAAAAAGAAATTGCGCGGGAGAAAATAGCATGTAACCTTTTGTTAGAGCAAGGGTATACCATTAGCACCGGTATTTGGGTTTGGACACGCTAATTCGAATAATAATTCGAAATTAAGCATAAATCTGAAAAAATCCTCATCGAAGACAACGAAATTAATTTCACGAACAGTCAGCGAGTAAAGGAAAACTCGCTAAAGTATAAAAACGAAAAAGAAAGTTTTCCGTTTGCTCACCATCACCCTCAGTATTTCTACGATGATTCCAACAACTTCTGATGCCACTCATTAAAAGGTGCGTGCTACGGAAACTATTTAAAGACTATTGGTAATCCTTGGGCAGAATAAGGCGTCTAAAAAGCACAATATCTGCTTCCGGAGATGCAGAATTCTAAAATCGTAAACTTCTGCGCATTTCTTAAAAGATTTTCAAAGTTATTAATTTAAAGATTACTTTATATTATAAGATAGCCATTTTAATAAAAAAGTTTATAATACTTAATAATTACATGATAAAAAGTTAATAATGCTTAATAATTACATGATAAAAAGTTAATAATTCTTAATAATTGCAATTCCAGCAATTTAAAATTAGGTTCACCTTTTGATCGTATCCATGGAAACGTCGATCCCTTTCTCCTGCAGGCGCGCAAAGACTTCATGACATTCTTCAGAGGCAACAACTTCATCTTCTTCCTGGCATTTGAGATTCAAACAAATCATAAACACAAGCACAAGTAGAACAAAACAGAACGAACAGACTCAAAATAAACCGAGTTAAAGGCAGAAATAAACTTCCACAGAATTCATCCTAACAAGGAAACGTCTACACACCTCTTTTATCGTGGTCGTTTTAGAATTGCTAAACTACGAAATCTACGTAATTGTTGGATGAGGTTTCATAACAGCGTCAACCGGGAATAATAAGCGCTTTCATAGATATTTTAATTTAAATCGGAAAAAACAAACACTCCTGGGCGAAACTGGATAGAGTCAAATTTTCCACACGACCAACTACTCGTTGATAAAGTAACTTCAATGTCAGGTTAACTCAAATTTGTGTCAACCACGGCAGTACAACCAATGAAATAGCGTCAACAAATTTAGCATGATCAACTTCAAGGTGATATTAGAACTGACCATACAAGCAACAAAACAGTTGGCTTACACAAATAACCCTTGATTCATATCAATAAAGCTGCAGTTTTTCACTTGGTTGCTAAACGCACCTTACTGCAATTAGACCGAGTGATACTGGTGTTGTTTTCTTCGTTCAGTCTACTTTTTTCTTCTCTCTTCATTGGACGTTCTCTTGAACCTTTAAAAACAAAAGACATTCTAAACTAAAAACACTGCCTTCAAGTGAAATGAAATTAGTTTCTACGCGTTAATGGAGCACACCTTGTGGAAGCTGCGGTGGAGGTCTTTCCTTGAATAAATATCCTTCATTTAGAACTTTGGCAGCAGCACGGCTCCTCCGAGCATCTTTAGAGCTGCGGAATTAGACGATGGACACAAAGAATTCATTTGAACATAACAGGTTAGTAGTACAAACTTAATTACCTCGCTGTTTGTAGCATCATCAACATCATCAACAACTGCACAGCAAATTATTCAATCAATCATAGGACTGCTATACGGTGGTAACAAATACAGCGTTTGCATAAGCGAAATATCGGGACTTTGTAAACTGGCCGCTTTACAACCTCGTTCCCAGGGTCCTCTCTCTTCCTACCTCGAGAAAGTACCCTGGTTGCGGCTGGTCACGTGTCTATGT
>OMLO01005425.1_pt1 | contig 10718 bp, 4 predicted proteins | sample 1674811 | NCBI WGS metagenome assembly OMLO01 (sample SAMN06265003, study PRJEB25207) | coral metagenome | isolation source: Coral host | place: Mexico:La Bocana,Puerto Morelos, Mexico | collected 2008-11-13
CACCCAACTTAACGCGCCTGCATCCACGCGTAATCTTACTAGTCTAATGGATAAAGACTTACTCTCGCATGTAAAATAATGACCAAAATACTTTGTCTATTACAAAGTGCGAAATTCAAAGTCAAAAACATGGCATTTATGCTTTTCCATGACTTAAAAGGTATTGACAAAAAAGGTTGGTCGCACCCAACTTAACGCGCCTGCATCCACGCGTAATCTTACTAGTCTAATGGATAAAGACTTACTCTCGCATGTAAAATGATGATCAAAGTACTTTGTCTATTACAAAGTGCAAAATTCAATGTCAAAAACATGGCATTATGCTTTTCCATGACTTAAAAGGTATTGACAAAAAAGTTTGGTCGCACACAACTGAACGCGCGTGGATCCACGCGTAATCTTACTAGTCTTATAGATAAAGACTTACTCTCGCATGTAAAATGTTGATCGAAATACTTTGTCTATAAGAAAGTGTGAAATTCAATGTAACAAACCTGGCATTTGTGCTTTTCCATGACTGAAAAGGTATTGACCAAGAAGGTTGGTCGCACCCAACTTAACTCGCGTGGATCCACTCGTAATCTTACTAGTCTAATAGATAAAGACTTACTCTCGCATGTAAAATAATGACCAAAATACTTTGTCTATTACAAAGTGCGAAATTCAATGTCGAAAACAAAGCATTAATGCTTTTCCATGACTTAAAAGGTATTGACAAAAAAAGGTTGGTCGCACCCAACTTAACGCTCGTGGATCCACGCGTAATCTTACTAGTCTAATAGATAAAGACTTACTCTCGCATATAAAATAATGACCAAAATACTTTGTCTATTAAAAAGTTGGAAATTCAACTTCAAAAACATGGCATTTATGCTTTTCCATGACTTAAAAGGTATTGACAAAAAGGGTTGGTCGTACCCACGCGTAATCTTACTAGTCTAATGGGTAAAGTCTTACTCTCGCATGTAAAATAATAACCAAAATACTTAGGAAAAACAGAGTATATTATGGAGAATTGAAAATAGAGAATGCACTCGCTCACCAAAGCAAACTCAGCATCTAGGGATATGACTTAAGTCTTGATGGTAACATGGGCTAGCTGATATCAGAATCTGATAAATACTAAAATTGGGATCTTTGCAAGCACTGAACTTCTCTATCTAGTCACTCCCTCTTTCCAACTCCCCTCCAATCGAGCTGCTTTCTATATGATTGTTAGCATCTTATCGCTATAGTCTTCATGACGTTGCCCACTGGCCACTTTCCATGCGGTCACCACATAGCATAAAAACGTCCGGGAGGAGCTTAGGTCCATGATACAGTGCGCGTAACAATCGCTACAATCTGCCCTCTGTAGAACGCAGGTACGTATATCCTATGAACGCGAGCCCGTTTGGGAGGGCAGGGACTCTCAGAACATTGCATGCGGGTTGCGGTGCGCTTCGAAAATACCTTACCCTGTTTTAAAAAGACAAACTCTGTGATTTTCCATACCGTATGATCTCACGAAAACTTCGATACCTTCGAGACCTGACCCTTAAATTAATTCAGGCTTTAAGTTCCTTACTTCAGAAAAATGTTAAAGGCGATTTTTGTATGTATGATAGTTTCTTTTAATAAACTTTTCTTCAGATAAACGCTTTGGCTCGCCTAACAGGGACGAAAACTCTCGGCGAGTGTGACGTAATGCTTACATTTAGGATTTCAAGTAGAAATTCATATCAAAAAAGTGAAAATTAACAAGGTAGAATCAAAACCACTGCAATCGAATGACCGAGGGAAACCCAAAGAAAGAGGGATAATTGCTCATTTGATTATTCAATAAGGGCTATGAATAATCATGCAGAGTCAACTTTGACTCGGCCTATAGGGAGTACGCTCGATAAAGTTGCCTCGCGGGAGGGTGGTCTCGGGTACCCGAGACTATATAACTGTGACCTAAGGCCCCATTTATATGGTCTAGGGTACCCGAAACAACCCACCCTTCGAGTTACCCTAACCGAGGTAACTTTTAGCTTATTTCTTTAAAAATTCAACAAACCGATTACATTAGGATCGCGAACCCGTCTTAGGGAGCGAGACAACTCGGGTGGGCGAGTTGTCTCGTCTCGGCAGGTAGGGTAGCCCTGGCAAGCGGAACAACTTTTCTTTTCTGGCGAGTGAGTGGCCTAGGTTTAAGAATTAAAGCGCAGATTCGTCTTAAGAAGTAAAAATTACCTCGGCAAAACCCACTGGCGTGTGATCGAATGACCGAGGAAAACTCAAAGGAACAGGGATATAAACCACTGCAATCGAATGACCGAGGGAAACCCAAAGAAAGAGGGATAATTGCTCATTTGATTATTCAATAAGGGCTATGAATAATCATGCAGAGTCAACTTTGACTCGGCCTATAGGGAGTACGCTCGATAAAGTTGCCTCGCGGGAGGGTGGTCTCGGGTACCCGAGACTATATAACTGTGACCTAAGGCCCCATTTATATGGTCTAGGGTACCCGAAACAACCCACCCTTCGAGTTACCCTAACCGAGGTAACTTTTAGCTTATTTCTTTAAAAATTCAACAAACCGATTACATTAGGATCGCGAACCCGTCTTAGGGAGCGAGACAACTCGGGTGGGCGAGTTGTCTCGTCTCGGCAGGTAGGGTAGCCCTGGCAAGCGGAACAACTTTTCTTTTCTGGCGAGTGAGTGGCCTAGGTTTAAGAATTAAAGCGCAGATTCGTCTTAAGAAGTAAAAATTACCTCGGCAAAACCCACTGGCGTGTGATCGAATGACCGAGGAAAACTCAAAGGAACAGGGATATTTGCGCATTTGATTATAAAGGGTTATAAATAATCACGCAGAGTCAAATTTGACTCGGCCTACAAGGAGCACGTTTTCACATATAAACGCTCGATAAAGTTGCCTCGGGGGAGGGTTGTTTCGGGTCCCCGAGACCATATAACTGAGACCTAAAACGTATTTCCAACGACCCCATTCACCGCTGAGATGCTAGTTTGACAACTGCAACTATGAAATCCCCTTTACCTGCGTTTACATTTCCGATGATGACCATTTACATTTATAACTCCAATGTTACATCTTACAAAATTCCACAACTTATTTCCATTCGATAAAAGAAAATTGGTTGGTTATGTTTTAGTGCCAACTAAGCAAAATTGCAGCTAAATTTATTGATTACGAAAAGAAAAAAGTCAGCACGGTAAAATTTTTCTCGACAAGGAGTTTTGCTATGGAAACACTGACGTCGTTTCTACTATAAATTCCAACAATAATGTTTCGACTTTTTATTAATAGACACGATATACATAATTTATGATCAACTGTTTGTCTAGACGGGAGCGGGAAGATTTTCACGCCGTAAAATGGACCAAGCGAGTCGCAGAGCGTTCAAACCGGAAGTTTTTTTTTTGACGTACGTCAGCAACATCAGTAATGGCAATTGTACAACATTTCCGTCGCTGATCGTCACAATAGTAAACAAACCGATATCACACCTATACTCTGAAAGAAAGGGACAAAAAGGCTCTCTTTTTAAAGTTTTATGTGCCCTATATCATGTGAATTGCATTGTGGCAGTTAAGACTGTTTCCATATTAGAACGTGTCCGAATTCATAGAAAATCCCTGTGGTTAAACCGGAAGTGGACTAGTTTCGAGGAATCGAGGCGATATCTCCTGATCTGATTTTTTTTTTAAAACTGGAGACATATCTATTTGAATGAAAACTGTAAATGATCCCCTACGCAAGAAAGCAGACAAAGAACTTAAACACTTTTTAGATCGTTTTTATCGCAAACATTTTAACTGTTAGTCAGAATCACTGATCGACACGATCCATGACGTCATCGTCAAAGGAACATTCGAACTTCCGTCTTTTCAGAGAAGTTAAAAGCCTCTAAATAAACGCCTTGAAAGATTATTGATTCAGTTAGTAGTAAGTCAAAAGCGAAATCGAAAACACTACCTCAGCCAGGGATCAGTTGTTGATCGATACAAGGAATTGATAATTGATAGTCGGATATTTTGAAAACCACGGTTCATAACGGCGCGATTTTTTTGGAACGTTGATGTAAAAAAGTTTAAACATGGATCAGGCATTTATACCTTCAGAAAAACATCGCGTCCTTCCAACAGATGAGTCCTTAGTGGTCAAAGATTGTAACTTTTTCCTCGGTCTCGCTGTGGTCGGTTTTGCTCTTGCTGCAGTGACTACACTAGGGAACTGTGCGTTACTGTTGACGATTTTCAGGGACACTCGTCGCTTGCTTCAAACGCCTCCGTCATTGCTGATCGCTAACCTGTGCGTTTCTGATTTGGTGGTTGGTTTGATCTCCGGAAACCTTGTGGCAGTGAAAGATGTCTATCGATTCCAGCATTTGCCAGTTCCACGCCAACTGGATCCAATCATTCGCTTAGTCCTTGGCTTGTCTTTGTTCGTTAGCAGCGGAACAATAATCGCGCTGTCTTGCGATCGATACGTTGCTGTGATGCACCCTTTGAAATACAGATCTACTATTACAAGGACAAGAATCAAGATTTGCATCGCCTTCATCTGGGGAGTCGCTCTGACCGTCTGCTTTCTCCCGCTTACAAGTGTCCCAGAAAATATTTTCAAGATCGTATACGCTCACACTCATGCTTCGCTTCCGGCGATACTATTAACTGTCATGTACTTTAAAGTTTTCCGCGCTTTGGGGGAAAGAAAACGAGAATTGCGAAGTGCTGGCATCACATCAACAATGAGAAGCCAAAAGGTTCTGGATCGCGAGCGAAACATGGTCGTGACAATTCTGTTAGTGCTGGTTTTGTTTTACGTGACAGTTTTACCCGAGTTCATTGCGTTACATCTTCTGGAGTTTTGCGAGCCGTATAAACAATCGTTGACATTTCTGAAACTCGAGATTGTATTTTCACGGTTTCTTTTCCTGAACTCTGCATTGAACCCTTTCCTATATTCGTGGAGAGTGCCGAAATATCGCCAAGCATTCACATCTTGCTTTGTCAATTTAAAGTTTCAGTTTTGCAGAGCGTTACCACGGAGCACTACAGCTAAACCCAAATAACAGCTGCCATCATAGAACTTCTCCTTGTTGCAACCTGCACCGATGCGGTAAAAAAATGTATAGACCAGTTTAGAGACGTTGTTTTGTCAGGAGAATATATTATGATCTAAAATTCAGATATTGAAACAGAAAAATTATTGGAATTGTACATGGTTGATGCTTGTAAATAATAAATATCCTATATTTTCAACTGCAGAAGTACATTGTTGTGCTGACATGTCTATTTCTGTCGAAATTTACCGCAAAAGTTCTTACATTGTAGTTCCAATTTATATTACCAACTGTGGGGGTTCCTCTAACTGTGTATGGGGTAAGCGTCTCTTAAGTTGCGGGGGAATGTTTTGGGACAAAAACTTAAACAGGTGGGAGGTGGAGGCGTTACTTCCTTGAGTGGGTTGTTACGTAGAAACGGGATACGGTCAGTTTCTCATGAAAAATGGAAAAGTCTTTTACACTTCCATAGAACTTTGTTTTGACGTCAACAGTCGTTTGAAATTTAATGCCCAAAATTGGTCAATTTCATCCTTCGTGGTCCCGATGCCCCGAGATTTGATGTTCATTTTCAGCCGGCATTGTCTGAGGTGGCTAGCGACTCTAAAAGGAGGGAGTAACTGGTTTTTTTTCGGGAATTCCCTAGCGGTGTAATATAAATGCTGGTGGAACTTCTCGATTTGTTAAAAGTTTGGAAGGAGAGAAGTGAGAAGCGTCATTCTCAAAAGTCACCAGTTGAAGCCGCGCATAGAGTCTTGCTAGCGAGTTCAAGGTTGACACTCAGTAAAAATTTTATTTAACAGAATCACACCATTACAAAAAAAGTAATATTTATTAAACTATAAAATTGATAACATATTTTTTTTAAAAAAGTTGAGAAACTGGTGAAATGCTATTTTGTGGCTTAAATAGACAAAAAATAAAAGTTTTCAAGTGTTCACATTTCAAGTGTTCTTCACCTTGTTGCATCCTCCTCGTTATTACACCTTGTTACTAATTCAGCTTTCAGTTATTGTGGCCATTTCATTTTGGCCTTTAAGCAAGCACCTGGTCACTATCACCAGAGAAATTTGTGTTACCCATTCTTATCTTGCTGGCTTAACAGACAGCTCCATGTTTTTTTAAGCTGCGGCCCACTTACCAAAACCCTTACCCTATTTATAATCAAAATCTGCGATTTTCCCTACCCTATTTATGACCAGACCAAAAATTTGATACCCTATTTATGACCTGACTCTGAGATTATTAGGTGAACGGTTTTTGTTGCTGGCTTTATCTAGCCTGCGTAGCAGGCGTTAAACAGAGTAGAGGAAGGTACAGTGCGGATGGGAGAAGGAAGCCATATAAAGAAGTAGCTTCTTCTAAAAAAAAAATGAATTGAAGACTAGAGTGCAAAAATCGATACCCAATTTATGACCAAAACGGCTGAAAAACCATACCCTTTGGGGCTGCACATACCCACATAGCTCATATAAGGGAGTACCCCCCCCCCCCCTGGGGTTTGCCCATATTTCCAAACACCAGGAAGAGAGTACTTTTGACCAACTTTGACTTGAGGTGTTTGGAAATGTGTTTAAACAATGTACTGAGCATTGCAAATGGTTTGAACCCTTGAGAATCAGTAGATTGTCTTGTGTGTTGGTGACTGAGATATTGATAACCTGAGTGGAAGTCATCTTCAGAGAACAACTGTGTCAGTTCTTTTCAGAGCTACCCTCACCTGCACGATCACACAAGACAATCTACTGTCTTGAGCATATGATATAACTCCCAATTAAAACTAAAACTATGGAGCAAATGGAGAAATAAAATCATAAAAATCATAAAAATGTAAATTAAGTAGATCAGGTATCCAAACACTGTCTGTGCCATGATTTTCTTTGTTTAAACTGGACGACTTACTGAATAAATGAGTTGAACATCACAAACTCCCCTCAATTAAGACTAAAAAAATACATGTGTTTTTAAACTCTTCAAGTTCCCGATTTAAATTTAATCATTCTTCAGGAAAAGCAGATCACTGAGGTTGCACATTCATCAAGGTCGCTGAATCCAAGTGTTGAAAAGATCAGGATGTTTTGCTTGCATTATTGTTGTGTAGACTGTTCCGTTGTTGAGTACAGGGTGAACAGACATCACTTTGAAAAGCGACTGAGGTGTGAGTCGTTCCTGTGTTAACTTGGTCAGTGCTTTCTCTGCTGGGTGGCGGCGGTCATCTGAAGGAGGAGGTGTTGTCCAGTGATCATAGTTGGTCTCAACCAGGAACCACCTTAAATAGTAAAAAAAAGAATTGATGATCAAGTAGTTATACAAATATAATCAACCTCTAGTTATGACATATGCTACATTTTACTGGTCTCCCTCACAGCCATTATTAGCGTCATCACGCAATCTCTCCCACTAACATTGCGTGACAAACCTAATACCAGCTGCAAAGGAAACCACTGTTTTGCAAACATTTATATTTGAAACACTGAAAACTTTTTCACTTTTATTTGGCTTGTTAAAATTCCTGTTAGTAAAACCTTCAGTGCATAGTTTGATATTTTCCAATTTTAAATTTGTTGCTTGGCAAATTGTTGAGTAACGGAGTATGACTCTCTGATGACAAGTTGAATGATATTATCTTGTACCTTCAGCAAATTGCCACTTACCAAATAAAATTGCCATACAACCCATTAGCAGTCTTACTTCAACATTTTCTAGACAAAATTAATGGTTCCCTCAAAAAAATAATTGCTGTTCAACAAAATATAAGTATTCAAATTAATAAGCATTTTTAGAAAAGGAGCTGTCTAGTTTTGTTCTGAGGTAAATATTACCCTGTATAATCTTGAGTGCCCCTTTTAATAAAAAAAACAAACTTTTTTGGTGTATTCCAATAACTGTGAACTCTGGTATTGCAAATTGAAGTGACTTTCCTAAAATACATTTTGGCATAGAGTTGATTGCAAAGACAAGTGATTTCCTTTAGTCTGCTTTCTGAACTGATTATATAAACATTTATTTACTTGAAAAAAGCAAAAGATAATCCCGGTTATTAATGGTTCTCTAGTTACAGCTGTATCTGTTGTTGTTCATTTCACTGTTGTATTATTTTCTATTCCGATGTTGATGCAAAAAAAAGACAGCCATATGCTCCCAGCCCCTAATAGGAGCCCTCCTTCTCCCCACAATAAGTATAGGTAATCATATGAAAGGAATGCAAGTGCAAATTTAAGGACGTTCGTGCTAATTGTTTCTGCGCATCCTTACTGCGCACGAAATTCAAACGCCACGTCATGCTTCGAGCGCGCATGCTAAGTAGGTAAGTGAACTGAAGTAGGGCAAATGGCCATCGCTTTGACTTTGCGCGCATTTAACGATCTTGGACATCCGGTGACCCCAGTATTTTTCTTTCGATGGTTTGTTTTCTCTGCCGATTTTCTACGTTTTGCGAAAAAATGAAAAAAATCTATCAAGTATAATTTTGAATATTTTGCAAAACGCTCCATTGAATTCCGTTCATTTGACCTCTTTGTTTAGCTGTGCGTAAGTTTCAAATGCCTCTTTAAGGGTTAAGGTTTCTGAAAGTGATGGCAATATTTGAAATTATTAACGCCACAGATTCACTTATACAACATATTATTAGGATAGTTTGCTTCTGTTGACTTATCTTTGATGTTTTAACCTAAAGAACCTGGAGGCCATGCTGAATTACGCGCACCAATTTATCAAAATCAGACTAGTTTTACACACACCTTATCTCTGAAATGAAGCCGGTGACCCCCAATTTTTATTGCATTTCTGAAGCAAGTAAGTTATTATCTGTCCGCAGTAGAAGTTCAAAAAAAATCTATCGAGTAGAAAATTTTTGCGCGAATGTCCTTAAGGATTTACACTTTTCTCTTGATGGAATTTTTAGATGTCACAAGTAATGTAAATCCTTAAAGTGCCTATGACATGAAAAATAATTACAGCTTATTTGACAGGCTTTTCAAAAAAAAATAATAATGACATTTTCCTTTTTGGAATATGTTTTTTCGTTTTAGAGATATTGACGTTTTTCTATTATGCAAATTAGGAAAGTGATGACGTCATAAGGTGTGTAACTTAAATTGCAAAATACTGAATGAACAATATCTCTGGAAATATTGAAGTAGTGTTTTTCAAACTTGGCACCTGTAGGAAAGCGGCAATGTGAAAAGTATTGCCTTGCATTGGAGAATTTCAAAAGTAGTGCACTGATGCATTACACATAATTTATACTTGCATATTAGTAAGTATCTGATTGCATTGCATGGTAATGTTACTTGCTTGCAATAAATCATAATTAAGAAACAATTAATTAATCACTCAGAATAACAAGTTTGCCTCTGTCATAAGTATGGAATATTTTGGCTTGAACCTTGGGTAACTCTCAGGTGAAATGCTTGAATGTATGAAAAACTATTCTAAAACTGATCAATAGTAAAAATTACAAAAAAAATTGTAACAATTTAACAAAATATGCTATAAATCTGCTGCACATACGGACTCTTTGCTGCATCAGGGCTTAACTTCCAGACATCTGCTGCGCCTTTTCGATCTCGCGTGATCACTGCACCTTCTCCAACTTTCACTCCTCCAACTATCAAATAACCATCTGCCATCAAGGGAACTTGAGATAACGTCTTCACAGCCTGAGCAAAGTCCATCTCTGGGGTGCTCACAACATCTCGGATCAAAAATGTGATGGGCACTGCCTTATGGTTAACGATAGCCTGGAATATGTTCTCCCATAAAAAGCCCTGGTCTCTTTCATCCAGAGTGATAGTAACACTTTTTGGTTTCTGTGCAGTTAAAAGTCCTACCTGGCCAGCAAATGTGACACCAGTGTAGATCACTTTACCTTAAAAGATAGGAGAGGTTGTATATATGTTGTAGTTAATTAAAGAAGAATAGAAGGACAGAATAGAGGAGGGAAGGGCACAACTAGACAATTAACTAAATAGAGAGCCCAGGTGGTTTATACAACAGAAAGGGAAAGGAATATAACATACTAAAAACTACTGCAAAAAGGAGATTAAAGCGGTAACAAATATGCGAATGGCAAAAAAAAAATGGGCAGAAGAGAGGGAGGGAGGGAGGACACAAGTAGACAACTATATAGAGGAAACAGCTTGATAAGGGAAGGGAAAGGATAAGACAATGCAATAACTAGATGGGACCTTGGAAACAGGAAAATTGCAGTGCTACATCAAGCAACTTAATAATGGCCAATATACCCTTAATATTGACCTCGCAATTAATTAGCACCTTGATTCATACCCATGCCATGACCTGTTCCAGACTGGCCTCCTACCCAGTTGGTGGAGCAACAGTGATCCAATCAGGGGTAATCACAGAAAAATTGGGTGGGGCTGTTGGGCCCGCTTCCCAAATTCCCTTAGGTTAAACCCCTCTTAAGCACCTATCAATGTAAATCCAGCAAAAGGTGGGGGTTGGGGATGCAGGCAAGAGGGAGGGATTTGATGCCTAGGGCGATCCCTCCAGTCAGGCTTTCAATCATCCGATGCAGCCCTGACTTTGACTGAGAGAGGCCTGGTGTCATAATTCAGACATGGAGCGCTTTCCATTTGTGTGGAAAAACCGGTCGTTCCGGTGGGAAATCAAATGGAACGGGCCTTTCCACTGGAAAT
>OMLO01005426.1_pt1 | contig 10718 bp, 13 predicted proteins | sample 1674811 | NCBI WGS metagenome assembly OMLO01 (sample SAMN06265003, study PRJEB25207) | coral metagenome | isolation source: Coral host | place: Mexico:La Bocana,Puerto Morelos, Mexico | collected 2008-11-13
GTTTTAATCAAAAAACAAGGCCTTGCCCCCAACTCCAAACCACCAACCCAAACCACCAGTTTTGTTTAACCTGATTTAACCCTAACTGTACAAAATAGTGACAAACCTTCTGTAGGCAACTCAACTTCACCCATTCTGTAGGGGAAATTGTAAGGGGGATAATTCTTATTGAGAAATGAAAACCTATTTCCAAAACTTACCAAAAAAATCTTTGTTTGGATAATTCTTAAAAACTAAAGCTTCCCACGCCTGCTGACGGCGTGCCTGCCGCCTTAGCCTCGCTGGCCCAGGTCTCCGTGGCGCCATACCATCTGACATGTTGATTGTAGTATGTATGTATGGATGTATGTATGTATGAACACATAATTTGCTGACTTACTATTACATGTGTAACACGTGTTGAATGCAGTGCGTTTCATGGGTGACAACCACTTTTTCAAATGATACTACATGAGAACACATGCAATGCTTTCATGGGTGACAACCACTTTTTCAGCGGTCAGTCTCCTAAATTTCCTTTCTTCATGTTTATGTGAAATGGGCGACGCCCATGCGGTGGAGTTGGCACAAACGTGCCATGTCGGTTTAGCATTAGATGCTGGCACCGCTACAGAGGAGACATTGCTAAGCTTGAGAAAACCCCTTCCACGCTCTCGCACCATGAATGGTCATGCTCTGACTTTGTGCATGGCTGCGGTGTGATATATCAACTTAAATCAAAGCAAAGACGATGTGAAAAAACTCGAGCAATTTCAAAAACTCCTAGTTTTATGATTCCATACAAGGCAAAGCAACATCCTGGAAGGCTGTCAACTCACTTGTCTTAGCTTGCGACAAATCTGCTGGATACTGCCACCTTGCATAGGGCTGCAACATGCAATGCTTTCATGGGTAGAATCCACCACTTTTTCAGGGGTTTTTTAAATAGAACACACGTTGATTCATGCAATGCTTTCATGGGCGCCAACCACTTTTTCAGCGGTCAGTCAATGATACTACATGAGATAGAACGCATTCAATTCAATGCTTTCATGAGTGACAACCACTATTTCGGTATCTATGTTAGATTTCCCGGGGGATAGAGGAGTTGGTTGCACAGTGCCAAACCCTACAAACACAAGGGTTGATGTAACACCTTGATGTAACACCTTGACGTCCAACCAAGGTGTTAAAATAGGTCCAACCACTGTGTCAAATTCCACACACAGGTTGTGCAATCCTGAGTCTGGAACTACAGTACTCATGAGTCTGGAATCAACAGATCTTTTGAGGGGTTGATAAACTTGAAAAATATGTGTATATAGAATATACTGGTTGATGGTTTCAACCCATTTGGATCATTTCTGCAGGTAAGGTTAAAAATAAAGACATGTTTGAACCCACCACTCCCTTGCTCAATATTCAATCAATTTGCTCATTGCTCATTGATGATATTGATGCATCATTGAGAAAAAAGTCAGAAATAGTATCTCAACATTCAGAGAAACATTCAGAAAACATTCAGTACCTCATAATGAAAATCCCTCAAAATTAATCCATACATGGGTAATTTTGGTATACCAACTGAGTTCCCTTTCATGACCCCCCCAAAGTGGCCTTTCATCCTCCAGATGAGCTCGACCTTGGAAACACAAAGTAATCCAAGCACTCTGAGGTGACACATGAAGACTGGAGTGTATTGACTCACATGCTGCTAATGCAATGACACTTGCGACGTTACAATGGTATCAATGTGGAGGTATTAATGTTGAAGTTGTGTTACCACATGGCAGAGCCACAATGTTACATGTGTAGATAAAGTTATGCAGTTATGCAACAAAGTTTTAGCTCAGTATCTAAAATCGACATGAGGAGCCAGCAGCACTTTTACAGCGCCGAGAGTTGTATAGTGACGGACGATCACTTAGAACATATGAAAACTTGTACTGCACTTGAGTGGCCCTTGTGCTGCGCTGGGCTGTGAAGTTTCTTCATCGCGGTCTCGGGAAGAAGCCTTTGCATCTTTCTGCTCTCCACTTGTCTTGGTGGTTGTGGGGCTAGTGCTCCTGGAAAAGTCAAGCCGCTTGACTCGATGCTCCGCCATCACCTCTGCCATCATCCCCGCCGCCACCCCTGCCATCACTTCCTCTCTGCCTCTCTTCGCCATCCGGCGAAGGTGACTTTCTTTTTTTGTGGTGTTTTGATTGTTTTGTTTGGCAATCCACTGCATCGCATCCTCAATCCACATGCCTTGTCGATTTAAACACACAAAAAGCGCGTCGAGGTTTCTTCTGTCGCGTCTGACCTGAGCGCCATCTTCACGGTGCCCGCTCCGCCGTGCACCGTGGTGCCCGGCGGAGCGGGCACCGTGGTGTTGTGGTGGTTGTGGTCGTTGTGGTGGTTGTGGTCGTTGTGGTGGTCGTTGTGGTGGTTGTGGTCGTTGTGGTGGTCGTTGTGGTGGTTGTGGTCGTTGTGGTGGTCGTGCTGGTTGTGGTGGTAGTCGTGGCGGTTGTGGTGGTAGTTGTGGTGGTCGTGCTGTTGCTGGTGGCGGTGCTGTTGCTGGTGGTGGTGCTGTTGCTGGTGGTGGTGCTGTTGCTGGCGGCGGTGTTGATGTTGGTCGCAGTTTGGGCGCTGGCTTTGATGGCGGTTGTGTTGATGTTGGTCGCAGTTTGGGCGCTGGTTTTGACGGTGGACCCCCCTTTGTTTTTGCACGGAGTGGCAGTACTGGTGTTGTTGCTGGTGCTGGTCGTGGTGTTGCTGGTCGTGGTGGCAGTGGTGCTGTTGCTGGTGGTGGTGCTGTTGCTGGTGGCGGTGCTGTTGCTGGTGGTGGTGCTGTTGCTGGTGGTGGTGCTGTTGCTGGTGGTGGTGGTTGTTTTGCTGGTGCTGGTGTTGTTGCTGGCGGTGGTGTTTCTGGTGGTCCTGGCGGTGTTGGTGCGTTTGGTGGTGGTCCACCTGGTGGTGGTGGTGGTGGTGGGGGCATCGACATCATCAAGCTAGCTGCGTTGGCATCAATCAGGTCCCTCGCGAAAAACAAGTGACATTATTTATTTGTTGATCAGTTTGATTGATTAAAAGATTCATTGATTGATTGATTGATTGATTGATTGATTGATTGATTGATTGATTGATTTGGTTGGTTTGATTTGATTGAATGATTTGATTGATTGGTTGATTTGATTGAATGATTTGGTTGATTGATTGAGTTGGTTGATTGATTTGATTGAATGATTTGATTGAGAGGTTGATTGATTGATTTTCTACATGCATTCTGTCTTCATGCTGTGTCTGATCCTCTCCTTGAGAAGATACATCGAGAAAACTGATGATCATGAAATCATCACAAACATGTTTCCAAACATGGCCAAAGCTAACCTCACTTAGCGGCACTTCTAAAAGTTGGAAACCAAGCCAAATGAATTCTCATCTACAATCGCAAAATTTCCACAAACGTCAAACATGATTTGCAACTCTGTTGTAAATCTCACCAAAGACATCAAAACCATGTTGAAGACCAAAAACATCTGTTTTCCAGTCAACTCTCGCGAAACTCCTCACATGACACAACAACTTCCCCCAACTTTCCTGACACTGTTACAGCGTCATTCTGAAAAAAACATTTCTGAGGCTGCCGGCTGAGGTGCACTCGAACGCTGAAGGTATCACCCAACCTGAGGAAGGAGTGTCGCCAACAAGTTAATGAACAATGAATCAGACCATATAATATATACTGTTTCTTCTGACACTGTTTGCAGCGTCTTCTCCAGGTAAGAAATGAGTTTTTCTAGAAAAAATAAATGTGAAGTATCACCCAACCTTTTCAACTGAAAACGTTCTATCAGTAAGTTAATAAATATTGTTTCTTGTTGCAGCTCAAAGTTCTTAGTAAGTTATTAATTATTGAATATTGTTTCTTCTGACACTGTTGCAGCGTCTTCTCAAGGTTTGGTACTTTCAAAGACACTGTTGCAACGTCTTCAGTCAGGTTTGGTACTTAGAAAGACACTGTTGCAGCGTCTTCTCAAGGTTTGGTTACTTAGAAACATGTGATAGCATTTGGCACTGTGAAGCTATAATATGCCTGTGCATGTCACTGAGAACCTGGCGCTGAGAAGCTGGCGCTGTCCTGAATCAAAAGCACAACCAGGCCATCCCCCTTGGAATAACCACTTTGGTTAGTATACCACCATTTTATAGTATAAAACAAGGGTTTTGTGGAACCTACATTTGGGAATCCTATAGAATCAAGAATTCATACCACTCTAATACTACAGAATCAAAAACAAACATACAAGTATATATTCTATAACAGCTTCAATGGCTATAAATTGGAGGTATATGAGGTACTGATGTTCTTTGTTTTTTTTGAATATTGCCCCAAATCCTCCTTATAGAATCATGGATTTTTCATTTGGGATTTGGAGATGATTCGGGGAAACAAAGATTGATAAGAGAAAAATGTTTTGACATCATTGCAAACTGACATCACTTGATTGCATTCTATAGCGCCCATGGCGGTACATGGTTTTTGTATGGCTGGCTTGTGTTGCTCATTGTTCTATTTTACAGCCAGTGGATAGTGGATGCAAGTAGACTCTAAATTCTAGACTGCCAAACAAACATCTCAAAAATTCAAGATCATGTTCATTTTGCATGCCCCATTTTATAAGAGCAGTGGTGCCCAAAAGACCCCTCACTATAGAATCATGGATTCACTCAAATGAACATCAAATGCCAAAACCCAGCTGTATAAAATTTAAGGTTCAGGGGTATATGAATACCCCCATTCTATAGTGAAAATTCCAAGGGGGATACCAGGCCAGTCTATAACGCGGAATGCTGGGTCTAAGACACGTAACGCTGGCCCACCAGTAGCAAAATGACAACACATGGCGAAATTACAACACTTGGCACCGACACATGGATGGCCAAACAATCATCCACGCGTAATGCTGGACCACTAAAAACTAAAAAACGATTAGCAGCTCCACTTCGTGGCGAACGCATGGCACTGACACATGATGGCCAAACAATTAAACATGCGGACCGCTAACAACTGTCCACGCGACAAAAGCCGATGATGCGTCAACGTGGTGTGTCTACGATGTCGCAAATGAAGGCATCATGGCTCGCGAAGTGGCGCAATCGTGGCTTCCTCATTGTCATTCATCAGATGCGAGCAACCATGCATGCAAGTGACTGGGAAATTCTGGATCTCTTCCCTTGTTGGAATCTTATTGCGACCTGGGATAAGTTGGTCTCCTTCCCGATCATCATCATCATCCTCATCAGATTGCGAACAGCCATGCGAAGTGGTGGTTGTTGTGAATTCTTCTGTTGCGATTGGAAATAGAATGGGTGCCGTGGTCAGCCATTGACATTCGTGCATCATCATGATTACAGATTGTGGCAACCATGCCAATAGATGTTGGAAGTGTTGTACACGCATTCGGCCTTGCTGTGTAATAAACTCCTAAGATTTCCATGCAGGGTATGAGGCGTTTGCTTTACTTAGACTTCTCTAATTTCTCTAAGGTGTTTTCAATATATACTTTGTACCATGATGCATCACCATCAAAGCACCATGTGGGAGAAACTCAACTCAAAGTTTACAAAATCACCATCACTTGTTCCAAGCATCTTGCGCAAACCCAAGCTTACACTGTGGCCAGTTATGTTGAAATACAGTCCATATACAAAAGAAATGGCACAAACAGGATATCCTTACATGGCCTTTCTAAGTCTCTTGTTTTTGGAGTTGATCCTAAGCAGGTCATTCCCCAGGATGACAGGTTTTTTCAACATGCCACGTGATTTTTCCACAGAAGAACTGGCCACAAAGTGAAAGTATATATATATATATGAATGTGTAAACATGATGAGATGGCTGGATTTTGTTTTCAACATGCCACGTGATTTTTCCACAGAAGAAATGGCCACAAAGTGAAACTATATATTATGTGAAAACATGATGAGATGGCTGGATTTTGTATCTTCCAAAGGTTTGAAAGCTTAAACAAATCCAAGCTCAAAGCATTTCTCAAGATAAGTAGCTTTTGAAAGTGGGGTTGTATTATTTTGGAGTCCGAAATGAGGATCGACAACCTAATGGGCCATGCAGGTGCAAGTCGTTGTTGTTGTCAAGTCGTTTCGCAGTGAAACAAAGATTCTTGGAAAAAAAGTCGCTTACAGTAATATCGTAACCCCAAAATCTGAGGTGACGGATCTGTTCTTTGGGTTGACGTCATTGGCTGCAGTCAGTTCTCGTGGGTTGTGAATGAAAAACATATAGCAAAATCCAAGGAACGTTAGTAACTTGACTGTCAGAAATCCCGAAATGCCTATCAAGAAACAAGGAGAAATCATGTATCATGCTGTTTCAAAATCATTTGGTTGTTTTAGAAATACCAACACCCTTCCCAAACATCGTTCACCCCCAACCAGAACTCACCTACCTTCGTGGCCACGGATGGTGAGCACTGGATCGCACGATGGTGTCTTCCAAAGTTTGATAAAGCCAGACCTAGCCGGAACAAAAACGACGAGGAAACCCATCAAAGACGCGGGCTTGAGATTACAGTGACTACACAGGGGTTCATTATTGTAGTACCAACCCAAACAATGCACTATTAAGGTAGAAATCACTCAATATTGGCATTCTTTGATCCCTCCAAAATGGCTAAGAAAATAATCCCTGTGATGTTCCCCCAACAAAACCCTGAAACTCCAAGCAACTGGAAGCTGAAGATGGAAGCTTTTCAGGAGATCTATTTTTGTGGACACAATTTGAATCAAGTTTGATATTGAAAAGTGTCAAACATGTTCGTGGAAATGTTTTTTTCCTGTACAGATCGTGACCAGTATCGATTGGATTTAATCATCCAAAAAGAACAAGAAAAATTGCAAAAATCTTTGGGAGGATGCAACTGAATCCCAAAGTATATGTCTGAAAGGTCCAGTTGCATCCCAGCCATATCTCCCAATGCAGCTGTATAGGATTCCGTGGGGTCTGTTGGGGCCCTGAAAAGAGGTGGGCGCAATTTAGTCTTATTAATTGGAGAAATTGCGCCCCCAAAAGTTGTCCATTTTTCAGCCCCGAGAGACCCCAATTCACCCAACTTCATTCTATGCCAAATAAATAAAGACATTGAATGTGGTACGGAAAAACTCGAACACATCGTGACACCACAAAACTCAGGAATCTGATATGTTTGCATGTTTTTTCGTTTTCATCTTCAGAATCTTCAAACTTCAAGCTTCCCTAAATATATATAGCCATTCACCATGGTATAAATCAAGGTGTCCATACTTTTTATTTCCATCGAGGTATAATACATAACATGTATATATACCCTGGAAGTCAACAACCATCTGAGAAATGGTGGTTCCTTTCGAATCTTAAACCCTTACTATAAAAACATGGTGGTTCGTAAATTAAACCAACGTAAAAAACAACTGTGGTTGGACTTGCAGGGTATACGTATAGTAGCCATTCACCAATCATTTCCGGACGAGGAAGAAGCCAAGATGCCAAGAGGAACTTGCGTCAAGGGTCGTTCATCACCCACCTGGGATGAGACTTTAAGCGGACGATGGAGGATACTGTTGGTGGAAGAAATCCCATTCCCAACCACCGTTTGGATGTATAAAACCCTGCAATATTTCCCAAATTTACCATATCAACTGGTTAGCCATTTGTTTCCATCAACCGTACGCTTGAGATGTTTTCTGCTGTGGCATGTACCAATTAGCAGCAAAAATAGTATCTACCTAATCTACCTTCCCTGAAACTTTCAGTCCGCCCCTGAAAAGAAACCGAAACACAAGAGGAGAGAATTGTCTCCCAACCACCATTTTTCAAGTGGGCCCTGATAGTTTTAGGGAGTGTATATCATACTCTTAAAGCTCAAAAAGGTGGAAACCTCAGATATGTTTTCTTTTGGGCGCTCAAATCTACGTATCTTTATTGCAGGAGACTGCCATCTGTGATGAAAAGGTGTTGTGTGAACTTCCCTTTGGGCCCACCAAAATGGTTAACAAGAGAGAGTTGACACACACATCACATTTTGCAAAAAGCAAGGAAAAACTGCAGGTTTTAAGCACTTAGGTGGCTCCTTGTCTTTCTTTCGAAATTGTTCCTTTAACCGTTCTCAAACTGGAATGTTTTGGTCGCTTGGAGAGGATTCCTCTTCTGAACGACCATGCAGGGTGAGATCCATTACGTATATAAACATGTACGTATTTATTTATGTGTCAGTAATTACAAAATATAATGGACTACAATAAAAAAACACTAACATGTTTAGTTCACCATCTACATTCGAGGCAGCACAATCACCTGATGAAAAGACCCTGCAAATTTTTATCGATCACAAGTTCTGCCTGGAAAAACTGAAGCCTCAGCCCGTCCCTTTTGGGCCCAAGTAGCCTAGTCCTTCATCAACCCTGAAGATCATGTTTGAGGACCGTTCCTTTCAGAAAATAAATTTGGAGGGTATACCTTTTTAGGCATCTACAGTTTTGTTGGCATTTCCAAAAGTCATCGTTCCATCACATCATGGCCAAATACCTAGATTTCCCTGAAATAAGGGGCCCCATTTCCCTGACCCCTGACTGCAATGATTGTGTTGTTTCTCTCTTGAGTGGACACTATGAACATTGGAAAAATTCATATGGTTTTCCAAACAGTACACTCTCTTCATCTCTGAGTACACCGTGCCACAGCCCTTTGTTGCACATGGTGCAGTGCACGTCCTGCCGCTGCCAGTTTGGGAGCACAAAGGGCAGCACCCATCTTCGAGGCTGATGATCGGATGCAACAACTAGAAAGAAGTTCAACATTCCATAAGGAAAGCTTGACGTAGAGTGGAGACAGAGATTCTTACACCATTCACTATTTGGCTGTCAATGCAGTCCTCCGGACATTGAAGGGGAAGAGGAAACGACATGCACCTGGCTGATCTTGATCTGCCGAATCAGCAAACGTGGATGGTCTCAAAGATTCATTGATTCAGGATCACAGATTCCATATCTCATCCATTCCGGTAGCGCTGGAGTCTTGTGACAGTCTTGATATTAGCAAAACAACTGGCGAGAGTTTGGCTCGCTCCATACTTCACCCCTGCCACACGTGTCAAAAAATTTAACGCTCATTAGAAAAACGTATGAACTGCTGTTAAACGATTACAAGCGCAACGCTGGGGTCAATTTTTCCTTTTGATGGCAAATGTTGGCAAAAAAATTGGCGAGAGTTTCGTTCCATACTTTACCTGCCATGCTTCTACTTGTGAAAACGATGTTGAAAAAACCTGTTTTTCCTTCTGTTTTGCAACGACTGCTGGAAAGGAAAAAATGCAATGCTTGGGTCATAAGTGCTTTTCTTAAAAGTTAAAATGTTGCTGACAAATGTTGGCGAAAAAAATGGCGAGAGTTTGGTTCCATACTTCACCTGCCATGCTGCTACTTTTGAAAAGGATGTTGAAAAAACCTGTTTTTCCTTCTGTTTTGCAACAACTGCTGGAAAGGAAAAAATGCAACGCTTGGGTCGTCGTAAGTGCTTTTCTTAAAAGTTGCGATGTTGCTGACACATGTTGGCAAAAAAATTGGCGAGAGTTTCGTTCCGTACTTCACCTGCCATGCTGCTACTTTTGAAGGGGATGTTGAAACACCTGTTTTTCCCACTGTTTTGCAACAACCGCTGGAAAGGAAAAAATGCAATGTTTGGGTCATAAGCGCTTTTCTTAAAAGTTGCAATGTTGCTGACAAATGTTGGCAAAGAAATTGGCGAGTGTTTGGTTCCATACTTCACTACTTTTGAAGGGGATGTTGAACAACGCTTGGATCATCAGCATTTGCGGCAACACTGCGCTACGCTACGCTAGGCATTAGAACAATACTACGCTATGCATAAGCATTTGGGTCAAAAGAACAATACTACGCTACGCATTAGCACACTATATGGAATTGAATGGCCATGACATCTGCAGTTTTCAGCAGTATATAACCACATTTTCAGTGGCTGCCATGGCCATTCAATTCAAATTACACCATCACATCCCGAAAAATTTGATGAGACAGAAGAATGGGTCAAACTACCTTTCGGTAGTGCGCATTTCAGCGCATCCACATTTCAGTGGTTGACCCATTCTTCTGTCTCATCAAATTTTGAAACTTAACACCCACCCCCTGCCCCTGCACCCCCTCTGTTGCCTGGTGCTGGCATCAGCGGCAATGCTAAAAACATATTGTCAAAAAACTGCTGTAACAATGGCAATTGAAAAAATAAGATATGCACACAATCCCGTAAAAAAGAAAAGCAGATATGCACAACGCACTGCACAACATGTACAACAACCTTTTGGTACAACAATTTCTGATTCCATTTAGTTAAAAGGACTTTTGAAAGCCACTTTTTCAGCGGCTTTTCATTGAATGTACAAAAAATGGCTACAGGTCGCGAGCATCATTGAACCTCTTAATACAAAAAACTTTGAAAAAATAACATCAAATATCCATAAACAAACAAAGGGCATCTCTTCAAATGATTGGATTAACATAACCCCGTGACATTTGAATTTTATGAAAATGAGGATGAAAAATATAGAGACAAAATGCATTGTTTGAAGAGCGCTAATTCGGTAATACAATGACCCCTGCACTACCTACCACTACCTACCACTACCTACCACTACCTACCACTACCTACCACTACCTACCACTACCTACCACTACCTACCACTACC
>OMLO01005427.1_pt1 | contig 10716 bp, 4 predicted proteins | sample 1674811 | NCBI WGS metagenome assembly OMLO01 (sample SAMN06265003, study PRJEB25207) | coral metagenome | isolation source: Coral host | place: Mexico:La Bocana,Puerto Morelos, Mexico | collected 2008-11-13
GATGTAGATTTTTCAAGTTTTCCTTCCACAGGAAAACGAAATTTCTCTATCAATGCTAAATTATTGAAATTCGCCTCAAATACACCAGGTACATTCTAAATCCTAAAGTCATCAATTAAAACACGAGAACAGCTTTCCTGGGTTGAGTTTTTCAAAAGCCGGTTAAAACCAAACCAGGATAGAAAGTTAGCCGAATTATTATTTTTTCTTGTATTAAAATATTTTTCACTGCCCATGTTTCAAGTGTGAAGATTGAGATTATTCAAATTCAATACTGAAGGACAAACAAAAAAAAAAACAGAACTGAACCTCACTGAAAAGTTACAAAACTGAAATCAAAATTCTCGCTAATCCTGTGGTAACTTAAACGATCGGACTTCGACCAACCGAGTCTGGTTGGAAAGTCTCGACTTGTGATTCAAAACCAAATAGGTGGACTATTAAACTATTAATTGAAAATTAGTTCGGATTTTATTAATAAATAGCTAGGGATAAGACAAATAGTTTCAGATTGGAAATTTCTGAGTACATCTTTTAAGCCCAAAACGAGATTTTATCCAGAATTAGAAAGTATGTATTAAAATTGCTACCCCACCCCCGTATAAAGAACTTAGATTTTTCTAAGTTAGCCTTAACAGGTTTTATATATAAAGGAATGAGAGGCTTTCAAGACTTTTTTATTCTGCATTTTCACACCCACTTTTTGCTGTGTTTATTAATTCATTCGCCTCTTTTTTATTGTTCGTGAAACTGTTTTAAATAGAGAATTTTAGCCTAACACTTAGTGTCTTAAAATCCAGGTTCCTATACCGCCGCGTGTGTTTTTACTGTATTCACTAAGCACAGAAAATGGATGTGTACAAGACTTTCGAAAACAGCTATTAGATTTCTAAGGATTGTCAGAGATTTTTTTCTTTTCCAGTGTTTACTGGTTGAAGCTTTCCGGCGAAAAGATTTGACCAATCAGAGCTCTTGATATGATATAGTTTATCCTAAGCTGCCGTTTCCGTCTTTTTTCTATCAAAAAGGATGCGAGGAGGCAAACAAAAAGAAAATAATTTCTCGCAATAATGGCATCAGCTAAATTGTTTATAGCAATGGCGAGATGTCACAAAGGTTAGTGGACATCTAGATTCAGGATATAAAAATAGATTGCTCTCCAACTGGGCTCAATACTATTTTTGTAAGGTAGCCAGCCATTCCAAGACGTAAATAACTTGAAAGAAACAGGAATGAGCAATGAGCAACTGCTCCTCAACAAAGAAAAAGAAACTTCTAGGCATGTTTTTTCGCATAACTCTTTTGTTAACTTCTTGTCGGTTTTAGCCGCAAATCCTTGCGTTATTGGCCTTCCATTCGACCAAACCGTTTCCTTCCTATAAATTAAAAATTTAAGCTTCTCTATACAATGTTTGTTTTCAACCTGCAAATGCTATAATTCTTAAACTCACTTTCTGTCAAAGCGAAGTTTCATGTTTGGTCTATGTTTGCGGGAAGCCGGGCATTAAAGCAAAGTATTTTAAAAACGCTTTAAATAACGTTTGCAATGCAGTTTTAAAATTCTTTATGCATTGCTTATCAGTAGAAAATGTATGTTAAATCTTTAAGCGGATGAGTCGTATCAGATCCTGGCAATGTGTGCTGGATTGGAAATGAACGGCTGGAATCAGTTAAGTTCCTGTTAAATCTAAGTTTCCGCCCCTGTCCTGTACAATCCGGTTAACAAGAAGTACCAAAAAAAGGCTTGTCTAGGTTTGCAATAATTGCTGATAATTTGATTACATTCCATCTTCGAGAACTTGATAAAACTTAAGTGGTTCTGTTCTGATCCGTCTCGGATTGAAGTGGATCGCCTTTTGACTTAAATAAATGGTTTACATTTGATTCAGTTAAAAGTTCGATCGATCGCATTACCAGGGGCAAAACTGCCTTATCCATCAAGGGCTTTATGAAGTGCTTCTCCTCGAGTCACGAATATAAAAATTCCCGCTAATTAAAAGTGAATAGCATTTAGCAAAACCAACATTCGCGCATTCGCCGGCAGATCAACAAAGCTGGTGATTAAAAAGCAACAAAGGCTTTGTTATCTCTTAAAGCTGTCATTGTGTTATTATGCCAATATCAGTGATTTTTTATTTATCTCTCCTTGAAGGAGGAGTTAAGCGGTTACGGATTTTATCCCTGATCAAGAAAACTAACCAGCAGGAGACCAGCAATGTTAAATGAAGCCCGAGGGCGAGAACATCACTTTTATGATGCGAAGAACTTGTGATCATTACTTTTGGTAAGTATCTTGTAAGTTAAAGGACTTCTTCTGGGACAGTTAGTCTTCTTGGACTTCAGTTGGTCCTACAAGGTTTTCGTCTTATATACTTTGTTTTGTTGTTATGCATTGTTCTAGAATTCTTATAAAACGAACACTGTTCCTGTTTGCACACAACACACCGAGACTGGTGTTGCTATGTAGCTGTTGCGTACTCCACAGATGTCGATGAATAATCTGCCATTTTTATTGCCGGTTTTCATGTGACGTAGCCATATTCTAAAATTAAAAATTACCTTTCCTTTTGAGGTTTCAGTTTCATCAGATTATGGACCCTATAGGAACTTGGCGTTTCACAACGTTTTAGCTCGACAGGGTTCTTCGTTTTGTAATAAGGCTCGTTTGAATTTCCAAATTTTGCGTTGCGTGACTTAAATGGCTGCCCGAAAAGGCTGTCCCGTGGGTCAAAAAATGAGTAATAAGGTTGCGTTTCAATAGCAAAACTCAACGACAGATGTTTCTGTTACTTTTCGGCAGCCATTTGTGTCCCTCGGAGGGGCACCAACATGGCGTCTCCATACAAAGCTCTATAAATTTGGATAAAACACTTCTCCGAATAACGCGTGAATGAAAAACAATAGAGACCTAATTCTTTGGCGAAGTCGCAGTTTGTATATTTGTCATCTCTCATTATCGAATTGCCACGATTTTTAGGTTTGATCTCACATGACAGGTGAAAACCAGCAATTGTGTTTTTTTTTCCTTATAGAGCAAAAACACTAGCACTTACTTAACAGCCGTTTCCATCACAACGAACTGAAATACAAGAAAGATGTGGAGCATCTTGTCTTTGCAGTGCCCGTTGTTACGCGTTTCAAAGGTCTATCTTGTTCTTGCCATCGTCAGTTGTGTTTGTCAATGTCTTATGGCTTGCGGTCCCGGGCCTGTACCTACCTCAACTCGCCCCAAGACTCCTATGAAGTATAAACAGAGGATTCCTGATGTAGACGAAGTCTCACTCCAGGCCAGCGGGGAATACGTAGGACCAGCTGAAAGAGGAAGCGAGGCTTACGAAGACTTGGAGAAAAACTATAATCCTGCTATTGACTTCAAAAAGCTCGACAACAATGAAGATAACCGGAGAATGACCAAGGTAGCCAGTGATATATATTCAAAATATATTTTCTTCTTAGAATATCTGTGCATAGACAGGCAGGCAGGTTATGAGAATAATGGACTGCATCAGCTAAGGAAAACCTGGTTCCCATAATCTTGCGTTTTTCCTGCTGACATGAAAAGAAACGCTTAGTTAACTCTGACTAGGACCTGAATAGACCAGATTTGTCATTTTGCCAAAATTAAGCCAGTACATATTCTCATGGAAACCACATACAGAACAAAAGAGTAATCTGTCGGGAGAATTTAAAATTTCATGCTTAACACCGAGTCACAACTACCTCAAGCGTCGTGCAGATTTGGTTTTGTAAAGCAGTGGTTATTCCTTTGTACGTTAAATGCCTTGTCTTAGCGCCGTGTTTCCTGTTCGTGTTTTGCCGCTCCGGCTTGCTTATTGAGGCGTGTCTCTGCTGACATGCTTAATCACAGCATTTGTAAGTTTTTGTATGTGTCTATAAAAAAGCATATTCTACGAAGTACTGCCTCCATTTTAAGCAGAAATCCAGCCATAGCAAGGACAGTCATATAAAACGTCCTCGCACAGCAGGCGGACATGTTGCGTGTACGTGAAGCTTGGACAAGCCGCAAGTCTACAAGTCCCCAAAATCCCTGCTATGTGAAGTCCTTCCTAAGGAAAACTGTCACTACAGCACGTGTGCGCTTCATGTATCCGTAAAATGTTCTCTAGTAGAATTTATTGCGAAAAATCAGTAGAGAGAGCAATTCATTCGTTGGGTGCTTGGTATACACTAGTTGCATGAAACTGAATTGAGTACACCACCCATTGTCAAAGTGCTTTGTAAAAGTACTGTATGCTTTCAGCTCTCGAGCGACATTTCATTTTTCTTTTTAGAATTGCATGAAAAAACTCGACATCCTTGCATCCCTCGTGAAAGACAAATGGGGAGTTCGGTTGAGAGTTATTGAGGCTTATGATCTGGACAGAAGAACAAGACATCACCATGGAATTAATTCCTTGCACCATGAGGGACGTGCCGTGGATATTGCTACAGAAGATAGAGATAAGGATAAATACCCTATGCTGGGAAGGTTGGCCATCGATGCTGGATTTGACTGGGTGTTATATCCTACCAAAAGCTACATTCACGCTTCTGTTAAAACGGGTAATTTTTCAATTATGAATCTTTGCAGAAATGTCTTCTAGTGACTTTTACGAGATTCTATCGGAGTTATGCCGTCTTTGTAGCCTTCTACGGCAGAGATGTTCCCAAAAAAAATGGCCCTATTCAGGATGGATAAATTGCCCCTATTTTGGCAGTTATACATTATAGCTGGAAAAATTAACACTGTTGAAGTAGCACTGACTACAATGCTTCTAAATTTATTCATTCGCTGAATATTTTGTGTTGTCGCATAGTAAAATCATTATACTTCTGTATTATAGTGTACTATACGCTGTAAAATCAGTTACTACTGCATTATAGTAGGTAGGTTGAAGGCTTTGCGATTATTTTCAAATGGGCTTATGTGCCCAAGGGTCCAAGTGTCTTTAAGCAGCGTAACTATCGTTCAATAGAAAACTCTGGAACACGTAAAAAATTTGAGAAATGAAGTTTCGTCGGAATTCTATATAAATATTTTATTTCTGTGTCTTCTTCTAGAAAAAGATGCCGCGGAGGAAGGTATGAGTTGTTTTCCTGAGGATGCCATTGTTCGCTTGGAAGGAGGGCGAACAAAAACGATGAAAGAGCTGCAAGTGGGTGACAAGGTTGCAGGCATGGATGTCGTAACAGGGCGAATTGTTTACAGCAGAGTGCTGACGTTTCTGGACATCAAACCAAACAGTAATAAGGCATTTATTACCATCCAAACAAAAACTCCGGCGGCCAAAGTGGCAATTACAGAATCTCATTTAATCTATCAACTAAACAAACAAGCACAGCTGGAGACAGCCGTCTTTGCACGAGACATTAAGGTCGGAGACTTTGTTTATGTCAGAAAAGGCACTGCTTTAGAGAAATTCACAGCTGGGCGCGTAACTGCAATTTATTGGAGCCGAGGGCATGGTGCATATGCTCCGCTCACAGAAACTGGAAACATAGTAGTTAATAACGTCCTTTGTTCCTGTTACGCTCTGATTTCAGACCAGAGAATTGCGCATTGGAGTTTTGCGCCACTAAGGTTTGCAGACTGGTTGTACCCGGGAATAGCTGCACATAATAAGTCGGGTGTACACTGGTATGCACAAGCCCTGTATAAAATTTACACAAGTTGGAACTTTGTCACTGAAGACAGATTATAAAACATCAATTCCAGACGCTATCTCTGTGTTCCTAATAAAGGCAGGGTCCACGGATTTATTAGGGCGACTCTACTGTGTCGCTTCAGTTCACAGATATGCGATTTATTTTATACCTACTTCAAGTATAATTTACATTCTTGGCAGTACATATATAAATGACAAAAACGGCGATCACTGATCAAAATGCTGTTGCATTCTCAAACACGTACAAGCCTCACTAGACAATGGGTCGAATCGACGAGACAAGGACTTGTTTAAGCACAGAGTTCGCCAGAACGCCAGAATCAATTTCTTGGCTTTCAACTCAGGTATTAATTAAGAGATTTTATTGAATATGACTGATAAATACAATGTTAATTAGGCTAATTGTGGTCTCTAACTGGCACCCTGCGAGTGCCACTTTTCACCTTGTTACGTTTGCGAACCACGCTTAATGCCGGGAACGCAGCGGGACGCTCGCGTGTGACATACACAAAGTGCGCCGTCATTGAAAAATTCAATGTCGTTTTATTGGTAAATCTCTATAATTCGCTCATAAACTTACACAAAAATCGCCCCAGCCTTTCTCAAAAGTCAGAGGAAGATCATTTAGGTCAAGAAGAATATCAAGAAGAACCCAGAAATTAGCTTTAGATATTGCGTAAACCGCAATTAACGAACCATAAACCCTGCTGACCTAGATTCCCATTGTTTAATGCTTTTTGCAAAGAACAATTAAGTAGAGATGCTTTTGTACGACAAATAAACTGTTTGTGTTTCTATCACAAAATTTATACGTCAAAATGAGGAGGAATAAGAATAGTTCTTTCGAGACCAAGAGACATATTTTTTTCTTTTCAGTCAGAATGATGGATGACTCAGTACAGCATGACAGCTTTTATCAAAATACAAAAGTTAAATCAGTCGAAAAACGTACAGCGATTAAAATGATTTATTAGTGAATATTCTACAGAATGACTTTTTAAGTACAAAATAACATATTTTCAGAAACCACACAAAGCTTCACAACCTTAAGGCGGTTTGTAAATTAAACACCATTTCTGAGAAAGAAAGATTGCTAACAAAGTGATTGACAATTATGAATCGACGGTATTCGATAGAAGTAAACTGGGCGTGAGACAAATTCCTTGAAAGCTTAATAAGATTAATTAGAACATCAAGAATAAATGTTAAATATGTCGATTCTCAGTGAAATGTTTTACGGTTTTGATGTTATCTCGCCGCAAGCTAGCGTCTTCGCATTTCATCTTGACCGCATGTTATAAAGTTTATGATAATCTTTTCGACTATACCGGCCTGTGATAATTAAGCTACTAAGCGTAAGCAATTAGCAATAATTTTCTTTGATATCGATCTGTGACACTGCTTGGATATATCTAATTTCAGGATATAACATAATAATTCCTTTATTACCACAAATCTCTCGAGCTCTATACGGAAACATTCCTTTCCGCGAAGCATAGAAATGCCTTACATTTTAGTTCACTCCCACATGAGACACACACTGCAAAGAATTTAATAATTCAAATTCATGAAATTCAAAACCAAAATCGTCGGCTCCTGAAACACAGTTATAATCACTCAATTGAAACTTCGATATGAATGGTTCGTGTGATGATCGATGGGTGAAAGTTTCAAAACTGCAAACAGAAACATGTGTTGCTGGGTGGAACGCGCGAGAAAATCTAGATGCGCATGGCTGGCAAGCGCGGGAAAACATATAACTGGCGGTAAGCGCGGGAAATTGGCAACCGATTGTGATTAAATTTTGTTCCTGATTGGTGGAGAAATAGATGTTCTTTCCGATTGGTTGGATTTTGGCTGTTCTTTCTTGAAAATCACCTTATGTATGCCACACCAAACCAAGTGTTTCAGTGTTTGTCTCGTCAACGAATTTAGAAGTTAGAAATTAGTCTCATAAAGAAATATTAAATACGCCTAGAAACTGCTTTTTTTTTGCCTAAAACTTTGCGGAATTGAGAACCAAATTCTTGACGAAGTACTTTGAGAAAAATTATATATTTTCATTTTGAAACTGAATTTTTCGGTAGATCAACAATTGTTTTAGTATTATGCCGAAAATTCCGATTGGAATGTAATCGATGGAAGAATTATATTAACTTCGTTTACCGGAAGAAACGCAACCAGAATAAACAGCATACCGGCGGAACTTCTTAAGATGTATTGCACAAATCCCATTTGGAATATCCCAACCGAAATATGTGTTTTCTGATAAAAGAAAATCCGCGCCATATTTCCCAAAGATTTTTTTTGCAAGTTCCATCCAATTTTTTAAAACAGATGAATTATTAAGAATTTCCTCTGGCTGACGAAATCGGTTCTTCGAGCTTAAAGCTGACCTTACTGCAGTGACACAAATCTTATTTCAGAAAATTGAAAAACGGGCTTTTATGAGGCTGGGTGGTGGTTCGATTCCACGAACCATAAAGAATTACCTTGTTCATATAATTATATTTTCTTTTAAACACGAAAGAATAACTTTATTCAATATTATATTTTATATTATTATGAATTAAGGATATTAACGTTGTACCAAAAATTTTACAGTTTAAACAATTTTTATACTGTTTAAAATTTTAATTCAATTTGACTGTTTGTGAAAAATCGAATTTAACCCATGACAATGCAAGAAAAAATACTAGAATATGAGAAGTTTAATTTTTTTTTCTTAAACAATTAAGGAAAAAAAAACTGAGCGATAGTTGATATATATATATATATATATATATATAACTAACTGCAGACAGTATATATATATATTTTAAATTCGAGTTTACCTGAAGGTATAATGTTTTTAACGTTAACAACCTATTGTTTTTAGTATACCTAGCTTTGTATGTACATACACTCTGCTATTTATTCTCATGTTTTCAGTACGGTATACTGTGTAATTTGTATAGTGATTAGTAATTCATTTGTCCTAACAAAACCTATACATTTTCATTTAGGCAGGTGACGAGAATTAAGATATTCATCAATAAGGACACACTATCTTGATTTACCTCCAAATTCTCACAGCTAACACAAAAAAAGAGAAAATCTTTGACCTTAAAACCGTGAGGACCTGCATGCATGACAAATTATTTTAGGAGTTTCTTTCAATCAGTTAGTCACGAAGGGTTATTTCGTTGATTATAATAGCACTTTAGTGATCAGTTTCTTAATTCTCAGAACCTGCATACTTTATTCTGTATTGATATTGTGAGGGAAATTTGACGCTGATCAGTGTCAGGTATCTAGGGTGAAAAGGTGGCCGGGAAATCTTTCGTTTAGCTGCCAAAATATTGTTCGTTGATGGAGCAGGTCACAACCAAAATTGCCTTCAAATTGGCGAAATCCTGACAACGATAGTCTCCTGAGATAGAAAAACATCAAAGAGATCATCATAAACCATAAAGGAACCAGGATGATTAAGGAAAGATTGACACGGATTACAAACGACGAACTTGAAACATTTAGGCTAAACTTCTCAAAATTCCCGAACCGTAGCGTAGGCCCTTATGGACCTACAGGAGAGTGTATGACAAGATTTATTAACGAGATTGCTTATATCTTCTCAGAGAGTAGAGGTTATGCTATTTAGGGAACCGCCATTGACTAACAGGCCTAATGGTTTAAAACGCCGAAAGAAAAAAAAAAATCATAAAATGTTCGTGCGAAAGGCGCTAAAGAAGTCGGCATGGAAAAGTGATGTATGTCGACACCGGGGTAGTTTCGCACAATATAACATTTTTTTTTCTTGTCGGTGTAACTGTACTGAAAGCAAGTTAGTTAAGGCCTGTTAGAATAAAACTTTGGTCTATCGTACTCAAAAATGCGAGATATATCTTCCCTATTAATTTAGTTATTCCTTTTACAAGATTGGTACCAAAATAGCATGATTTTACTCTCTATAGTCAGGAGCCCATCACCTGGTGATGGGCTCCTGCTATAGTTAATTCAATATTTTTACGCCCAAGTTTAGTTCATTATTTTAAATTTTTCTGTGACCTCGGTAACCTCTAATCTTAGTAGGAGGGAAGATTCACGTTTGCATTTTTTTTTTTTTCTTGTTGACCATCTGTGCAGATTAGCCGGAGCTTAGTTTTTAGGTAGACTGTGTCTATACTGTGCTGTAATATATCAAAGATGGCGAAAACTAATAATACAGGAAAACTTTGATTTTAGATTATTTTGTACCATATTGGAGAGAAGATTAAAATTTAATTGATGATTCTGGCACTTTTGTGATATTTATTGTTGTTTTCGAATAGAGATTTAGAGAAATCAGCATTCAGCTATGATCGGTGGAATCTATTCAAGGTCCCGAGACTCTTCCAGTCTTCTAAGATGACAGCATAAACATAAGAACCTAGATTTTTCCTGGTAAGTTCTAAGGAGGTAACATCTGGCAATAACCCTGCTCCAGTGTCTTACTTGGCATTGATCACTTTGCTCGTTTAGGTGAATTTCACTTACAAATATGAAACAATACATTTTCCGTGTTTCGATCGAGTTTTAGTATAACAAACGTTGAAATCTGATTGGCTGAGCTACTTGTACTATCAGGAATGCTGTTCTCTGATATAAGCGTAACAGCGTGCGCTTGTTTAAAAAATGAAGGCCCCTTTTCTACGTTTTCGGGGTGTCTGTAAAGAGGATTTAGATTACGTATTGAACGGCTAGTAGATTTAAACTAAGACAATTAGATTATTCGCTCTCGGTTTCAATATGCGTGATAGAAATCTCACGTACATAATCTAATTGCTAATTAGAAAAAAAATTGTCCAGAGGTCTGCGTCAAATTAACGGAAACAGTTTCTAGCTTCTCTTAGAGTTTCGATGAAGATTAGGAAATATTAATAGATAATTTAAGTCTCAAGAGCCATAAAGAAAGGAAACCGAGCGTTATTCGACTTTGAAACCTAAAAAATCTTTAATGAAACGATGAGCGCGCGTATACAAAGGAGTACAAAGCCAAGTTAAAAATAACAGCCCAATTTCGCTAAAGCAT
>OMLO01005428.1_pt1 | contig 10716 bp, 14 predicted proteins | sample 1674811 | NCBI WGS metagenome assembly OMLO01 (sample SAMN06265003, study PRJEB25207) | coral metagenome | isolation source: Coral host | place: Mexico:La Bocana,Puerto Morelos, Mexico | collected 2008-11-13
GAATCATTTGGAAGCACTAAGTACTGCATGTCAATGTTGACCTGTCACTTCACCAGTTTCCAAGTGTGGCTTCAATTATCACACTAAGCCCATAGCCCCTCCAGTGCCATCAACTCCATGATCACCAAGCTAATTTCGGGCTCCAAGTACCCGCTCCAGCCAGCGTCTGCTCGCCACAGCAAAGATGTAGGGGCGTAAGCGCGTTGAACCCTGGTAGTCAACTGCGTACGTCAACCTTGGCTGCTTGGTCATGCAAGTTGCAAACAACAATAAGGTTCACTCCACATTGAGTACCAGACGAATGATCAGCAGGACAAAACTGATCCAACCAACCGGCGAATTCCATCATTGCATCCTGCAATGCATTGCTGTATTGAGTGAAACAAAAAAATGACTTGAAGCGTGACTGGCAAGCAACCATCCTTGTCCGGGTACTTCTTGGTCAAGTATTCGTCTGGGCCACCTTGAGGCCAAACAGTAGTCTCCAGCCTGAACACAAAAAGTCGCTATCGCAACAACACCTGCCAACTTTAATAAACAAGTCTAATAAACACATCGCGCAAAGGGGATGAAGGTCAATCATATATTGAAGCAACGCTGCCAAAGGACCACTCCGTCAGTTTGGATATGTAAGGGTGCTCCTTCGTCTGCTCTGCTGACAGCCGTTTGGTGTTTTGGCTCTTGGGAGGCTTCGCAGAGTCGCCGCCAGTGGATTTGCGTTTGACCATCGCACCGCCCAGAATGCCCAACCTTCAGAACTTTTGATCCTGCTTTACAATGAAAGAAACTGCCGAATCGGACAAACAGTCAGAGTAAAGCCACTCTCAGTAAACTGTTACATGTCGCAAGCACATTCTTACTCGACAAACAAAGGCACACAAGTCACAAGACGTATGGCAAACATGATTTGACCAGCGCAACTTACTGTCAGGCCCACGGGCGTTTTTTTATGTTTTTTTATCACTGAATGGCTTTGCCAAAATCTTTGGTGAGACATGGGGCATACAAGCCTTTGACACGAAACGGATAGAAGGTCCAGCCACTGCTGTGCAGAACCGAATCCGGTTACATCCTAAAGTCACTTGCCAAGCGTCGGATTTTGGCAAGACCCTTTCAGAGCCATGGTTTTTAAAAGATGAACGGGACAATCACTAGAAGCCTGGAATACTTGCACATGAATCCTCCACTTCATGCAATAGCCAAATAGTTGAATAGTTAAAGTGTCGGATTTCTGTCACATCCGAAGATTTCAAGAACCATTATTATGTATTAAATCCTCCAAGTGTACTTGAAGTGTCGGATACAGGGAACATCCGACACTTCAACATGATTTTACATTTCCATTTCCCGTTCGTTATCACATGAAATGTCGGATGTCAGCAACATCCGACACTTCAAGAACCAAAAGAAAGTTGGTACCTAATGAAATAAATGGATGTCAGACATGGAACATAGCTCATAACAACACCTGATTGGTCACCAACCTTGCTTCCGAACAAAGTGTCTAAAACCAGGTGCTTTCGGACACTCCGGCCGAAGTTCTGGCATGACTGTGTGGCAACTTTTTTTTGAACACAACCCAACCATTCAACAAACAAATGAGTCAGTGACTGATCCCAACTGACATTAGACTCTTCCGACCCTGCTTGCAAAGAGTTGAGTTAGTGACTGATTTCGAGCGATAGACCGGACACTTCCAAAGAGTATGCTCCCTAAACTACGCTGCCGCACCCAAAAATTCAAGGCCGGAAACGTTTAGGGTTTAGGACGCCGCCAAGCTATAATCAAAGCCAAAATAAAACCAGAATCAATGTCAATGGTTCCATAGTCAAGTCCAAGATCACAAGGCCTAGGCTATAGTTATAGAGTGATATGATTTGCACATGGAAAACATTACTAAGTACTCACTGACTAGGCTTTGCCTTTTGCAGCTTTCCCCTTGCCTTTCCCTTTTCCCTTTCGTCTAGCAAGGGGCGCCTTATCAACTGCGTCACCCGCCGCAAAAGCTCGAGTAGCTACGGTCAGGGCCTGTGCCCATGGAACCCCCTGCGCCCAAGCTTGAGCAGCAGCTTGGCAAATGAGACTGTGCTTCGCCCGCTCAACATAGTTTGCCACCAACTCACGATCATCTTTGTTGGGCCCCACCAGCCTTGAATGCCAAACGACACCCAATTCTCTTATAGAAGGTTCTGACGTCTTGAAATCAAAATGACAATCGTGAAGCTGCTGTCTTTCACAAATTGAAACATCCAATTGAGATTGATGGCTGGCAAATAAAGTAAGGACGCCAAGAAACCGAATAACATTGGGATCACATGAAAAAGCATCCGGCATTGGAGCAGCTGCTGTGCTCTCAAAAGGCCGCGGCCCCGCAGTAATCATGCACCTTAAACAAAGAAGCAAGGGTGGCGTGCGAATGGAACCCCAATATCTTGTTACTAGGGAAGCACCGCCAAAATCTGGACATCCCACAACGTTTTTCCTACATGTTGAAATTCAAATTTAAGGATGATGCACACAACGGACTCGAATCTGATTCCCTCTTGTACCAAATGGCAACGTCCTCCCCCCCCCCACCCCACCCCAAAACAGAACCTATCAAGCGACCCACCTCTATCTAAGTATATATGTCTGTCAATCTGAAATTTGATCCCCTCTATTTGAATAATTATTTCTTGAATGACTATTTGGGTAGAATGCCTGTTGCCGCCTTTGATTCACATGGTTGTCAATGTTTGAGAGATTGGATTTGCTTTCAAAAACCATGGCGCGCGCTCACATCAAGCAAAGGGCTTGGCTCGTAGGTCCCATCCAGCCAGGATTCTATCCAATCTGCGCAGCGCGAAAGGTTGAACAACTCAAATCGCATGGATGGCAAAAACTTGGTGAGGTGTTTCCGCTGCTCATCGCCGATTGTCCGCTTGGCAGCCACGCCTGCACATCTTTCACAGGGCTGATTTACTTTGAAGACTCGACTTGACTGGCAGATCATTCAATTCAATGATGATGCTACAGTAACGAAGTTTGAAACAAGACTCGTACAGCACTAAACGCATCTGTTGAGTCAGTGTTTGAAGTGTAGAGACGCAGTCCTCTGGCCTGCCGGGAGGCCAACTGGAAGCCTTTCCATTGCGAGGTAGTGCGGGTAAGCCAGGATCGTGTCTGAAACTTCCTTGCTTGCCATCCATCTCTCAGTCCTTTAGGCAAAAAAACCAATGGGCCGACTATATACTCAAGAATTCGCGACATAAATACTCTTTAATGCCTGTACGCTTAGTAAGTCTACAGCTCATTTCTCAGCTCATCAACGCAAGATCCGTCCTGAGCACAATGTCATCTGGGTGCTCCGGATATGCCCACAAAGGTGACCATATTTCGTTGCTCTGCAAACCTAAGTGACTTCGTGCACCGCTCGGTTGCGAAACGAAATGCTGGACAATAACAACACGCACCATTAGTGAGGAACATACTGAATTTCCATCCAATGTTGAATCTTGCAACACATTCACTAATGGCTTGTCTTCCGTGAGCGATGTTTTCAAAAAAAAACATTACCAATCAACCTGCAAAGGTCCCGTTTCACACCGACGTTGAAACTGGAAGCAATGAGGTGCCCCAGGGCCGCCTATTCCTGTCAACCGAAATGGCACTGCTCCAGCAAGGAAGCCAGACCTGCCAGTCAATGTTCAGAAGCAAATGGCACGGGATCGGATTATGATTGCTGAAAAAAAGGTTTGGCGGCAAAAATCAATGTCAGTCTCGCGTTGGAATCAATGTTTTTAATGGTATTTGTAATATATTATGTACACCTATAGTTTGTCCATATACAGCAGTACATGCGACATCCGAGCGCAACGCGGAAATTGGAATAAAAACACAACTAAATAAATCTTCAAGGAACCAATCTCTCACACTGTCCATCTGAACCACGCAGCGATCCTTCTCAAATGGGAAGTGGGCAGTCTGAAGAAAATCCTCAATGACTTTGCAAACGTCCTGCGGCGTTTGCATGTCCCGAGCCTTTCGTAAGTGACGAGCCAGTCTCGAAAATATCTGATCGATGTCTTCGTGCGTATGACCGCACCGCAAATAGCGGTGGGTCATGCTTGCCACGTTTTTTCCTGCAACCTGGCTTGCGCCCCACCGTAGCCCTGTAGCATTCTTGAATTCTCTGCACGTGTTGTCGTGCTGGAGCACGACGTGCATGCGGCTGAGCGGTAGGCCTTTGGCCTTCAACCTGGATAGCATGTGGGCAAGTATTTCGACTGATGCGTTCCCATCTTTTTTGGTGTCTGGGGTTGAAACCACAAACATGGCACAATGCCCGTGGGCAATGCAGGCAGCCACGTGCATCCTGACTTTCTGTAGGGTGGAAAAATCTTTTCCTTTTGTCATCGGGGATCTAGGCAGATCCCACTTGCTCTGATCCATACCGTCGCATATGATACATAATGTATCACTGCTATCCATGCGACTGAGGCCACGGGCCTCCCAGTAGAGCACCCTATCAGCGTATTGAGCGCGAAGGTGTTGGTGGAACAAGCTGATTTGTTCTTTGCGGGCGGCTAGGTGTTGGCCTAGCCCCCGTATCATCGTCTGATGACGTATGCAGGTGCTGCAAAGGGCGTGTTGCCCATCTTCGCGTATACGCAGGAACGAAAACTCTGACAACCAAACCTTAGCTTGGAACAGTTGGACCTAAAAGGGTTATAAAAAACAAATTGACTTTAGAGACTGTTTGATTTTTTAATCTGTCATGATGATGGTCTGAACAAGTGAGGATACTGTACATGAACAAAATCAAGATAATGACATATATAATTATATTAAAAAACCTGCTACAAACCATCACAGCACTGGAGCGACGATATTTTGGCCAGCAATTTCTGGAAAGTAAACGTCTATAGATTCTCAAGCATGGCTTCATCAAACTCTTTCCCAATACTTTTGTTCAACACTTCTGTGCAAAAAACCTTTCGCCCAAACAGCGTCATGAAATCACCCGCAGAATCTTCGAAATGAGTGGCCCAAAAGGCAAGACATTTGCTTTAAATCAACGCCTGTGGCCCGCAACCGAAAGCAAGCCCTGGGTTTGGGGGCCTCGCCCTAGGTTTAGGACTTCGTAGTTAAATAATAGGCAATTTTTACCTTTGAACTTCCAATCTTTGTCAGTGGCAGCCCCAAACCCCCGCTCACAAACGAGAACCATCCTAATTTTTGGAAATGTATCCAGTTACACATCATGTTTCTGGATAAACGTGGTTGACACTGCACCGGAAACAAACAATAAGCAGGATCATTGATGTACCTGAATTTCCTCCAAAGCAACTCTCCAAAAAGTCGGGAAGCAAGCCGGTTTGGCCAGGTTGGAAACAAGTCTGTATTGCTCCCAAAACTGCTTCATCGAGCTCGGAGGCAAAAATCTCACCTGCAAAAGTTTCACAGTATTTTCGCAGTCGCCTTTTGAACAAAGCTCCCATACATCACAGTAAAATCGTTTAATTTCAAATCCATTCTCAGTCTACTAATTATTGAGTTGTGAGCAACGCATGTGGTTGTTTTGACGCTTGAATGAGCACACCTCGTGCGTCTCGCAAGTGTCCACAGTGCTCATCCTGTCGGGGTTCATTTTGACGCCTCTCCGAACAGTTCTGACTTTCTTCGTCTTTGCAGGTTTGGAAGCCATCCTCTCTGCCAAATTGTTCTTCTCCTCCTGCTGCTCTTCTTGACACTTCTTCAATTCAATTTCATACCCATCAAGCTCGGCCTGCGCGCCAGAAGAGGGCAATGATGCGGGATCAATATCGTCGAACGCGTCATCCTTCCAGTCAGGGATGACCTCTGCCACTGACTGGTAAAGCGTGTTGAGGTAGGAAATGCAATCTGCTCTGACACTCTCAGACTCCAAGCGATTGCAGCGCGCGTAGGGCTTCGAGATGAAACGGAGATCAACTGGAGGAGCATGTGCTCCCTTCTGTGCAGCGTCGAAAAGCCTCTCAAACCTTTTTGAGCCTGGCAAAGCATGGCAGAACTACGTTGGGCTGACCTTCCAACACAAAAAAGACAGAGGAAAATGTAATGGCACTTGAAACTAGAGAGCAAAAATAAAAATCACCAACGCCATGAGGCAAACCGATGTGACTCTCACTAGTTTGCAGGATGAGAAACCCATGTTGTGGAGAGTCTTCCAAGATCGCCTACAAACAAAGATGCCATCCACTGACCAGCGAACATTCTCACCATCATGAAGCAAGAGCTGCTCCCGCATGCTATCAAAAGCCTCCAAAAGCAAAACATGGCTTGCTTTTGGGTTCTGATTCCAATCATGGTCAAAGCCGAAGCAAGAAACGATTTCTAGACAAGGGGCGAAGGAATCCTGATCAAGCTTTCCAAGTGAAAGCCAATGAGAACGGTATCGCTTCAACTGGTTGAACAGGTTGGGGGCCACCCATTGCATGAGGCAATTCTTCTTCCTGCAGGTGCACTCTCGTGCGACTAAGGACCTGAGAAACTGTTCAGAAGATTTGTCCTCTTTGGGCTTCTCAACTGTGACTCTACGTTTCTTCTGGAAGGGCTCTGGAGCCTTTGGCCCTTCACTGCTGCTGCTGCTACTGCAGCAATCAATCACAGATTGCAACGGCATGTCGGCTGACCCCTGCTCGGCAAAGGCATCAATTCATGATGCTGCACGGCTGCATCATGTGCTTGTCACATACTTATAGACTTTCTGGTTAATGATTGGGTGGTTCAAGAATCATCATCAAATCGATTCAGTCGATTCAGTCTTAGTAATATCTTAAAATTCCAGTTGTCTGTGAACCTTGAAGAATCAGAAGGAACTTCCTTGGAAATCCACAACAACGAAATGCAAGCAACCAAGCAATTCAATTCAAAGCTGAAGAGCGATTGAAAAAAGACTATATTTCCTGCCATTGCCTCCAGTCAAGCTTCAAAGGCAAATTTTAGCGGTTCCGTCATTTACTCCTATAAGGATCAAAACTTTGAAATCACTCGCCAGCTAAAAGCCTGCAGTGAGTCAGCCACCCGTGGCAAAAGAATCACTGTCACCCTGATCAGTCGACCATTGACAATGCATCTCCCGCCGTGCAAGTAGGCTCTGGGGCAGCTTCGCCTTGGCCAACTTGGCAGCAATACATGTATCAAGACTCAAGACTTTGAATATTATAATTATAGTCATAGTCTAGCCACTGGCAAACCCATACGTCTTAGCTTTGGGCGGAACATTTTTTGTGCATTCGATGGTCACGTTCAAAAAGATTTAGAAAAATGCCATCAGAACAAAAATGCGAAAAAAACTGGGCATGTTTGATGAACTTTCTCAATGACGGGCTGAGAATTTACTAAATCAACTGCTTAGAATCTGAAACGGGCACTGGCAACCTTTGCACCTCGAAGCAATGTGACGTACTTGATGTAGCTGACCTTGATCACTGGCAGCTTCATGGTAGAGGTCAACTCGTGCTCCGGCTCCGGCGGTGCGTCAATTTCCAGTGAACGGTCTGGGATCAAAATCATATGGTCCGCGTTAACGACAAACTTGTGACAGCTGAAGCAAACTCCGTTGGGGTCGCCCTCGAACACGTCTGCCTTCTTCATCTCAGGAAATGCGCTGGCATTGCGAAACAACACCCTTGGCCACAGAGTGAACTGATGTGATGTATTGCGATGCCTTTGAATATCCAACGAACGCAGGGCATGCAAAAAGAAAACCAAGGAACGCTACAAAACTTGGTCCGTCCTCTGACCCTGAAAGGAGAATGCAGCGCTGCTTGATGGGCAGCTCGTCGAAGACGCCTCTCATTGAAGGCAACCAAACTTACTTTCATGTTTCAAACTGGCAATCTGCACTGAAAACTACCAAGCCTTCGTCCAAATGACTGTACCCAACGAGGATCAAGTCAGGGTTGTTTTCGTAGCCTTTGTTCATGATCTCCTGCACGCCAACCACATGTTGTTCAATAAAAGTACAAAAATACTGAGTCATTCTGCCTAAACAAAAGACTGGTAAACGGCCCCTCTGCAACTCTCATTTCATATTTTACTTACATGAGATGAATGATTGTATAACTCTTTGCCTGGTACCCTCTCCGAAAAGTATGTGCAACCCGACAATGAACAAAAATCCAAAGCATACCACAAAAATTGCAGGTCTGTTGCGACAATCTTGTTGCAGGGTGTTGTTGGTGCGCCAAACAAAATCTGATATCTTCCCGTGCAGTTCTAAGGATCTGTGCCGTAAATAAATTAACATACCAGAGAAAGAAGACCCTGTCCCTGCCGGCCTCGGCGAATACCGAACGCATCACTACGTTATTCACAGTGTTTCTGCCTGGTGTTTCTGGGGGCTGAGCGCTCAGGCCGACATTGGCCAGCTTCACCGTCGCCCAATAGACTTCCATGTTTCGGTCACAGCATGCCTGGCAACTAATCTCTGTCAGATTCTTTGGGGAACAGGGCCCGGCATTTTATGGACTAACTATTGAGACAAAGCCAAGTTTAAGTTTAGAATTCAATGCAAAGCCAGTCCTTGATGATATACTCAAGGAGCTGCCGGGTGCTGTCCTTCTTCGAGAGGATAGCGAAGACGTTCTCGAGTGCCAAGAAGGCCCTGACTTCCAATCAGAAATGTATTTACTGCATTCAATTTTTGCAAGCTTTTCTAACGGCTAACAATTCCCACTCGCCTCTCTGGCTCATCGAGGGCGTCGTAAACATCAAACACTGATTTGATGAGGGATGTCCTCTGATCTAGTAACCCCCACTGACATCCCGCTCCGCTCACTCCCTGCAAGTGGGCAATAGAGAAGTAAGAATGGCGTAGACTCAACACACAACAAGGCTCCAAACATTGTCAAGTAAAATATTCAGATCTGGCCTGGCATGGGAAGCCCGCGGTAATACCGCGGGCTCCCGTGCCTTTGGCTGAAAAGCCACGCACATCCTCCACCAGTTTGGCCCGTGGGAGGACACCCTCCTCCATCCTAGTCTCCAAGATTCTCAAGCAGTCTTTGTTGTTTTCGACCTCAGCCACGTGAAGGATGCTGTAAACCCTGTTTGCAAGCTATGATGTTCAACGCTCATCCATCTACAACACTCAACAATCAGAACAAAAAAATGATGCATGCATGTAAGCCTCACACCATGGCTACTGGAAAGACCCACCTTGAAGGCATGAGGTGTGGATATAATAGGTACAATGTCATTTGACTGCAGAAAGATTTTCAGTTTGGAGACGAAAAAGCGGCACTATGGCCCACAGAGTTGAATACAGTGATACAGACTCGCAAGCATTGACAAACTGCTTTTTGGACAGTTAAAACTGGAAGGAAGTTTGCCTTCACTTCTGCTGTGCACATTGCAACATCAAAGAAGCGCAGGTATCGGTATCACTCACTGTGTGGACTATCGGTATCACTCACTGTGTGGACAAGGTCTCTTCACGGGCATCGACGGGGCATCATGAATTTCCTTGGATCAGCAGTGAGCAACCAATGAGTCTCAGATGAGTCTCATGCGCAGTGCTTCTTTACATGTAAACAATGGATTCAAACGTTTATCCCAGCTGCTTGTCTAGTGCTTGGCTCACCCATCATCGTCTCTGTCCAGCCTTTGGAATCATAGCACCATGACCACCTGAGGCGAGGGATGGAGTGCAAGAAGTGACCGAACTCTAAACTTTAAACTTGAAGGCCAAAAACACACTCTGCGTGGGTCATGCGAATCGATGGCAGGCAAGACACTGCTTTCCACCCCATCTGGTGGTTAAAGGTGTTCCTTTTGGCACCCTGTCAGAAACTCAACTTGACTCGTGACTCGTGACCGTGAACAGCAGCAGCAACGGGTTCGAATTTGATTGATGTCATCCAAATTTAAATATTTGTTTCTTAGTACGCGAAACATTGTGAGCCTGATTTGGTTCACTCCAACACACCGGATGGCCACCCAATGCTGCTCCACAAGAGGCGCACGAGGCGCATCCATCGTATCACAACACTAAGACAGGGGATTTTTGTATATGATGGAAAATGTTGCTAGGCAGTGCCTTCATGTTGCAATCTAATGTCCACTGGCAAAATTTCAACTTACTAAGCAAAATGCACATTGAATGTTTGTGTTCTTGAACCCTCAATCGGCGACTGAGTGGTTGGTGTGACATCACTCAATATTACACTGTCTTCAAATTCAAATATCAAATACTTCTCCAAACATCAAATTATTGCAAAGTTGACTTGAGGAAAGCACGGGCCCAGGCCGATCTCTAAACCTCCAATTCCTGCGAACAGTGCCACTATTGGCAGCTTTCCAACCCGCTCCTGCAATCACGACTCAGGGACTTGGTGACTTGGGGTTGGTGATGGTGGCATTACTTACATTAACATGGCAAAATTCGCTCCTGTTCGCGAGCCAAGGGAAACATTTGGAAGAACTTCTTTTGGTCCACTGCTCCAAGAACCGGCTTCGTCCACCCGGTAGGCAGACCTGCCCATTGCGATGTCTGTGAACCGCAAAAAGTTTTCAATCTCACCAGTCAAAAACCGCACAATCTCACCAGGAGCCTCCAAACACTCACCTACCTCCGGGCGGAGGTATTGCATGTCTTCGTGCTTCACGCCATCTCCCCTGAGCATCGCAGAATGATTACAATCAAGATATTGATTTTGGTCCTTTAAAAATCATTATCTGAGAATGATTTTT
>OMLO01005429.1_pt1 | contig 10716 bp, 13 predicted proteins | sample 1674811 | NCBI WGS metagenome assembly OMLO01 (sample SAMN06265003, study PRJEB25207) | coral metagenome | isolation source: Coral host | place: Mexico:La Bocana,Puerto Morelos, Mexico | collected 2008-11-13
TGTTTTTCAACGGCCGCATTTTGTCTCATTTTTCAACACCAATCGATAGCGCTATCGATCCATATACGTAGGCATCGAGGCATATTCCTCAGGCAATTTGGGCTCAGGCCCCCATATATAGTTCTAGCATGCCCGAAGGCCAAAGGTGGAGGGAACAACGGGCTATCAGGGTTAACAAGCTAGCCAATAGCTTATATGAAGCTTTGGTTGCTCCGGATGGTGGGCGTCGTATCTCATTGACAGGGAGTTTGGTTGGATGGTCAAGTTTAAGAACAACCCGATCAAAAGAAGCTTTTCGGGTCATCGTTCAAGCATCATTTCCTGAAGGGGAATCCTTTTTACAAAATGATGTACGTGGCCGTCGTTTCTGGACAAAAAAAACTGTTGAGGAAGCAATTCGCCTTGTAGTGAAAAGGGAGAAGTTGTGCCCACCAACAGGGCCTGGGTTTGAGTGGAATGCTTGGTTCAAGGATCAGTCTAGTGTGGTCCACAAGTTGTGTCAGCGGGCAGCCCGCAATCGGTTGGGATCGATGGACGAACTCCAAACGGTTCCATATGAAGCGGAGGACAGGTTTAAGTTTCATGTTTCAAATCTGATGAACTTGCAATCATTTATTAATGCAACATCAACTTGTGTTTTTTCGTTTTTCTTTTTACTAGTATCTAAATTCCATCTCATCCTGATCAAACCCTCATTCACCATCCAATAGATGACCCTTCCAGGAAGCCAAGGCTCATCTTGAAGCGCAGCCAAAGCCAACTCCACCAGTTGGAATCTTAGCCAAAACACCACATGTCCACATGAAAAAAATGTATATATATATATATATTATTTATATGTATGAGTTTTCCCGTCCAAGGCTACAGATGGAATACCTTTCCGTCGCATTTGGAGCAAAACGTATTCTTCTCAGAGACATCACTGCTGATTCAAAATTCACGACTCACGATGGGATTCCAATTGAACAATTCCAAGGTCGCCCTCTGATGCTAATGCTACGACGAAGGAGTAACAATCGTTTTTTATCGAAACAAACCTAGTGATTGGAGGCCAAGTGATAGACTCAAGTTTTTTGCTCTCATTGATCTCTCCAAATTGAAAACTGTGGCATTGACAACCAGTATTTCCCAAGGAGCTTGGCGCGATTTCGAGCCAAGATTCTGTTGAACCCCCAAAGCCTGACGAGGCAGAAGCGGTGTGCATCACAGCGTTTCTTTTTCAAATACAGTGAAATTCACAATTCTATAAAAGAACCCATTTATCTCTCAACAAACAATTTCTTGCACTTTCTTTTGAACACTGCTAGATTTGCTAGGCCCAGAAATATCTACTTCCTGACAGTCAACCCCCTGAAGATGATGAATTGTGGAATATCACTCCATTGAAGGGCCGCACACGTGATGAAATTGATGCCCGTGGTTCACACGATATTCCCGAAAGCTGGCAGGAGACTTTCCAGTGCCCTGCGGACGAATGGCTTCAGGATGTGGAAACTACCCTAGATGAAGCTGATGATGGTGAAGCTTTTGAAGAAGAAATGCCTGAGCATGACCCCGCTCTACGTGATGAAACTTGGGATGCTGAAGAACCACATCATGAAGCTCACGCCGGTGAAGGACTACATTATGAAGCTGGCGAAGGTGAAGGACTACATCATGAAGCTGGCGAAGGTGAAGGACTACATGATGAAGCTGGCGAAGGTGAAGGACTACATGATGAAAACTTGGATGGTGAAGGACTACATCATGAAGCTGGCGGCGGCGAAGGTGAAGGACTACATGATGACGGCTGGGATGGTGAAGGACTACATCATTCAGCTGGCGAAGGTGAAGGGCTACGTCATGAAGCTGGCGAAGGTGAAGGACTACATGATGAAGCTGGCGAAGGTGAAGGTGGGGGCTCCGACCTGTCTTCAACATCATGGACAACTGAAACCGCTACTCCTGGCTCACCATGGGAGCATGAAGAATGGCCAAAAATCCAGTGGCCAGGCGAAAAAAAGCGGAAACCTCGTGCCTCAAATCGCTCCAACAAAGTTGAGGACGTGAAGGAGACCTTGGATGACACTCGTGAGCCCAGCAAGGCTCGTTGGGGTTCGGCTGAGATAAAATGGGGCCCTGTCACAAAAATTGGATTAGCCACTTTCATGCAGCAAGCTTTTGGGCAGGAAGTTGACTTCCACACCTTCAGCCTCAAGGACCTGATTTTGTTTGTCAAAAAGAAGAGTCACTTAGACTTGGATGGTGAAAATGTGCCTCACTATGTCAAGTCGACCATTGACTACCTCTCTGAACTTTGGACCACGTGGAACACTGATGATGCGGATGATATTGCCTACTGGCTCATGGAAACGTGCTTGCCTCAAGTCGGTTCCATTGATTCCATTGTTTTCCATCAACCTTCGCTTGTGAGCATGTACTGTTATTCCCCAGCCCTAAAAGTCAATAGCCAATTTTCCTCGCATGACTTAGGTGGCGATGGAACCCTGATATTCCTCTTGAAGACCAAACATGGTTGACCATCACGCCTGAGGAGGCTTGGGAAAAAAACATACGTATTCCAGATCCCAATTTGGAAGACCCGACATGGTGGATGCGAGATCATGATGAGGTGAGGCAACCATAGATTCTAGATTTTTTTCGCCAAACACTCGCAGGCATCCTCCTCCCACATACTCTGCCAGGTGGCTTATCAGGGTCGATCTGTGGAAGATCCTGCTTTTTGGCTGCATGCATTTATGACATGCACATTTCAGTCATCCTCTGAAACTTTCAGATGTTCAAAGATGTTTCGATCAAGTATATATTTAAATACACATATATCCCATGTATCTTATCTAAGGCAAGCTATACCATTGAACTCCCTCATGTTGGTGATGCTGCAAAGACCTCTCACTTGCTCCCAGATGATATCGTTCATCGTTCAACAGCTGTGAAACATAAACCTTTGAATCCTCACAAACAGCGTTTGCTTGCAGCCGAAACAAGAGCTGCTGCCCTGCCCAAGGAGCCATCTGGATCCAAGCCCAAACCCAGGAAGTCTCAGCCTTCCAAGTCGGAGAAGGCGGAGAAGAAGGCCAAGGAGGATCCTGAGACGTCTCGTTCGGCATACAGCGCATCAAAGCGAGATTTCATGGAGAAGTTTCTTTGATCAATTTCCTTTTTTGTCTGATTTTGAAAAGACGAATCCAAAACCATTTGCAAAACACATTGTAACATTTGTATCCCAAGGTTGGCCGAGGAGCAGCCTGGATTGAACCAAAAATCCCGGGAAAAACGGTTGCTGCCTCAACAACACACCTGTCCTTTTGTGATATTGATGAGGCACTTGTCACATTCCTTTTTGTGGTTCATCTTTCTACTACTTATCATATATTTTTCTGAGGTGGAAGGAGAGCCCCATCTTTGAAGAGCTCATTGACCGGATGGGGACAAGTGAAGCGAAGAGGCGGCGATACATATAAGCTTGGCTAGGCTTCTAGGATTGTGGAACTTTGCCCATTTTGATTGTGTGGTGTCTCCCTGAACTTGCTTAGATGCCAGCTTCGAAATGTTGAATTCAACTCATAGCCTCCTTTAAACAAATGTTTTTTTTGTTTCTTTGGGGATGAGCGCAGTGCATCACATGGCTGGTTAAGGAGACAACCGAAGAACGTTTGCTTTGCTTTTTGTTGGAAAGCTGTAGGACACTCCAACTTCAGAACCGTTTTCCCCATGACTGATCGACTGCTGGGTCATCAAACCAAGTGGCCAGCCGTCAACTCATGGCAGCATCTAGTCCAGCGCACGAATCCCGCATATGATGTATTGATCCTTAGTTGGTTTGCCAATGTTGTGCCCATGACTTGCCCAGGGGCTCAAGACGTGTCACATATATGGGCAAAGGATTCAGTCACAACATATACAAAGGTACGTATGTTTTCGATACATACAAATATACATGCAAATGCAAACGCCTGTCAAAACAAGTGTATGATTAAATCTTGCGGTAAAGATTCAACACTCATGAATCTTTGGCTTTCAAAAAAAAAACAACATCCTAACATGCAAATATATTTACAGGAATCCTTTTTGTAACGCGCAGGAGCAAATATAGCGAAACCAAGAACAAGCATTTGAGAAAACAGATATATTCCTTTGGAAATCACATGAAAATGGGTCATGCTTCTTTGGTTGTGTATTTTCAACGGTTTGTCTCTCGACCTTCCTCTCGGGCGGCATGAAGTACAGCAACTTGGCGTTTGTGCTTACAACGCTCATTGCAAGCTCTGCCCTCAGAACCTTCTGCTTCAAATTTACACAGGGTATTTACCTTAAGTGACGTTTCTCGAAAAGTTCATGAGTACATGATGAATCAAGGAAGGTTTGTCTTTGATGTTTTGACCATAGCTGATTACACACCCTTGGCCACACCAAGAGGCTTCAAATATCCCAAGAGACAACAGCCCGTCCAAGGCTTTGGCAACGTGGAAGATGAAGATCAACTTCGTTTCCTGGAGGTCTTTTCTGGCCAGGGGCCCAAAGGACTTTGAAGTCATTCCTTCTAAAGTTAATCTTTGAAACTGTCAGTTTTTGAACTTATCGCTTCTGATAGTTACGAATATACATGTTGAACCATATTTGCTTTGAGGTGAAGCCTTGCTTCACCATGGGTGTTGCTACTATGGCGTTCCATCTGCAAATTTTGATGTGCCTGCCTGAAACAAATTCGATCAGATTGGAAAGCAAAACTGCTTGATTCATTACCGAATTTGAGGTGTCCGATCACAAAAGGATGGACATTCTGACCAACATTGGCTTGATGGCGATGTTTTATTTTGTTGGGAGCTCAAACCTAATGGGTCTCTGTAAAAAAACGGATTGAGTTTTATTTTGGAACCCTTGATCATTTTGGTATGAGGCAAGGCGATTGATCCCTGGATCAACATGTTGGATCGCCGTCCCCTGCAGTACGTGGGTGTTTCTGCCAACCACTCAGTTTTTACACCACATTCCAAAAGCATTTTGGGATTGGTTTATCCACTTTCCTGAGATCTCGCGGTAGTACTCACCGGAGCTATTGGCGCCCGAGAGGCCAGGATTGAAACCAAGATTGATCGTTTTCATTCTTCAAAAACCTTCAAAAACCATATCAACTCTTGCTTTGCATCTTGACCCAACAACTCGAGTAAAATTGCATCCGTGACTCATGCAGCATCCGTTGATCACGCAGGAAACGTCCTCTACACCTCGGTTGCACAAGCGAATCGCTTGTGCAGAAGGATATGTTATTTGCACTGCCCTTAACAAATGTTGTTGATCACTGAAGTGGGAAATCTCACCATGGAAATGTGGGATCACATACTTGGCGTTCTTGATACTTGAGGATCACATACTTGGCGAAACGTGGGGTCTATTTGGTGATCGAAAATCCATCTACTTCCCTTTTATGGAGGTACAAATGCGTGAAGGTGTCACAGCTTATATTGACAGATTGCTTTTTTGTTTGAAGTTCCAGCGGTATTGTTTTTCAAAAGCATTGCCATCTTTGAATTTCGACTACGCAGTGTGAGCATATGTGAAACTGTTTTTCTTTGTGATCGATTTCTTTGGCCCACTTGAACATACTTGAACTTGAACTAAGAAACTGCTGGAAAAGCATCGTTGCCATCGAATCACAACTAGCCTTGGTGCCTTTGGGGGTCTAAGCCCCAAACTTGTAACTTGGATCATGCTGACATTTCTTTTTGCGCCAGCTGGACCCTTCAGTGAATAGTATAGCAAACCATTAATTGGCTATCCTGACCGAGGTGACTTTGGTGGGTAATGCTCCATGGCGCCCTCAACTATATCGGAAACTTGAGGAACCTAGAAGGAACCAACTGAAAAAGATCCGTTCTTTTCTGGGTATGGAAACGACCCGCCAGTACTTCGACAAAAGAGGACAGAAGAAATGCGTCCCTACCTCAACTTGTTGATTTCTCTCAACTGTGTTTGTTTCTTATCAAACCAACTATCTGACTATATCCGTCATCTTGTTTTTTCACCCTGATGAGGTTGGTGGGCGTGATTTGAAAAGCACACAAATTTATCCCGGTACTCTCGGCTTGGAAGTCTCACCCCCAGTATATGCACTGTGATAAAAACATATGATCATATGAACGTACCTTGATTTTATCCACCTCATTGTTGAAATCTTTACTTTCTTGATGAAGATGCCCCGCTCTCGTGAGGTTGGACGACTTGTCAGCATTCATGCCGGCGATCACCAGCCACTGCCTAACCCAGAAGCAGAGCAGGCCATGACGTTTGAAGATGATAGTTGGTACGAGGGCCTGACCAGGTACCTATATACCAATCTGAGCCCTGATATGAAAAACATAGAGCGTTCTCATTCTGCTTTGAGTTCAACTTTGGCATGCAGTAGATCAAAAATGAAAAAAACTGAACGTGACAAAACGTGACAAAAATAGACCTTTGTTATCTTAATATCATAAAGAAACGTGACAAAACGTGACAAAACGTGACAGAGATTTTTCAGAACACCCTCAATTTGAAAGCATCTTACATAGTCCTTTTTGAGGCACAAATCTCCCTGTAGGGGCTGTGTTAGGTGTTTTTTTGCACCATGGCCCCTTCTGCTGGGGAATCTCATGATGGCGAAGAGTTGGAGCTTCTGAAAAGAAAGGGTGCCAAGAATGGCAAAGGCAGCCCAACAAAGGGTGGCCAAAAAGGAATGACCGACCCAGCAAAGGGTGGCAAGAAAGGCAGCAGCAAGACTGGCAAAGGCGAGGCAGCAAAGGGTGGCAAGACTGGCGATGGCGACTCCGGAAAGGGTGGCAAGAATGGCGACCTGGCAAAGGGTGGCAAGACTGGCAAAGGTGATTCAGCAAAGGGTGGCAAGACAGGCGACTTGGCAAAGGGTGGCAAGGATGGCGACTCAGCAAAGGGTGGCAAGAAAGGCCACGGCGACTCAGGAAAGGGTGGCAAGAATGGCGACCTGGCGAAGGGTGGCAAGAATGGCAAAGGCGACTCAGCAAAGGGTGGCAAGGAAGGCGACTTGAAGGATGGCAACTCAGCAAAGGGTGGCAAGAATGGCGACCTGGCAAAGGGTGGCAAGAATGGCAAAGGCGACTCAGCAAAGGGTGGCAAGAAAGGCGACTTAGCAAAGGGAGGCAAGGATGGCGACTCAGCAAAGGGTGGCAAGGATGGCAACTCAGCAAAGGGTGGCAAGAAAGGCGACGGCGATTTAGCAACGGGTGGCAAGAATGGCGACCTGGCAAAGGGCAAGAATGGCAAAGGCGACTCAGCAAAGGGTGGCAAGAATGGCAAGGGTCACCCAGCAAAGGGTGGCAAGGACGGAGAAGATGGCAAGAAATGCAATGATTCAGCAAAGGGTGGCAAGAACAGTAAGGCTGACCCAACAAAGGGTGGCACGAAAGGTAAAGGAGGAGTTGAACAGCAAGACAAAGGAAGATCTACAACACCAAAGGAAAAGGATGAAAAGTCGCAAAGTCGTGAATCTTTGGAGCCCAAGAGATCTGCTGATGATAAGGTGGGGTCCATTTTCATCCACTAACTCGAGATCCCTTGACTTGAATTGCTTCTCACATGAGGCCATTGAAACCCCGCCTCCAAAGAGAGCTCGCCAGACACCGTCACCTGCAGGCAAGCAATATATTCAGCGCTGGTTTGTGTCAGGTTGTTCACTTTCAGAGAAATCATTTTGCAAGAAAGCTCTTCTGAACATCACCTAGACTTATCATTTTGGAATTCAGTTCTTTAAATTGCCATGGATTCTTCTCAGTTCTTTTGTGGTATAGTGCCAGGTTCGACGCAAAAAGCTCCGTACACTTCTCAGCTTTTGACAACCAATTTGACTTCAGTCATCTTTATATATACCACTGATCCTTCCACAACCACTCAGGCCAGTTCGCAGGCCCATCAGTTCTGTGAGCCTCGATGGTATCCTGGATGAAAAGAACCCTCGACACAGAAAAGAGTGAAGATCCTGAGCGAAGATCAGAGGGAAGCAATCCAGTCGCTTTCCTCTGCTAGCCAGATCCCTCATGACGAGAGGAAACGTCAGTGGGGTGCACTTCATCGACGGTTGAAACAACCAGGTTTGCCTGCAGGCTTAATAGAGAAGTGGGCCGATGCCAAAACGTCATCGCAGAAGTTCTATGCTCAACTATTTGTTTGCAGTGAACATTTAATCAAAACATCTTTTAATTCAAACATGGTTCCCTCTTCATGACTCATGCAGCCCAGGTTCGAGTTTCTCAAATGCTTCTTGGCCGACCCAAGCATGCAGTCCATGGAGATTGAAGTTCACCACCAAGAGTGCCATCCTTATCTTGACAGCTTTTTGAAGATCCTATGCACCACTTTGTTAAAATGAGGCAATCGAAGAAAAAGGCGAGAGCGACCTTTATTGAGCTTCCCTTAGGTGTCCTCGAGACCAAGTTTGACCCGAAGTGGCTGGAGGACAAGGTCGTATCCTGCTGGGCCCCCAGTATCATTCCACTTGTTCTTTATAACTCTTATTGCTTATCAAGATTGCTGAATTCCAACCCTTGATTTTTGAGGCCAGAAGGGCCGTCCCCATCCACAGGACCCAAATTCTGCCAAGCTGCACTTCCATCGGGTCTCTCATAAGAATCCAGATATGATTCAGATCAAATACAAATAGGATCGCATTTGCAAGATCGCCATGTGGCATCATTCAGTTAATCCTCTGATCTCAGCCTGGACGTGCAGGACCCTGAGAACCCTCGGAAGAGGATTTACAAGGTGTTTGACAAAATCGAGGATGTTCGTCAGGAAGAAGAATCACATGGACACTCAATCAAAGGTACTGCAAGTGTTCCAAAAAACAAAGCTGTTCGTGCTACCATTGAGTCTGCTCTTACAACAAAGGCTGCAACAGCAGGTGGTGCTGGAGGCATTGATCTTTGGGGTGGGTTGGAGGTGGGAAAGACCAAGAACCCCAAAACCAATACCAAGACACCCAAAACGAAAACGCCCGAAGAGATGGAAAAGAAGCAATTTGAAGTGGATCTCGCTAAGATCCTTGGATTGAACAAATGTGATGATGTTTGAGGGTTTTGCCTTTGAATCTCTGCATGATGTTTTCATAAATGTTCTTCATCTGCATTTTCAGTCCAAATTGAAACCAACCATTTTTTGTTCCTCTCAGGATACAAGCTCTGGCTATGAAAGCCAGGACTGTGGCTGGCAAAATGAATGATGCTGGCATTGCGCACCAAGAGGCTGCTACATGTCAATGATCAAGATGTCCTTCATGGTTTGACTTTGAATCACCTGTTAATATGGGAGGCTATGATTTCAAATCTCAAAGAGACCTTCACCCTTGTCTCTGGATTCTTCGATCAGTCCAGCACTGAGACTGGATTCCTTTGAATTGAAAATTGTATTTAAGTGCAACTCCCTTTTCTGAAATGGGTAAGGATCAACGACATGATCTTCAAGCAGAAATCAACTTCAGAGTGCCGTCTGAAAATGGCTACCTTTGAGAAAGAGCTTGAGGCTCGCTTTGTTGCTGCCAGGTCACTTATATTTGTCCTCCTCGAACTTCCATGCACCAGATATGAAGTCAATGTAGACAAGAAAAATCCTAGAGACGCAGGGAGCGGAGAAATCCATCAAAGATGCGGAGTCCATTGTGAGTGGACATGAGCGACGTCAAACCCTCAACTGACTCCCAGAACTTTTGACTTCTGGATTCATGTCTCAAGACTTCTGATGAATAACAAACATGCTTGAAAAATTGAGCAAACTTTCTTACTTAGGCCTCGCTGCTGAGAAACGAAAACTTGAGGGGAAATCAACGGCCAAGGCAAAGGCCAAGTCAAAGGCCAAAGCCAAATTGGAGAGATCTAAGAGTAAGACCGAACAAAATGCCGATGCTCTGACTAACATGAAGTCAGAAGTGTATGATGAAGATGCTGATGAAGACTTTGAGGCGGGGGAGGAGGACGAGGAAGAGCCTTATGATGAAGATGAAGATGAATGGGATGAAGAAGGACAGGAGGACGAAAAGGAATGAAGCAAATGAAAATAAACTCCCTATACTAGCTTCACGTCGCTTTCTTTTTGTATGGCCGGTGCAGAGGCACTAGTTAGGCTGGATCCAAATGGGGTGTCTGCTCAATTGCTAGACATTGGTAGTGAGACCTGCCTTCCTTGTGAGAACACCGGCGAACGTGACATGGTGGTCAAAAATCAGTCCTTTGGGAAGCGAACTCACGAAGGATTGCCCATGCAAGAGCTGCCTCAGTTTGATTTGCAAAAGTTGTGACATCTTGATTCGGTGGGTGCACATTGCAGGCTCAGGTTTGTTTAGAACAAGTTCTTCAAGCTTTCCAACAACTTTTGAAAACAGAAACCTTCAGAATTCAGAATGAATCATTTATGGTGTTCGTTTTCCCCTCTTCTCAGCCAACATGTTCTGTTCAAACAACAAAGTTCTTGAAATCATGAACTTTCGCATCCATGGCTTGACATGTCGTCTTCAAAGCTTTCACCTGGTGGCAGTGCTTCTTTGGATGTACAAAGTACAGTGGAAGAGCTGGCATCAGAGCTGTTCCATCTTCTAGGACAAGGACAGGTGACTTGTTTCAATTCAATGGCGGTATTCTACTTGTTTTCAGGTGTGAACAACCCTCTATTCACATTCACATTGTCACTGTTCCTTCAGGTGAGCTTGAAAGCCTT
>OMLO01005430.1_pt1 | contig 10715 bp, 2 predicted proteins | sample 1674811 | NCBI WGS metagenome assembly OMLO01 (sample SAMN06265003, study PRJEB25207) | coral metagenome | isolation source: Coral host | place: Mexico:La Bocana,Puerto Morelos, Mexico | collected 2008-11-13
TATCGTGAAAAACTGTGACCTCGGGCTTGAAAATGCTGCATTTTCAAGACCTCGGTCACAGTTTTTCACGATACGGACCTCCCAGCTGGTAAATAACATATATATAATATTCATGTACCCGATCGGCTCCAAACACGTCTCCTTTGCAAATAGAATACAGAAGAGAGTATGCAATCTGCCCAGCAGCACCAGTGACACAAATACGCAATGGCGGTTGTTGATCTTCAGCCTAAAAATAAAGTAACAAAATGATCAGTGGGGAAAATGGCAAAGAAGTAAAAGCTCATCTTCTAGTCTATTATCCATTAGGACTGTCTGATTTCTGATTTATACCCTATCACAAATTGCCTGAAAACCATACTATTCATAAAGGCAGAAAGACATGGGGGGGGGGGGGGTGAGCATACTACTATAAAATATTTCAGAATTCAGTATACACCTTCAATTACTAAGCAAATAAAATTAGTTAAACCCTCTGTTCTTATTTCTTTATAGTTGGAAATGTAGTTCAGAGTTTGAAGGTTGTGACCACTGGGGTCGCCAATGCAACCAATTTTTTTTTTTCCTGGCAACTAACTTTTCATGCTTTTCACTGATTGACATACTTCAGAGGGGCCAACTGGCCCCATAGTTTTTCCCTGAAAGTTGACCCCTATAGCAAGTCGGAAATAATTTCTGTACAAAAGATGAGTTGGTCTAATCTGACCTCCTGTCATCAGGGGGGTGAAGAAATGCACGTACACGAAGCCCCGACTACACATTCTTGTGCTCGGCCTCAAAACTAGACGAAACTTAAACCACAAAGCAACCTTTCACTCATTATTACATAAAGCACACACATGTAAACTGGCGGGCTGTACTTAAGTTCAGTTGTGTATGGAGGTTTAAGCTTCAGCTTATATTGGGCGTGCGTTTTGAAAATGACTAGCCACTATGTGCCTGATCATGAATTTTACGGGGTCCGCTACAGAAACCAAGACTGGATAAATACTGAAGGTTATTCCTTCACAAGGCTGTTTCTCTGTGTGATGGTTTTGCCTGTACATTTTTTTCGAACAGGAACAACAATTAGGCTATGGGCTAAGTAATATTTGCCCAGAATTTCCCTAGTTGAACGCGAAAGACTGCAGATTGCCAAATTATGCCAAGTCACGTTTACGTCTTTCAATTGAATTTTCAGGTTCAATTTTTGCAAAACATACTTTTAAAGAGTAAGTACTCACCATTTTGCTGTAGTTGAAGTCGGAGAGAAATGCAAAGCAACTACTCTGGCAGAACGAAACGTGCCACGCTACACGAATGCAAAAAAAATCTGCACTAGCCAAGAAGACTGGAGACGAACTTGTGGAACCCTGAATATATGGCGTGACATACGACGATAGAGTCACATGAGAGTCACGAACAATGGTTTCGAGCCGTTTTGGTCTGAAAACGGGTATAAATTTTGAACATTTTGGTCTGAAATTGGGTATGGTTATCGGGGGAACGTTCACGAAAGCTTATAAACTTATTTTTCTTCCCAGCAACCAGGGCGAGAAACTGGTGAGAGAGAAACGGAAATGAATAAAATATATCATTCCAGCTAAATTTTACCTATTCATCTTTGTTACGTTGAATTCCATTCAGCACTGATGCATATGCGATGCTTAATCACGTACAAGGTCAGGTCTGAAAACGGGTATGGATTTATGAGGCCATGTCTGAAAACGGGTGTGGGAAATGGCATTTTTTGGTCTGAAATTGGGTCTGGATTTGGAGATGCAAGCGGCACATCCCCGCCAAAACTTCCAAGGAGTATCCGCCCCCACCCCCTCAGGTGTATACGAAACAATTAATGCATAGATGCACATAAGACGTGGTTACCAAGGCAGCTTTCTACTTACTTTCGACGATGGCGGAAGTTACCGGGGCGGAAAGCGAGGAAAATGTAGCTTTCGTTGATTCAGCTGTTTCAACCTCATCCGTTGCATCCACTAGCACTGACTCAGAAACTCATCCTAAGGTAAGAAATTCTTGGGTAATTTTTTCCATCTTTTATACCATAAAATTATTGTCAACTACTTCCGTTACACAACAATTCTGAATCATTCTTGGAATTAACATTTTTTAATTAATGGGTGGTGTATTTCGATGCCACATCTATGAATGTAAACGAACTCGCGCTAGATTGACTGCAGTGGCTTCGAAGAATCTCGACCACTTCAGCTTGCAATAGCCTGATTTATACTGGAGACGGATCATCCGTCTGGGACGAGCTTGGGCAAGGAACGGTAGCTCGTCTGATAATCTGTCTGTGTATAAATACGGGCAAGCAGACGGATCATCCGTCTTGACAAGTTATCCACGATGGTTCGTCTCACAATACGGACTGTCGCGATAGCTCATGTGCATGGATGATCCGTCTGCCTGCCAGTATTTATACGCAGACGGATTATCAGACCGGTGTATGACATTTGCAGACTGCAGACTGCAGACAGCAGACCGCAGACTGCAGACCGGATTGACAAGGAAAATTCTATTAACAGTGAAGTCATCATTAACAGCATTTCCTAGGCAAAATAACATCAACCTAGTTGCAAAGATTCTGCTCGACTTCTTATGGTGGTTCACAGTATGGCGTTACATTCCAGATAGGATCTGCTCTTCTTAGACTTAATTGTTGTAGATGTTTTATGAAATTTTTACCTTATTCTAAAGGTGTCAAATATCCGTGATCCGAGTTGTTTTTGACATAAATCCGTGATCCGAGTTGTTTTTGACGGAATTGTAGTGAGTGTATTTTGGTATGACCGATAAAATAAACTTCGTGAATTACCACCTATGTTACTTCTCTCTTAATAATGCTGTAGTGCTGTGAATACTCGTGTCTGATTAGCTGAAAGCAGTATTCCAACCTTTAACTCCAAATTGTAATGAAAGTAATCGCTACGTAGCAATCCACTAAGCTGTAAACAGTGTTAAAACCATAACTCGTTTCCAGTCTTTCACCCTGCGTTTTTGAGCCACAAATGATTGGTAAACAATGCAGAACTACATATTATAAAAGTTTATGTTGTTATTCGCAAGTTTACATGAGAGCCAAGGACTTAGTCCAGCCGCAATAAGAATTAGTTTTCTTTCAAGTCACCTGATGTAGGATTGCACCATCGACCACAAGGCAGACGAGCAGAACAAGCAAAGGTCTACCTGTGTTTATGGCTTTTTTTGTTCTTATTTCGGGAAACCGGGCTAACATTTACTGATGGGAGCATACTAAGGTAAGGTGAGGAAAGTATATTTTGTTTGAAAACAATAAAGAAGCAAGTCTGCATGAATTAAAACACTCAGCTACTTTCTTAGGAACCTGAGAACGAGGTAATGTTGTTGATGACGTTACCATAGCAATATTTCTATTTTTGTCTGCAGTCTGCGGTCTGCAGTCTGCAGTCTGCAAATGTCATACACCATTATCAGATGGGCTACCGTTCTTTGCCCATGCATGCAAGTTCGTCACAGACGGATGATCCATCTCCAGTATAAATCGGGCCAATTGCAACCTTTGCAAGGAGACAGTTGTTAACATTCTGTAACAGGCAAGCCATACATTATCAAATAGTTGTAAGGAGCATTCTTTCAGACTGTTTCTTTTCATTTTCAATCTTTAAAATGTACGTCAACATTCCAATGATGTGAAACTTTGGCTCGAAAATCAAGTAAACTGGCCACTGTGGCGGCCATCTTTTAAAATATTCTTGTTTGAATGGAAATGGATTCTGATTGGTTTACGAGGATTTTCCAACCGACTTTGGCAGAACAATTTTGCTCCAAAATTGAGAGATGGCATGCAAAATAAGTTGCGGCCTCTTTTTGAGCCCACAATAAATTTTAACTGGTGAAGCCATACACTGTATAAAACTTGTAACAAGTTCAAGATTGTATATGGAAAAAGCAGACAGAGATTATCTTAAAAGAGAGAGATCTTTTGCTTTTGGATTTGTTTAGATCAAAGATCTGCAAATTTGAAAAGATAGCAGAGTGGCAGAACAATTAATTTTAATTGGTTAATTAACTAAAGGTTTTTTTTAGAATGACAATCTGTAGATTGACTGGTTTATTCTGCCCTGGTGGCTGGTGTAGAGTAGAAAGATTCAATTGTAACTTGATTATCAAACAAATTTTGGTTCTTGACAATATTGATAATTGATCTGTTTGTAGCAATTGAAAAGAAGTGATAAAAGATGGGTGCGACGAAGTGAGGTAGCCAAAGAAGGAACTGAAGAAGAACTTAAGACTGAGGTAAGCTCTACATGTATGTATCTGGAGTATGCTGTGGTGAACTGTGAGCAGTCTTCTACTTCTATTATGTCCCATGTTTTTCAGTGTTCTTTGGGTCTAAGTGCCAACCTCTTGTGCATGTAATCAATTCTAACCAAAACATCGTTAAAGGAGCCAGATGATGCCTGAGTACCGTATATGAGTTTACAGGTCACAGGTCAAGGTTACAGGTTACAGGTCAAGCAAGGGGACAGAGGGCAGGCAAGGGATTGAAATCACAGTTGTCATTTAGTGGCAAAATTACTGCTTTTACTGCATTTAGTGGCAAAATTCTCTATCTAGGTCTTTGCTGGCTGCTCTGCAGAGGTATTTTTCCTGATTCAGCCACCTACATGAACAATCAATTCACCTTCTTTAAGAGTGTTTGTTAACACTGGTTATAACAAGAAATTTATGCTTAACAATGCTGCAGAACAATTTCAAAATTAAGACTATAAACAAAGTTTACAGCCTTCAAGTAAAATAAAAAACAGAACTCTAAGGATGTAGTACAGGGAAAATGCTAAACAAGATCTACACTACCAAAGATTTTTGACTCCTTTTTTATTAAAACTTCAGATAGGCATAATGTTAACACTTGCTTTGCAACTAGGTCAACTTTCTATGTTCCGAAAATTCGAACATTCGATACAATGATGAATATTCGATACAATGGACCTATATTATGGAATGAAACTGATGAGATCTATTTAAGATTCTAACTCCTTACTCATTTAAAAGAGAATTATCTTTGCATTTCATTAATTTCTATTAAGTGTGTAAAATGTAAAATGCCTCTTTTCTGACCTTATATATTTACTTAAATTTTTTTTATTATTAACTCTATGTACATTATATTGCTCTAATTATTTACACTATTTAAATTACAATGTCTAAACGACTTACACTACAAACAAATACAGTTACACTACTTACACAACTAAGAAATACAGTGACAACAAGGGGCAAAGACAAAAAGAGGAAAAATAGCTACCGGTAGTTATCGTTACAGCTTGAGGTTGTAGTAGTGAAACATAAAAAAAAACAGACCAAAGGCATGTGGTACATTAAAAGTAAAATGAGTTATGCATCTGACAGGAGATTAGAAATAGATTAATGGGTAGGAGATAGATAACCTGATAGAAAATATAATCCAGGATATTAATTAAATCCTCATATATCCTGTAAGAGGTTTCCATTTCTTCGTGTCTCCACTTTTTGTTTCGATCTCATATTGTGATTTTAGTGTGCATATGAAATGAGTAAGATTTGGATGATCATCTGTTGTTCTAGCGAGCCATATAATTATGATATTGTGCTTTAAGAGAAAGCAGTAATTGATAAGAAACGCAAATTGAGAGATGTCTGGCCTCAGACCCAAAGCAGTAATATTTGTCAAAGCATAATCTCTAGGAAGTAAATTTAAGTTTTCATCCATTCAGTAAGTTTATTCCAAAAGTGAGATGTTTGGCGGCATGACCAAAAAAGATGAATTATTGACTCAGAGGAGGTGTGACAAAAACTGCACTTTGTAGACCTATTCGAAATAAGAAGTTATTAGTTGGTACACGTCTATGTAAGAATTTAAACTGAAACTCTATCAGCTTAGTGCTCTTTGTGCAGCTTTTAGCTAAAAGATAAGCAGCATTCCAATTTATGTTGTCATTTATTGGTAGTCCACAATCCTTTGGCACTTCTTTTGGCTTGACATCTGGGGTTAAATTCTTGTTACTAATCAGTTTTTTATATATTAATGTAGTTGCTTTTTTGACCTGTAAAATTCTTGTTGTAAGTGGCTCATATTTGTATTCGGTGTTCTGTAAATCTTGAAAATTAGAATCAGTCCGAAGAGACTTTACAGCCGATATTAATACGTAGAAACTGAGAGGGCGAGGGTCTATTTCATACTTACAGCGGAAATCATTTAACGAGAGAAAGTTGTTGTCCGGTCCTAAAAGATGTTTCACCCGAGTTTTTCCTTTAGTGAACCAATTTTTTAAAAATACAACTGTTTTGTTGGCTATCTTTATTGGGGAGTTATGCCAAAGTTGTTGATCCAGAAAGTGATCTTTCGATGTTATTTCAGGTTCAAAGTTAACTTCCGCCCAGATTCCTAATAGTTCTTTTAAAAAGGCATCCGAAGTTGTTATTGTCGATAAGGTGTCTCTCACCATATTTACTTAAAATTAATAAATGGTGGTCACCCAACTAGTTTAGCTTTTTAGTTATTTTGGGTGACCAGCAACTGTATTTATTTTTAATGTATTTATTGTTTAAGTAGTAATTGGTAATTTTGCAGTTCAAATAAACCAAGTATTGTTGTTGTTGTTGTTAAACTGAAGGAGGGGTACTGGAGGAGAGGGTTTTTGATGAGAAGGATCGAATTGCATCATTCTTAATCTAAGTGGAAAACAAAAAACATGTAAGCTAACTGCGATATTCACTTTTAGAGAACTTTATACATTTGCGTTAGAATGCCTAATTTTGGGTTCTGTAAGAACTTATATTTTGTTAGTTAAACAGAGTAATGCCAGACAAATCTTAAGAATTAATGATTTTTATTTTTTTTTCCTGTTATTGCTAACTGGCGTAAAATGACATCAGTTCCTATGTCATAAATTGCAGCAAACTGTTTGCCTTTCAGGAGCTGCATCGCAAAGTCAGGAGTATACTGAACAAGTTGACACCTCAGAAGTTTCGGACATTAACGCAACAGATCATTGACTTGGATATTGACACCACAGAGAGATTAGAAGGAGCCATTGACCTGATATTTGAGATGGTAGGTTTGCTTTATGCATGCCATCTGACAGATGGGGAAAAAATAACAAAAATTATGTGGCCATGTTTTGGGGTATCCAGAAAAATGTGTCAAATATGTGGTGGATTATGCGAAAAAAATTTCAACAGTTAATAAAATGATAATGGTATTGTCCAAACAACAGTGAAACAAAAAGCACTAAAAAAAGCACAACTTAAGCTCTTCAATAGAATGTACATCATTTTTGCCAACTTTGACCTATTCTTAACCTTGTAAATGTAATAGTACCGTGAAAGCCCAATTACAAACTGCACCTTTTTCCAAAAATTCAACTCAAAAATTGAGGGTGCAGGCTCAGAAACATCTGAGGTTGGAGTTCTCTTAGGCCTAATTAATATTCATACAAAACTTCTCAAGATGTCACTGAATAAAAATATAACAAATTAAAACCGCATTGTTGTTGATCACCATTGCATTCATTTGTAATTTTTGTTATCCAAGAGTTCTTTCAAGCGATTAATTTTCGCTTTACTCAAACAACTGAACACCAACCTACAGGGAATCTCCATTGCTCCATAAAGCTGTTTTCTGTGACGCCTGCGGCCAGTCACTTGGGCACATTATATTTCTGCCCTGTGCCAAGATATTCACAAGTACATGTACTTATGAAGCAAATGGCTGACCCTTTCATGTCCGATTCCCAGACCCCTCTACACATTTCAAAGCTTAGCTGCATGTACGAAGCACTTGTGTGATTCACTTGATTCACCTTCAAATTTCAACTTCATGGAGGATTTTTGAAATGATCATCTTGAAAAAAAATCGCATCAAAGGAACATCTGAATTTTTATAGTGAACTCAAAAAGCAAAAGGAATGAGAAGTAGTGAAATTTCGCTATCTCAAGATTTACTTGCTTGCTTGTAACAACCACTTTGTCAGTATTTTGAAACTGTACTTGTTTGTTCTTGTTTGTTTACTAAAAGGCTTATAATAATTTTAACCTCAAAGTGTGTGGTCTCTATTTTTTTTTTAAAAACTTCAATCTTCCAAATTGGTGGTGCGGCTTATACATGGACTTTTGCGGTATTTGTTGATAGGTATTTCTTCATTAACACAGGTTTTCCATAGCTTTTTAGCTCATTTTACGTGCAAAACCCATTTTTGCATTTGTGGAACATCTGTAACCAGCCATTTTCCATGAAACTTGTTTCCAGTCCGTCTACCTAAATTAGGTTGGAACTCCTGGAGGTTAAAAATTGCTCACGAACAGAATGGTTGTGTTTTAGTTGCTATTTTAGGAGAAAAACTACTTCAAAATAATAAATCTGTTCAGAATTTTGCTTGTGGGGTTGTAGGGCAGCTGCTTTATCAGTAACTTGGAACATTTTTTCTGTTTTCTGCTGTAAAAAGCTCTGATTGTGTTGTTCCAGAAAATATTCATACCCCCAGAGAAGGTTGTTTAGTTCAAACCCCCCCCCCCCATCCCTCCAGAAATTCAGTTAAGCTTCATACTTTCCTTTAAAAAATTGTGCTTTAGACACCCCCTTCCCCCTAGGAATTTCTGTTAAGCTTCCTTGGGGTGAGTATGGATATTTCTCAAACTGCACATCATGTGGACGATGCGGATGGTAGCAAATTATGTGGATCCACACCACTGCATCCTGTCAGATGCCCTGTTCATTTCTTTTCAGAACTCTAGTCTTTGCCATTTTTCTTGTTTACTGACAGTAAAAAAACTTTCTTATATGCATTATGGAATTTTGAGAAAAGCAAAATAATGCGATTTTGCATCTGAAACAGCTTGACACATAGTCCACACACCTTGTGTCATGCTTGACTGGTAACATTAAACATGGCGAGCCAAATTATCTTCTGAATGAATTGCACCGTTTTTAATTTTGTTGAATGGCATCATGTTTTCCTCACATCATATCTCACAGGCTGATGGATCAAAAAGAAGACTTAGGACTCCAGTGTTTCTTTGAGACTCCGAGATGTCATTGTAAAATCTGACAAGACTTCTTCTATAGACAGACGCGCTGTAGAAATGTTTCAAAAACAAAACAACTATGTGAACAATGCTGCAACCTGTTGATGGCAAAATTCGAATGCTGAGAACAGCTGATTGAAATATTGAAGGAAAAAAATCTTTTCTAGTTATTTCTGTAGTGCAAACAACTACAAATCACCCATGTGTGTTTACGCTAAATGAAATGTTATCCCTTAACAGTTCTGCGCAATTCTGTAGTCTACGTGATTTTATCAGGAAGCTCTGTTCTTATCAGGAAGCTCTGTTGGAAGTTTTGTTCTACTCATTTCATAACACAAAGAATATTGATGTGTGCTGTAAGAGTTACCCTAGCTAAATAAAAGTATCTTCTTCTTCTTCTTCTTCTTCTTTCAGAAAATGCTGTCGTGTTTGTCCAGTATAATACATGTTCAGTTACCAATTTATGTATCACTCAGCAAAAAGTAAACAAATTGCATAGGCGCTGAACAGCATATACGTACCCAGTAATATGATATGTCCACAGTAAAATTCTGAGCTTGTTTCTGAGAAAAGTGCTTGTGTTTGTCTTCCTTGGGGAAGACACAAACTAGGTTGGCCAATTTCGTTTTGTTTACTAGCCAAAGTAGGCAGTGGAAAATAAAAACATACTAGCCAAAACTAAACATCTACTAAATTGTGGCTAGTTGGCAACTGTTAGTGTCGAGCCCTGATACATGTACGTGACTGGCTTTTGTGTGTTTTTACCTACATGTAACCTTTTACCCTGATTTGTTACAGGCCATAGATCGTGAAGGTGCATTTAGTGTAGCTTATGCTAACATGTGCAGATGCCTCATCCCCGTGAGTAATATTTATTTAATTATAATTAAAAATAATATGTAATTCAGAATTTTAGAAAATTTCTCTCTAGGTTTCTGTCTGCTACATATGACCTGACATTTGAATGTGAAATTTTGGTAATAAAGGGAAAAGGTTTCAAAATTTGCTATAAACAAATACAGTAAAGAGAGGTTGACTTTCCTGTGAATGAAAAAAATATTTTTTTCACCTTTTGAATGTGTTTCAAAGGTAAGGAAACCACATTCCAGTGATAAATTTCATACTTAATGTATGTACATAGATATTTGTTAGCAAGTGCAGGAAGTTGAAGTATTTGTATGTTTCAGTGTACAGTTTTGTGGGTTTCAATTTCAAAAGAGCTTTTACTATTACATGTATCAATACCTGGAAATTACCATATTTTAATAAGTATAGCCAAGGGTGTCATTGACGTTTTCAGTAGGATGGGACTGGACTTCAAAGGCATGAACTGAACTTTTTTATAAGAAACATTTTTGTCAAGATGGTCAAACCAGACAAGCAGAATCATCCTCACAGGTGGTCAATTTACCGTGTGCTTGGTGCTTAATGAAACTCCTGTTATTGTACAGAGTCACATAATTATGCTTGTTGGTGTTGTTTTGTGCAGAAAAAAGTTGTTGTGGAGAAGGATGGAACAAAAAAAGACGTTACCTTCCGCAAGATTCTCCTGAACAAATGCCAGAAAGAGTTTGAGAAAGAAAAGTCTGTAGGGAAGAGAATCCATGAGAGACTGGACGAACTTTCTAGCAAAGGGCTGAGTGTAAGTATGATGTACTGTAATTTATGTA
>OMLO01005431.1_pt1 | contig 10715 bp, 13 predicted proteins | sample 1674811 | NCBI WGS metagenome assembly OMLO01 (sample SAMN06265003, study PRJEB25207) | coral metagenome | isolation source: Coral host | place: Mexico:La Bocana,Puerto Morelos, Mexico | collected 2008-11-13
CGGAGTGAGTGAGTGAGTGAGTGAGTGAGTGAGTGAGTGAGTGAGTGAGTGAGTGAGTGAGTGAGTGACACATTTGCTATCGGAGTCCACACAACAAACTTCGTTTCAACGCTTCGCGTTTTCCACTCGTTTAAAAATTGTGTTTAGCAGGTTAAATAAACTAACCACACACACACACACTAATAAGCACGCACAATCAAACTTTGTCGTTGTATCCACTGAGGCGCAAATTTGGTGATTGCCGATTAGCATGCAACTAAACGTACTTGAAAATCAAAAAAAGTGACGTAGTTTAGGTTTGCAGATTTACAGTTTAGGCTGTGTTCCTATTGCTGTGCCAGTGGCATTGGAAACAATGTTTATTTAAATCAGAAGATATTTCATAAGGACCAATTTATTGGAAACGGTTTAAGCCCGGGGTTTTAATCATTATTCGACGAAGGATTCGTCAAAGGCGATTGTAGTCCAGGTGGGCTTTCATTTGCTGGAATCACTGACTACTGTATGTCGTGTTGATCACGTAACTGTCTTATTTGGACTGGCCTCAGTGACGTTAACCAGTTATTTCTCTTTTAGATCCAAACCGCCACAAGTGGCTTCGTCTCACTTGCCCTCCTTCACAACAACCTTGCTCCAAGGAACTGAGCAAGCCGACTATGGTAGGACAAGTTTTCTGTTAACTTATCTGGGCTTCATTTAAACAAATGTCAGGCATAAATATCTCAAAATTGAAGACAACCAAAATGCATGGCTAATTTGCATATTAATTTACAGACTGTGCAAATATTACTTTGTTTTGAGAAGCACTGTTTTCTCTTCCAAGAGACTGCTGTCATTGTGGTTTAAGTTAATTTCGAAAGGTGCAGAATGTATTTACAGTAACAAAAGCCCCGTCCTTAAACTTCACGAGTTTTTAACCATTGAAAACAACGAAAGCTGGATTTCGCCACATTTTAAGAGGATGGTGACCTCATGCGAACTTCTAATTTGGAAAGATACAATCAGAAAACCAAAAAGTCGCTGCAAACCTATAGCTCCTTATGATTTATTGTAAAGTTTTTCACATGGTTATTAGTTTAATTTGAATATAACTGAGAATTCATTTTCATAAGAAAGAATGTAAATGAAGCCTTGCTTTGATAAAGAGGCTCAAAGCAACTCGAAATTTGGCCCTACTTCGCCTCTTTGATCTTTCGCAAATGTGTAATGTTTACTCAGTCAAGAGTAATCTACTGATAACCTCGATCTGTTTCTAGATTCAACATAGCATTACATGGTACTTTTGTCCTTTCGAAATTCCAGGGATACGAATGGATCCACAGATCCGAGATTGCAGTAATGAAGGGCATTGGAAGATGACTTTTCCAGACCTAGACTACAGCTTGCTTGGTTATGATATTCTCTATGGGTATCCCTTGGCTAACGGACGCGATCCAGGGTTCAGACACCCCATTTTTAGGGCTAACTTCTCCAAAGCGAAACAAAGTTCAGATTGTCGCTATACATATCCTGAAGGCTTTATGGTAGTCCCAAGTGAATCTTGTGTGGTGTCGTTTCAGTCAAAATTGATTCGTAATAGACAACAGATGTCCGAGCACCTGAGATTTCAAGCTAGTGTTGAAGGTATATCAATTGTAACACAGGTCGTTCTCTGTGTCGTCACGCAACGTACGGGCGTCGTGTGACAACACAGAGCAACTGCCGGGATGCTTCAGGCATATCTTTAAAACTGAATTAGACTCTTCCAGCTTACCGTTTTAGTGATTTTGTCGCCGGGATAATTGTAAAACCTATACGGTGAACGCCACAAACACCGTTTTGGTTTGCTATGGCAGGAGCTAGCAAAACCAAACGGGTTCTGAACAATGGATTTGCACAAGAGGAGGGCGGGGGTAGAGGGAGAAGACAATCTCTATCTTTCTGCTTCCTGCTTCCGTTGCATCCAACATCTCACATCCCTCCCTTCTAGTAGTATACTCTACCCATCTGGTACTTATGGAAGCCAAAGAGTGGCCGCTACTTTTAACTTGAATACGCAAGAGTAAAGCGACAAAGCAAAATATTAAACTGAACCATTCCCTTCAGTGCTCTGAACCAAACGTCCCAGTTACTGATTAGCCCAAATTCTGCACTCTACCCCACTTCCGCTCCCCTCTCCGCACACACCTTCATTACTGTTATGGCATGATGTACTCTCTTTATTCAGGAAGCGGATGGGGGTTTGAGTTTTCTGCCAGCACCGAGTATAAGAAAGATGCAGCTGAGATGTCATCGGGTGAATTCCTGATCGTCTTGTCACACGCTGAATGTCAAAGTTACTACAGTATAATTGATTTCACGAATCCACCACCATTTGACCCTGGATTCCTTTCCTGGGCAAAAAAACTCGCCGTGCCGAAGACCAGTGACGATGCTATTATGAAATTTGTTCAATATTACGGGACTCATTTTTTCAATGACGTGACGTTCGGGGCAAAATTTGTCCAACACCACAAACTCAGTCAGAAGACCTATGAATCCTTAAAGACAAGTGAAATCAGCGTTGAAGCACAAGCAAGCTATTCAGGACTCTTCAATATTGGGGGTGGATTTTCTTTGGACAAAAAGCAAAGTGAGGCCGCATCAAACTTTTCGAAGTCCGTTGAGACGATCACATATACTGTGGGATCCACGCCACCAAGTAACGGAGATGCTCTGACTTGGGCAGCGTCCGTAGGCCAGAACCCAGTCCCTATGCTCTATTCACTTTCGCCCATCGATGTTCTGTTCACTGAGCCGTTTACCAAGAGTCTGCCGCGTGACGTGAACTACACTGCAATAAGAGAAAACCTGAGAAATGTCTCACACGTTTACTTTCACGCTCTAGCAAAAGCAGGATTGGTCCACTCTTCTGATCTTCGCTTTCATCTTCGTTCCGAAGGTGTGGACATCTTTGAAAAAGGTAGTCATGCTTTTGTTGCAAGTAATGTCACAGGTAGACTAAGTTCAAGATTACGATGATATGAGAGCTGATTTTAAAGTTTTTTTTTAATCAAAATAAGTCTAAATTAGGTCTATTTAGTGTTCGTAACAAGATAGTTCATTCCCCATACAAAGACTACCAAATTCTCATCGGCAACCTGTAATTTTTACCGCTTGTACTTCAAAGTCTCGACCCTCCCCGTCGCAACGTAAACTTGAGCTACCTGTGGTAATGTTTGCATGAAAAAAAAGACTGTTTATTTCACTGAAAACGAGGATAATATTTCTCAAGAGGGTCAGGTTTAATTCTTTGTTTAGGTTAAGTTTCGCTCATCAGCCGCTATAGAGGGTTTGCCAAGACCTGAAATAAATTTCCCGTGAAAAGGGCACTTTGTAAGAAAGCCATACCCTAGACCACTTTAATAACTGGCGGCCAATTATAAATTCTTTTGCAAGTATTAAAATTAGCCTTACTAACCTCATTTTGGAGTTGGTAATTCAAAAGAATTTTTTACTCTAAAACGAGGTTAGTAAGGCTAATTTAAATGTATACAAAAGAATTATAAATTGGCAGTCATTTATGAAAAGGGTCTATAGGGTTTTATTGATATCTTTGAGACCTTATATAATTTGATTATGTACAAAACAGTAATGAACTAAAATTTTAAAGAAAAGTTTCATATAAAAAAGAAAACTGTTACGCGCAATTCTATTTACTCACTCACTTTCTCCCTCCGTCATACGCTCGCTTAATTTTTTTCGCCCTCTTGGAGGAATATAGCTGCTGTAGTAAAGGATACATAAAAGGTAGTCAGACCCTTTATTTACCGACATTTTGGTTGTCTTGACAGGCTACAAGTCCCTTAAAAACGTTGACAACTCCACTTGTCTCTCGTTTTGTCTTCAAGATGAAAATTGCGCATCTGTTGTGTACAGTCAACTTCATCCCCCGTTCAAGAATTCAAACTGCAGATTTTTCAACAACACTGCTAATATCACCCTTGTGGATCCAGCGACCTTTAACCCACCCAGACGGTCAGTCTTACTTATCCCAGAGAGCGCGCAAAAAGGGTTTTACTTGCAAGCTGCCCTAATAGGAAAACCCTTTTTAGTAGATGACGCAAACACCTTAGAAGATTGTGACGACAAATGTTTCCACAAAGGGGCCAGCAGCCGCTTTTGCGATGCTTATACTTTCAATCTGACCTCAGTCGCCAGTGGTCGCTGCTCCCTGTACACAAAGAAAGACATAACAAGCATCGTGTACAGTCTAACACATGTAGTAACAAGATTGTAGTGGCACGAACACGGCGTGGAAAAGGGGTTTCAGGTCGGGTTTGAGGTTTATAGGGCGATTTGATGACCCTTATTGGAAACGGCCCATTAGAAAAGTGATGGTGGTGGTGGTGGTGGAGGTGGTGTGTCTGTGTGTGTGTGTGTGGAAGGGAGGGGGGGTGGTGGAGGTGGGGGTGGGGTGAAATCCCGCACAGGCAATGGCGGGATTTCAGGCCGACGTGAAAATCCTCTCCCGCCCTCTCCCCCTCCCCCCACCACTTTTGTAATAAACCGTTTCTAATCTTAAACCTTGAACTCCTAGATGTTACATTTAGAGCGACACTTAACTTTCGCAATCATAGCAAAGTTGTTATTTTTCTGCATTCTGTATATACCATATTTTAATGGATGTGTCTCTTTTAAAGTGTGGATAGTCGGTCATTTCAGGAATCCCGACGTTGTTAACAAATAGATTCCATTTGGCAGTGCGTGTTTACTCTGATAAGACTTGTTCTCACCATGTTTTGACGTCGCCCGTGAGTTATCGGGGTACACACTGACAAATGGAATCTATTTGTTTTTATACATTTGTTTCGCTTTTTTTACTAATAACGTTATTTGTGTGTCTATACTTTAATCGCAAACTCGGCTAGGCCAATCAGAACGCGAGGTTTACACAGACTGTCATATAATAGCCAATCACACTTCCCTGAATATCATGCATGAGAATAAGACACGAAAGCAACGGCTGCTGCGCATAGTTGCAAGTACCCCTGACCACCAGTCAGCTTTAGGAAATGAATTCAGCTTCCTTCCGGGAGAACGTGGCGGCGATCGTTCTCTTTTACACCCCCTCGAAATACATTTTTGATGATTACGCCGGCGAACTCTCTCAGGATGAGTACAAAGGTCTGGTTTCAAAGCTGAAAGAGCGAAAGTTCTCTTATCTTGTGTTCTCGCTTTGCCACCCCTACGGGGTAAAGTTATTTTGAATAAAAAAAATGAGAAGTTGAATACAGCCTTGAGCAATCATGCTGAAGCAAAAGTGTAAATATCATCGCAAAACTGAAACGACATGTAACAACCCAGTCTTTGATAAGTATCTACTATGCACTTGTCTACCCCTATTTAAACTACGGTTGCATTCTGTGGGGTAATAATTACGAAGCTCCAGTATCACAATTAGTAAAGCTACAAAACAAAGTTGTGAGAGTTATTAATAACGTTCCACTTCGTGATCATATTACGCCTCATTATGCAAACCTTGGCCTAATTAAGCTTCCTGACATTGTTAAGCTAAATACCTGCCAGCTGATTTACGATCACTTCGTAGATAAAAAGCCGTCTAATTTCACGCTGGCCTCGGTATCTGAGCAACATAATTATGACACAAGAAGTGCATCCCTGCAACACCTAAATCCCAGTAGCTTTAGAATAAATTTAAGAAAATTCTGTCCAACAGTCATAGGATGCTATTATTGGAATGATATTCCTTTATCTATACGTGAAAAAACAACTAAAAAATTGTTTAAAAGAGCACTTTTCAACTATTATCTTGCTCAGTATTAATCATCGCCACACCGACTCTCAAATGTTATACTTTTTATGTGTGTGTGTATATATGCTTTTTTCTCTCTTTTGAATATTTTTTCATATATTCTTCATAATCTATAGGGTTTATATTTTTCTCTTTTTTCTCTTTTAACCTAAATAAAACTGTTATTTAATCAAGGGCAAGTAATTAGTTTAACTATATCCTGTCCTCTCCATTTATTTTTTGTAACATGATATTTAATTCTACAAATAGCATCTTTAATTTTTCAATCTTGTAATACAATATAAATGACTTTTAAAATAAATAAATGGAGGAAAAATAAATAAATAAATAAATAAAAGTTATGAACCTTTTTCAAACCGAGCCCGAACCGTCGAGTGGTCCAGCAGGTGGCATTCCTGCTCTTCGCGAGCAGCTGGCCGTGCTGGTGTCTACAGGAAAAGCCAAAGAGGCCATCGGAGTGCAGTTAACCCACGAGCAGGTGAAGCGCCTGAGCGACAAAGAGGTCGAGAAATACACCAAACGCTACGAGACGTATGTGGGCTCAAAGACAACAGAAAGTTTGATCGACAGCTTCATTTTTCTTGTAACTAAAGCGGTCGGAATGACCATTAACATCAAAGACATCGACGCTTACCAAAAAGACCTCAGAAACGACTACATCATAAACAAAGAGCTCTCCAATCTGGCCAGCAACCTTGCTTTGAAGTGCGGCCGGTTTCTTGCTGCGGCCAACGCGGCGCTGATCACCACAAAACATATTGACTCGCATTTGGAGAGAAGGGACGAAGCAAAATTGGAAGAAATTCCTCAACAGCAATCCTCAACGCCCGCTGAGTGATTGCAGAACGACAGCAGAGTAATTTCTAAGTAGTATTATACTTGCTCAGCATACGCATTTGTTTCACAATGTCTACCGAGCAATCCGAGAGCGCACCTCAGGACGAGACCCATACAGCACCTGCCGTCGATATCACGCAGCAAGCGACAACTCCAACTGCAACTACGCGCGTAAAAAATCCCAAGCGTGTGGCTGGTGAAAAAATGGTTTCTGAAAGAACGCGGCTGGCCCGGGAGCAACAGAAAAAAGCCGCTAAGACTTATTCGGCGAACAACAAGGCGGAAGCCACCACAGCGGCCCCTGAGCCAGCCCCGACTACAAAAGGCGAAAGCCCAAAGAGCAGCGGAGAAAAAAATAGCAGCCTCAGCAACACCCAATGACTTACTGTTGGCAGCATTGTCTTTTCACTTTTCGGGATTTATTGCAAACGGGAAGAGCTCAAAGCTGTATTCCCCAAAATAACGTCTGAGCCCGCCCCTGAGCCCGCGCGTGTTGAGCCAGAACCTGCTCGAGCGACACAGCCAAAAGGTTTAAAAAAAATGATTTAAACTTTTCCGAGTGGAATATATGTCAACAAGCTTAAAGTTGACGTTCCCCAGATTCTCATCTCTTCAGCCGCAATTTTTGGTATCGCGCTGGTATGGAACGACATCAACGTAAAGGTTTTTCATGTAGTCCGCGACCTATTTCGTGCAGGATTTATTAATAAGGCCATAGAAGAAGGAGGAAGAGAAGAAGAAATAAGAAGAAGAATAGAAGAAGAAGAAGAAGAAAGAAGAATAGAAGAAGAAATGAGAAGAATAGAAGAAGAAGATGAGTAAAATTAATTTTGTTTTAAACTTTTGTTATTTTCCTTATATCAACCGCTATCATGTCAGACCACAAGCTTGTTAAGACCATCATGGACGCCGCTACTCTCACTGGCTTAGCCGCTGCCATCGGCTGGTCCGCTAAAAAAGGTTGTAAGAGAGAATTTCATTTCTGATCCCAGCAGCAGTGCGATGAATTACGTGAAGTTCACCGCCGTCGTGGCGGGCAGCATTACGCTCAAACAGTACCTCGAGGACCAAAAAATCCTTCCAACCAGCGTTTGAAAATTAATGATTATATTGCACCATGGCAAGTATTGCAAGCATCGATGTTTACTAGGCTGTTTTGACAGAAAAAGAAAAGAGCTACTATGAAGCACTCAAGGAGTTTCTTGAGACTTTCGAGGATTTAATTCTCAACCGCAAAAAGGAAGTTTTCGACTGTGCTGTGGTAAACATGCATATAAAAAATGTGGAGTATTTAAAAAAGTGTTAAAACAAGAAGAACCTCGAGTTACAGCTTCTGAATTAATGATTTTAAAAAAATACTCTGCTATATAACACCATTGCAAGCATCGCGATTATGGTTGGCGGGGCTGTGTTGAACGCCGCGGCTTTTATCGGTGGCAATTATCTGGCGAGGGCGCTTGGCGGGGGCGACGAAGCTGCACTTGAAGAAAAAAAGAAAAAAAATTCCATGACAAAGCTCTCGAGGCGTTCCAAGCGGCTTACGCCAAATACACGCGCGACCGCACCCATCTTCTCGACTGGATTGCGACCAACGCGCAAATAAAGGCGGAGGCCAAGCAGAACGTCACCAACACGGACTATGCCTTCAAACTCTACAACCAGGCGCATCCTGACGAACAAAGATACCCCCCAAAGAGCCCAAGTTCTCAGATTTCTATCAGCCAAGCGCGCAGCAGAAAAACGGTGAACTCATGTTCGTGGGCGCCGGGGTGCTCGCTCTAGGCTACGTAGCCTTCCGGTTCATTTGAACTTTTTTTACGCCCTTCTTAGAGTGTAACGCTATGGACGCCAAACTCGCAAAGATAAACTACGGTCCCGGGGGCTACTGGAAAGGTATCGCCGCGATCAAAAAATTAGCCGAAGCCGCCAAGGTACCTGAAGAAACCGCAAAAAAGTGGCTGATCAGGCAAGCGCTCTGGCAGATATTCCTCCCCGCGCCTAGGCGAATTCCTCGGCCGAAATTCGACGTTCCCACACCCAACGCGGTCAACCAGACGGACCTTCTTTTTCTGCCGCACGACAAACTGCCCCGCGGGCGCAAAGTTTTCAAATACCCGCTGACCGTTGTCGACGTGGCCAGCCGCTACAAAGAAGCCGAACCCCTGACTTCGAAAAATTCTGATGAGGTCGCCCAGGCATTTCAGAAGATTTACAAGCGCGTGCCTCTGAAATGGCCTGAAATGCTGCAGGTTGACCCCGGGCGCGAATTCATGGGCGCTGTCACACAAGAGATGGAAAAGCACAAAACATATATCCGCCGCGGGCGCGTTGACATTCACCGCGACCAATTGTTGAACGTTTCAACGGCACCCTGAGTGCTTGTTCGGCCACCAGTACGCCGTGGAAATGCGGCTCCCTGAGGGGCAGCGGTCCACTGCCTGGGTGAAAAGACTTCCAGAAGTTGTTTCTGCTTTGAACAACGAGGTCACAAGCCTTATCGGCAAGAAACACGCCGTTGCCATCAAAGAAAAATCTGTTTATACAAGGCCGACGACACCTTATTCAAGGCCAGTTGGAAAAAGCGAAAAATACTCCCCTCTCTTGTCCAAGTTCGTTATCTCTACCAGCCCGGCGAGCTTGAAGGTGGTGTAAAAAGAGCAACGGATCCAATCTGGTCTTTGAAAGTTTACAGCATTAAAAGATCTTTCACCAAACCGGATCAACCCGTTCTCTATTATCTGCGCGACGGTCCCAAGCGCGGCTTCGTGCGCGAAGAACTGCTCGTTGTCCCTCCAAACGCTACTCTTCCTCCGGCTGACGTGAACTAAATGTGAAATTCGATTGGTTCGGTGTGTATCCCATCGGGCACCATCCACCGCTTGTCGTAATATGCGCTCAGCCCCAGATTCTGCTGCTCGTAGGTTACCATTTGCCCATCCCGCATCCTGAAACCTCTGTTGGTTGCAGTATCTTTGCTGCCTTCCAAGGCTGCCTTAAAACGCTCCCACGTGATCTCGTTCTCCTTCTTCGACATCCCCTTCGTGCTAAACTTCTTTTTTCACCCTCTGCTTCGTCGACGAAATAACACTTAGAGCAGAGCGCAATAATCCGGCTGCCTTCGCACTCAAGCTTGAAGAGACCTGGGGTCCGACCGCTCCACTTGTCCTAAGCCAGCCAACATTTTTTTTGGGCCTCGAATTCTGGCTTCAGCTGTGGCCGAACAATGTCTTCGAGCCGCTCACCAGAGATAGCCATGTAGTTACTGTCCATGTCCATCTGGATCAGCTCAAAATCTTTTCTGTCGAAATACCTGTCAAGAAAGTCGTAATAGAATTCTAACATCCGCAGCTTTGCCAGCTGATAGACCGCGATTCCAACTTGAAACGGCCGTCTGATTGTGATCCGAGGCTTCCGGCTTTCCAACTCATACGCCTGCCCGATCTCGTTAAGATCAGAGTAATACACGCTTCGCAAAGCTCTGTCGACTACCTTCTCGTCTTTGGTGTAAATAACGTTTGTTTGCCGCTCCAAAGCTTCAATGAGCTTCCCGTACGCGCTATTTTCCAACAGTTTGAACACTTCAGCGAGCAGCGCCTTGCTTTTGTCCACGTCTTCCTGTCCGGGGCGCCTCCGTCACCTGCTCCACGAACCAGAGAAAGATCTTGGCCGGTTGGTAGTCGATTGTTCTGAAACCTTTGTGACTACCGCCCCGTGGTTCTGAAGAAGAACAGGATAATTCCAAACTCAGAGCGGATGCTTGGAATTTTGTAGACCAAGACCCGCAAATCGATTTGAATGCTGCCTCGCTTGGCGTTCAAGGAGAGCGAGCGGCGAAATACGACGTACTTCAGTTAATCTACGAATTGAAAAATGGCAACGTTTTCACCAAGGAGAACCTGAAGTTGATTCAGAAAACCGAACGAGAATGGTTTGCTAACGAGGTTTTTCGGCAGAAGTTGTGTTTAAAAACGCAAAGCAGCCAGTGTAAACAACCCACTTCAATAATTAGGTTTTTCGATGGCTCCTATCAAAAGCTTCATCTGTTGCTAAACGATCCCGAGTTTGATAATATCCCCCGAGTTTT
>OMLO01005432.1_pt1 | contig 10714 bp, 10 predicted proteins | sample 1674811 | NCBI WGS metagenome assembly OMLO01 (sample SAMN06265003, study PRJEB25207) | coral metagenome | isolation source: Coral host | place: Mexico:La Bocana,Puerto Morelos, Mexico | collected 2008-11-13
CGCCTAGTTTCGTCAAATCGAGAATTTTTCGCCCATTACAAACACATTTCTTACTTTTTCAACAAATATTCTTTGTTTTTGTATGTATACACGCGGGGACTCCTAGGGTGCCTCCTCGGGTTTTGGCCTCTGGGCCAAAACCCTGCGGGGGCAACTAAAGTTACACCTAGATTATTCATAACAGTAAAACAGGCAAAATGATTTCAAGCTGTTGTAGTGTAGTCACTTTCTTGTTTACGCGATTATCAGTCTTTCAGAATTTTTACACAAGTTCGCTTTGTTTTTCTTTTCCTCGTCCCACATTGAAGAGGAGAAGGTCAAAATCCTTGGGACAGTTTATCAGTACAGCACGAGAGTAATTTAGACTCTAAATATACACGCGCCGCCATTGAGGGTCATTGAGTGTTTTCTTCGTAAAAGTCCCCCCAAAAAATGATTTTCAATCATTTACAGTAGAGCCAAAATATCAAGTGAAAGCATTGACTGTAGTAATGGATACGATTAAAAAAAACTGATTAACAGCGGGGGCAGCTGTAGTGGTAACTATTCCTAGTGATAGTAACTCACAGGGTCAATTTCCCTTGTTTTCGACACTTTTTCATGCTGGCTCAAATAAAAAGCTTTACTATGTATTACGTGTACCGTATTCTCTCGAAACCGACTCAGAAGATGACTTTTCTGATACGGAGGGCGACGATTTTGCGCCGTTTGTAGTTTTAAGATCTGGACTGCCAATGTGCGCCTATTTCCGCCGGACTAGATTTGCATGGTACGCTTACAGTAGTCAACTTTGATTCATGAGCTGATCGAAATTTAGACGAAATTAAAAGCTTAAGTATATTTTGCATGTTGGTCTGTTCCCCACAGACGCCTGTTAGCCCCAGTGTAATTACTTGAATTAACGATACACTTTATGTTATCTGTGCCGTCAATTTAGCTAGCTTTTGGAACAGACATAAATGATTTATTTACACGGTTAATTAGTAACAGTCAATTAACTGACAACTGACAAATGGCCTAAACTTTAACTGAAAACTGACAAATGGCCAAAATTTTAACTGAAAACTGACAGTTGTCCCTCCCCTCCCCCACCCCCTATCCAGACCCTCATTGCTTAGGCTTTATTTGTTAAATGATAGTAGGTGACGTAAAGCAAATTTAATCGCAGTTGCGTATTACTTTCTAGTCTAACAACTTGAGTAATAGATTGCCGCTAGGAAACAAAGAAAGTTTTGGAAAAATGTGCTCTTCTTTGAATTGAGTGCATGCGTGTATATATGTTTGAACAGTAAAGCAAACAGAATACAAGAAACAGAAACTTTTGTCAAGGGATTGTGACAATCTTTGGTCGTTCCCTTTTCCCCCTACTAAATACATATATGATAACACGGTACAAAAAGTCATAATAAGAGTTCTCCTTATGGCCTATTCTTCGGTCTCTAATGATCGGCTTCGTTATTTATCTCTCTTGTAAAACAAAATTGTATGGATTATCAAAATATAAATGACTGTATTATAAGGCCACGTTCGAGATAACAATATTCTAAGATGGCTCTGAGGCATTCAGGAAAAAATTAGTTATTATTTAAAGTTTCTTCTGTCCCTCAATTCCCAAAAGAGGCTTGGATAGAAAGAAAGCTTTAAACGTGAAGTAGTCTTTTATATACGTGACCATAAAAATCAAGTAATTTCTTTGACAATACCTTTGACAAATGTCGGATCTGACCCGATACTCTATTCTGTTCCAAAACGATCAGGTGTAAAAAGTGATCTTTAGCATCGTAGTTCTAAAATTCACTAACATGGAAAGATAGCCTGTGTCACAGACGACTTTGCAGAGTAGTGTTTGCGGTGGAAGAAACACTTAATTAACAGAGACAGATTGAAGAAAATCGTATTTTGTCTGGTCGATTGCTACGATGCATGACGTCATACTGACAGAATGCAGGCTATTAACCTCTCACTACCCTAGAGCGACAAATATTATCCAATACAGCTCGAGCAAGATGGCTCTGTAAGTAGTTAATTAAATGTCACAAGAAAAAAAGTATAAAAACTTAAGAAAGGCCTAGAAAAGGAAAGATCCCTGTAAAACCTGGCAGCTAATTAATTTGAGGGATTCTTTCAGCTATATCGAATGATTGATATATCAAGCATATAGCATACGGGGAAAAAATACGTATTTTACGGGCTTCAAATGCACCTTAATGTGCCAGATTCAAAACATGAAAACCAAATTCTGGGAAATTAAGGTTCACACGCAAAACGCAGAAGAAAAAGAAAAAAAACCTCTCTTGAAATTTGCATAATGACTAGTTCTAAGCCTCTGTTGCTAAGCACTGTAGTCTGCTTTTCAGTCCACTTGTGAGCTATGATTTGTAGGCGTTAGATTTAGCCGCAGTTTTGTTTTTACCAATAACCTACAAGTATTACAGCAAGCCGAATTAATTGAACAGAGAGAAGGCCCTGGGGATGAGGACGAGCCATCCCTTGACGTATGACCGAGCATACTGTGATAGTTCATGCACTGAAACATTGTCGGTCGTCCGTTTGTCGTCCACGTTTAGAATTAAGAAGGAAGAAAACTACTTTTCTCTTCACTCTTTGAGATATGTTCGTATATCCGGATTTGTTATGCCAACAGCAAGAATATCAAGGAAATCGAAACATCAAAAGATAAATAAATATGAGAAAAATACACAAAATTGACTAAATATAAAACCTAGAAAGACAAATAGATAACCAATAAATAAATAACTTAATAAATATGTAAATGAATAAAAATCATCTGACATCAGCTCCGAATCTACAAAACAGAAAGAAAAAAATACGATTGACTGCAACGAGTGAAAGCTCTGAACGTTAACCCTTCAAGTTGCGAGGCCGGGATGAGTGGGATGCACACGCTATCCCCAGTAATTCACTGTAGCCTGCGATCAGACTCTAGTCTTTAGGTTTCGCTCTCAAGTACTGCTCTCTGGCATTTCCCTTTCGGAGCTGCAGCAAGCTTACCAATGACATGGTGGCTGGTGATGTAGAGTTTGTTTTTGCTTCTAGAAATGAGAGATCGTTTAAACAAATTGAAATCAAAACTTGAAATATATTTTACAATAATTGTCCAATTTCTCGCTTGCTGATTGGCTGGGTTTTATCATCTATAAGAGGACAGACGGATAAAATTTGAAAACCCGGACATGCACGCGCTGCTTTATGCAAATGAGCTACTTGCACGCTTCAGACTTGCTTTTTCCCGGTATTTGACCAGTTTCGGGTCTTGTTATTGTAAAAAACAAATTGACATCAGTTTTTTATGCGTCTCTCCTGTTATCGAAGATAAATTTCGCCATAACATTGTCAAAGTTTTCAATCTATCATCAACACTCGGACTTGCACGCGCTGCTTTATACTACTATGATGATATACTTATATTTTCTCTAAATTTGATTATAACAATTATTGTTATTTTACTTGCTTACTCTACAGTTTGTAGTGACCTTATTATTGTACTTCACCAAGCTAGGAGGCTTCTCCCCATAGTTGACTAAACGCGCACCTCTTACTGACTGGAGGTATTGTAAGACTAAACAGGACAGGGATTTCAAACCTGATGCTGATTATTTATTCAAGAAATGAAATCTGGTGGGGCCACTTTAGGTTTGTGAAAGGGGTTACAAGGTAGAAGCTACATGTACACGGAAGGGAAGCCTTTCCTGTCAAAAACACTATGTAAAATAGATAGGGTTTTCACCCTCCTTATATAACACTTTGTTACTTCCCTTTTCCATCCCCATGGACATAGTTATATGAAAAAAAAACTTAAAAATTGTAAATAAAAACATCCCTTTCACTTCAGGTACAGATTGAAAATTAACAAAACTGTCTGAAATTATTCTTATAATATTATAGGAAATACGTTCCCTTCTATAGATTTCTCATTTACCAGCAAGCTAAAATCAAATTGTCATTGTTTGATAAAGCTCGAAATAAACAAGGTTTTGTCAATATCCAGGTCCCATTAAGTGAAATTAGGCAAAATACTCTTGGCAGTCTTAGCATTCTCAACTTGATTGTCTAAAATCATGTATTATATTTTTTTGCATTTATTGTGCACAGCTGTTTCATAATTACTCGGGCTTCCGAAGGAACGCCCGAGTCATGAGATGCTAGCGGTTTGGTCGTCAAAACGGGGGTCATGGTCCCAGGCGTCGCATGCGTGGACCGCGGAAACTGGGGATGAGAGTGCGACAGCTTGTGTTGCATATGCTCGCCTTTCATAAACAACATGATTTACACAACGCTCTGCTTTGCGAAGACCGAACTGATGCCTTATACGCTCATCTCACACACAGACGCACACGCAGTTTGTGATAGACCACACTAAATGATAGCCAGCGCTTTCGGAATGGGCCGTTCCAGCCAAATGTGCAAAGTTCATACTAGTTCTCACGAGATAACAAATGAGCCATATGTGAGTTCAAACTACTAAAATACTACTAAAACTGTGACAGCTGTTTAATCGAAGACAGTGAACACAACTTCGAACGTGGCCCAAACAGCTGAAACAGCAAATTGGATAAGGATGCTGACAGAAGCAAGTAGAAAAAGTTGTCAATATCACCAATGCCATGAGCATAATGATGTCAGTGTCAATCCAGATCTGGTTATGCAAAGAATGTTTATTATAATTGTACCCAACAGGAAATGAAGTATATAACATAGAACGAGGAGAACAAACATTCTGTCTCATTTATGCTTGCTAAACAATGTGAAGAACGAGCATTTCCAGTATTGTTTCCTAAAGGCAGATATGAGTACTCATCAGGATGACAAGTTGCAATTTCACCAGTGAAGTACTTTAATGCTAGACTCCAACATTACAGTCGAAGGTTTGCCGCAAACCCTGAATACCTTTTTTTGCACAATTCATAATTGAACAAAAGAAAGTATCAGATAGTCTAAATGTTGCTCTAAAGAAAGTTCATGGGTAATCTGTCACTGCTTCTCAATTAAGAGCCAATCCTTATAGATTAGTGAACCTTATTTGCGAAGATCAAACATACTTATTTCAGAGGCAAATACCAGGAACACCATCATACTGGAAAATTCATGCGTGAAGTAATTGCAATGGTAAAACAACTTATATCAACATGGTTTATGACATTATCTTGCGCTCATGTAAGATGGCCTGAACTCTTTCAGACTTTAGCAAGAATACAAGGCAATAATCTAACTGATAAACAAATTGATGCATTGTCTTGCAATAAGAGGTGTCGGATCCTGTTGGAGTCTCTAAACACACCAGAGAAGAGTTGAAACATTCTTTACTAAAGTGTTGCTCACTAATGCTAAACCGAGTGGTAAAATCATGTACTATGCTCTGACAGCTAAGTTTTGACTGCTGCTCGTGCTGCGGGCGCAGTCGTCCGAGTGAAGGCTCCTTGAGCATCTAGTTTTAATTTAACAAGGACCATAACCAATTTAGGTTGACCCAAAATGCACTGCCTACTCACTAACACTAACACTATACATATATTATAACCTATTAGGTGCCAATTTTGGACTGACTGATGAATATGGTGAGCTCTGATTTATGATTTCATTGTGCAACAGACTGTTGTTATTCTTTGACACTACCTTAATAAAATAACAATGCTCCAGCTCCAATAAAAATAAATTATTCATTTTAAAACTTATAGGTAGTCTGTGTAAACAACCTATTATTTGATTTTTGTATTTCTTTTCTATTTCGAGCAGTCTGGGTCCGAGTCCTGGCTAAGAACATTGTACTGTTTTTTTTAGCAGAGCCTCTCTTCACTGGGCGAATTCCGATGGAATCTACTCGACAGTATTGGACATGAGTGGGAGGAGGGCTGAGGCAACGATGTCGGGTGTGAAAACAGGACACACTTGGCAGAAGTGTTCATTACGTCGAAGGCAATGAGGCTCAGATGACACGTTTGGAATCCGTATTTTGCCTGCGACGCTTGAAACGATGCTGGGAGGTGGCCATAGTTGGGAGCTTGTTAGCCTTCGGACACTTGGGGCATCGCAACGCGGCTCAAGGGCATAATCGCAGTCAGGAGGAACACTATCAGGCAAACTAAGTTCGACGAACTCACAAGGCCAAATGGTGGTAGAGGTAGGAGGGGCGCGGAAAACTATAGCTCGACGTGCAGCTGGGCCGACGACTGAAGGGGACTGGGATCCATAAACATACGTGACGCCATCGCCGAGGATCACCTGACGTTTGGCTGGACGGACAGAAATGTCATTGGCCTCCATAAAAGGCTTTCCTGCCAGGATGTCAACATCAAGATTCTCTACCACTAAGCCTTCGAATGAGAATTCTCGGTTGTCACGGGTGAATGACCTGCGGGTCTCCCCAACGACCTTTAAGGGGGGACGATCCGTCGGCTTGGTGTGCAGATTGTGAACTGGGGGTAACTTGGCACCCCAGGCGTGTTACGATGGAATGGCGTATCATGTTGCCTGTAGCACCACCGTCTAAAGTGATGCGTACCGAGTGGTGGGCGTAGAAGGAATCAATGTAGGGCGATTGGCGGGTCTGTATACGTAGGGCTGTTGGTTCTGACAGGCAAGGCATCTGCATACGGCGTCAGTTCACTGCTATCTTCGAGGGGCTCGTCAAAGATGTTAGCAATCTGTCGTGCTTTTGCAATATATTTACGATCGTCCTCTGGCAGATGGCGGTATTCGCTTAGGAAATGACTGGAGTCGGGACGTCCTGCCTGTTTGCAAAGTGGGCAGGACTTTGGTTGACGAGCAGATCGTATTCCCCGCTTAGGTGGAGAGGTTTTGCGGAAGGTGTTGGTTGCAGTACGCATAACTCGCGCATCATCGGACGTTCTGATATCATCTAGTAAGGAATTCAGGGCTTGGGATACCTCTGCCTTAATGGATGCTAACGTCCTCGAACGTAGCTTGGTCCCATACCTCTGCTTGACTAACTTGGGAAGCTCTGGGTGAATGAGTTTCAACGATGTACGTGAGAACGACGAAATTTTCTAATGATGGGGTTAGCTCCTCGTCTTCCGTTATCAGGTCGCCTTGGTGGGATAAGCTGTTAGCTTTGAGCAATATATCCTCCACGAAGGCCATCAACCTTTGGTAAAGATCTTCAGGTCTTTCATTGGGTCTTTCATCCGGGTGAATTTCGGCGAAGTCAATAAAATGGGCGCCTGTTATCTGAAATCAAAAATGCTGCCTGATGGTATTCCAAATGGACTGGATTGAAGTGGAATTTTTCACGAGTGTGTTTCTTGAGATGATCGGGCAGTAATTAGCTATTTGTCCGAGCATTAGCTCAAGAAAGTTTACCTTTTGCTGAGCGTTGAGACGGCTGGTTTTGGCTACGTCTTCGCCATCATCAGTAGAGCCTCGTAGCGGCTCAGTTCTAGTCTTTTTACCCCATGTGATGCCCTCAGCAAGGAACAGGGGCAAAATTGCTGTCAAGGGACAGTGTGTATAGCAAATTCTGTCGCCAATTTTCGAAGCTGTTGATAGTTTCTGACTTGGATAAACACCATTGTCTTGGAGCTCGGTGGGTGCTCGCCATGCTTTGGTTTGATCGTGCTCTAACAACGAAATTCTTGGAGGTTTAGACTTACCACGGGCGCTGACTTCGGTTAGGTTCAAGCGGAAGTATCGTTGGGTTCTTTTACGGATGGTTGGGGCGTGAATTCGACCGACCGCTGCCACCACGCCAGTAGTTTAATGGGCAAATCTAACACACTAAAATCCAAACCAGAACGACAAGATGGCCGATCACACACACGAGGAGGGCTCGACGCGCATGATAACCAAGTACCGCTGGCCGGTACTGGCGCTAAGACGTTAGTGAACGAGTCGTTGGCGAAACGACCGGATACCGTGGTTTTCCTAATGACCCCTTTAATTAAAAGCTTCTTAATTTCAGTAGTGGCAATATCTGTCTCTTTACTAGAAAGTTTGACTGCTCTAGGCGTTTGCAACTGGCAAGGTGGGTTGCAAAACTCTAGTTGACAACCCTGAACGCTGCTTAAAGTGTACGGTTCAGAGGTTAAGGTCTGCCAGACACTGAAATGCCTAGCTATGTTTCCAACTATATATATTATAGTATTACTTATTGTGCTAGTAGCTGGCAGTAAGTGTTCTATTGGCTTGTCCGGGTTGTCTTGTCCCGGTTGGCATTGTTTTTGTATTTCCAAGGTTTGGAGCTCTGGCCTCTCCAGCTTTTTGACTGCTTATAGCTGTTATTGCCAGGTCTTCCAGGAGATTTTAGCGGTGATCTTAGCCCCTGTTTTGTTTTGAACGCAATATCTTTTCAAATGCTTTTGGAGATCATCTCCAAAGAGAAAATCTGTAAATGGCTATTGGGAGGAGCTGAGAGCTGAGTATTCCTTCTTAATGTCTGGTCTCAGAAGCAGAGCCACTGCATGCTTATTTCATAAGAGGCATGGATGAGGAGGAACATGGCCTCCAGCCCAAATTTCTTCAAGTCTTGGTATTCTTCAGCCTTAAGTGATTTCGCCTGCATATGCTTGTCCGTTATTCGGACAACTGGGAGGATGCCTTTCGTGAGGGCTTGTTGTATTTTGTAAAATTGTAAATCCCTCTTGTTTGTAGGCTCTCTCAATTAACACCAAATGCCCGGGTTTACCCTGGGAGGCTTGGCTGTAGTACAATTAGCCGGTCTCTCCTGCCTCCCGAGCCGGTCTTTGATCTCCGTTAATTTGCAGCGGAACATTTTGTCAACTAGCTTGGCTAGTTTCTCATTTTCAAGGCTTTCGCCCGCGGTATCGTCAGACTCGTATTCTTTTACGAGTTCCGAGAGGAAATCGTCCTTATCATCACTACGAGTGGTATTTTGCTCTGACTTATCATTTTTGCTATTTAGCACAGAGTCGTAAAGAATCTCGCAGTCAGTTGACTGGTCGGGGGCGCTCATGAAGCTACCCGCCTCGCCATCTTTGTCTTTTGCTTTTTTGGTGGGAACAGCATTTGGAGCTTGCTCGCCGGCCGTTTCCCTTTGCCTTTTGTCTCTCCAAGAGGTGGAATTAGAAGGTGTGGTAGGCTTTTTGTTAAGCATGGTATTGCATTGGTGAGTACCGGTAGGTTAATTTCCTCCGAAGAAGCGGCTGTTTGATTCTTGAGTTGTTGTGAGGCGCGTGGAAGGACAGCGTTGCGTTCGTCAGTAAGCGATTCCTTGCCTTCTTCACCCGCATCTCCAAATGCAGTGAGAAAGATGGCCAAGATTTTACCTTCATCTGGGTCCATGATTGTCGAGATCGACGCAGCGGGATCAGGGATGGATGAACACTAATGAACACGACACGAGTCCGAGAGGAACTGGCACTTAGAATACAAAATGGCGGCTTGACTGCGCGGCACGACACGGAGAAACGTCGCGAGTCTTTCTTAATCTGACCCACTTTTGACCGGAATTTTAACCTTCAAATGCGTAAAAGTTTCAATTTCATTTAATTTTATGTTTTTTTTCATGATCCGAGACGATCCGAGTCGATCCAAGTTGATCCGACCCGGACTGGCGGTCCGAGCTTATCCAGTCCGACTTTTGTACCTGCCTGCTCCAAACATTGCGGCAGAATGTCGCAAACTCAATGACGGTCTAGTCCCAGGGCCTGTCTGCCATTTTTAGGCCATTGGGTGGCAAGAATAATTTTTTGCACTGGGAAACTTATTTGACTTTATTTGTGCACTGAAACATATTCGTGCACTAACAAATACATTTGTGCACTGGAAAATAATTTTGTGCCCTGAAAAGCATATTTGTGCACTGAAAAATACATTTGTGCATTGAAAAGTATATTTGTGCACTGAAAAACATGTCCGCGTGTATTAGAAAATGCAAATAATGTTAATTGATTTTGATTAAGTTAAATTAATGTATTGATGGACACATGGTGGCTGGTGATGTAGAGGTTTTGCATCTGGAAATGAGAGATCGTTTAAACAAATATCAAAACTTGAAATTATTATGGAGGAGAGAATGCTTGATACTTGTCAACATAAGTATGTTCCGTAATCAATGCAAAAATCTATTAGAAGAGACATGTCTGCAGTCCTTTTGAAAAATATCTGCATTGCTAGTGAGATTAGCACAAACAATTTCCCCTAAATACTAATATATAACTCCTTATATACCACTTCCCTATCCCCATGGACATAGTTATATGAAAAAAAGTTCAGATTGAAAACAAAACTGTCTGAAATGATTATATAATATTGAAGGAAATGCTTTTCTTTCTATAGATTTCCCATTTACCAGCCAAAAGAAAATCGTTCATGTTTGATAAAGCTTGAAGTAATCAATATTTTGCCAATATCCAGGTCCCAATTAAGTGAAATTGGAGAGCATGTGTGAGCCCGTCATGGTCGAACGTGGTTTCTGAGCGGAGCTTAAGTTTCCTTCTTATATAATATTTCCTTGGTATTTTTGCCCTTAGTCACATCTTGGAGTGATGCTATGTAGTGCGAATTTAAATGAAGAAGACTAGTGGGAAACATAAAAGAGGAGAAAGAGGTTCATTGGAAGAAGAAGATAACGTTTCGAAACGATGCAATATGTATTCAAAGGACTGCTGAATAAAAGAAGGGACTACGGACTGGATTGCTGACACCCTGCAAGCAGAACCTTTTCTTACGGTACATATACTTTGTACCGAGAAAAGGCTCTGCACGAATCGTGTCAAGT
>OMLO01005433.1_pt1 | contig 10712 bp, 7 predicted proteins | sample 1674811 | NCBI WGS metagenome assembly OMLO01 (sample SAMN06265003, study PRJEB25207) | coral metagenome | isolation source: Coral host | place: Mexico:La Bocana,Puerto Morelos, Mexico | collected 2008-11-13
CAGGTTTAAGACAAAACCTGGGAATTTCAGTTTTTATTGAGATAGCACCAGCGGCAAAACTGTTGTCATGGTAACAGGTTTAAGCGTGTCATTTTGTTTCTTTTGTGATGCACATTTGTGGTGTCAAGTTTCAAGAGCACTGCTTCAATAGTTTTAGAGATAGTTTATTAAGTATTTACCAGTTTTTAGTTGCAAACCAAATGACGTCATCACTGAACTAATTTGCATAACAGAAAAATGTCAATATCTCTGAATGAAAAAAAGATATTTCAAAAAGAAAAATACCATTCTTCTGTATTTCAAAAGGCCTTTCAAATAAGCAGAAAAAAATTTCATGTCATATACACTTTTGAAGGATTTTTTACGGTGCAACTACTCGAACTTGGCCACCTAGAAGAAAGCAAACCAATATACAACTACTATCAACTCCTAGATGCATTAGATACACTCTTAGAGATTCAGTCCTTGACAGTAAATTATCATAATTATAAATCCAGCTTGAAAAATTTAGCTTGAAAACTCACTCATTTTGCATCAGCTAAACCATGACCGTTGTACAAATTTAGGATCAAAACCATCCAATCAACAAACCTGAGTCTTTCAATTTTGTTAAGATCTATAAACTTGTTCCTATTCTTCAATGTTATTGGTTTATTTGAGAAAAAGATCACTATCCAAGTAACATTCTGGTTGATTAACTTCTGTCCATTAAAAGCAGTCCAGTTTCAAGTAGTTGCACTTACAGAAAATATAATCCTCTGAGGATATTGATCAAAGCTCTTGGCAACACCTTTGGCATAGGCATAATTTTTGAAGATCCTTAAAGATATGGTCAGGATCACTTAAGATCCTGGCAAGGATTAGAAGTCACTAAAGATCCCAAGTTTCTCTATTAGGATCTTTGATTATCGAGTATCTTGATTGAGATACTCAATAAGATCCTCTTGACGATCCTCAAGAATTTGAGATCCTTGAAAGATTTCACCATTTGTTAAATAAATATTTTATTTTCTATAGACCAGCAGTAACTGAGCTTCAGAATGTTGCACAAGTGGAAAGAGTTAGAAAAGAAAAAAGTGTGTGCTTCTTTCTGGTAACAAGCAAGGAGAATCCGCAACTATCTGCCAAGCTCAAGGTAAATGTTGATATGTGATATAATTAAACTCATTAACAATAGATGAGCTTGGGCATCAGTGCCTTGAGGTGGCTGGGGCCGAGAAACATCAAGCACAGAAAGGGAGGTATCTATGGCAACCATGTGAGAGGCCACTACCAGGCACCGTCACACTAAATCGCTCAGTAGAATACCAACCGATACTTACCAACCACACCCATGCCTCTTAAAGGGGGGCTGGAATGGGCAAAAAAGGTTACAAAGGAGCACTGCAAGCAAGCTTAGTGCTAAACAAATGGCTGACCTGTTGCAAACAAATACAGCTAAACTTACGCGGCCAACCCAGTCCAGCCAAGTCAGATGACTGCTGGCATGCATTGTCTTAAGATTAAACTTTGCCTATCGTAAATAATATTTAGCTCCATTTATTTATCACATAAATGTTACTGGTGTAGCAAGTGGTAACAAATTGATAAAAATGATATGATGTCCTCATGTGTGAAGATGTCGTTTTTTAAATTATTTTGTCCCTTTAACTACGCTTAAATTTGTTAGTGCATTGTACATCTTCAGATCTTCTTTGGAGGTCTTTGGCAATCTTTTGAAATATTTAGAAAATGTTTGGAAAAGTTTGTCTGACCTTTGGACAAAATTTGGAAAATCTTCAGAAATCTTTGCATTTTGTGGTTGAAAATCTTGAAGAAAATCACCAAAAACATTGATATGTATAGACCCTATGCATAAATGGCTGCCAATTAAAAATTATTTTGTATGCATTTAAATTAGCCCAACTAGCCTCGTTTGAGAATAAAAATTCTTTTGAATTGTCAACTCAAAAACGGCAGCCATTTATACATAGGGTCTATAATGAACATTTTATATGATAAAAAGAAAATGGTGTGGTTGCTTGGAAATACAAGATTTCCTCTTATGTTGAAAAATATTTCACTTGTTTGCTGTTTCAACACTCCAACGTGAGATAAATTTCATATCTCTGTGTGTCCATGTAATTTAAATCTCTAACTTACTGGTATTCTGACTATAATTATCTGTTGTATGATTATTTAGAAACAGCAGCATGCAAGTATTAGAAGGTGTCAGAAGCATTTAATGCATCTGAGATTTGGGGGACTGTTGGGGGCTACTTTACAAAGTCAAGAAGAGCTTGCAAAGATTCTGATATAAATATTTACCATTATAATTTTTACTTTTTTCCAGGATTTTTACTTGAAAGTTGCAGAAGATAGGGTCATTCAAAGTTACTTTTATCAAATTGATCAGGATACTTTACCTGAGGTGAGGTACATCCTGATATTAAGGGGAACAATTGTGTTGTGATGATCAAACCATAACTTAATATTCAAACACCAGTTATTAACTATTTTCATATTGTAAAATAGACTGATTAATAAGAGGGAGTGTGAGTCAGCGAAGGGGCGGGGGTTGCTTTTTAGATTGACCAAAATGGCTTGCATGTTGGCTTGTATGACTTACTGGCTCACACTTTGTGCAGGTGATAGTGACTTGAATGGCAGTAAAGACATTATTATCATTAAATACCTCTGGTGAAATTTTAGATTTTACATGTATGCCTGTTCAGTGTAATTCACCAATTGAAAGGAGACATGAAGGTGATTTTTTTTTTAATTCAAAGTTATTTTGTTTGCATTCCACCTTGAACACCATCACCCCCATGAGAGAGACCCTCCAGGGGAGCCTCCATGATGATTTCCATATTACGTGGAAAAGTATAAATTGTATAAATTGTATATAATTGTGTATAAATTGTATATAATTGTGTATAAATTGTACCAGTTGAAGTAATATGTACAATCTTTCAAAGGTTGAAAATCCTCTCTTTTGTGTGAAATGTATTCAGCGGGTGGAGGGCTGCTTAGTTTTAATTGTTATAATAATTTTTTCTTTTAGAATGTTCATGTAAAAACGCCAACTGTTGTAGTTTCAAAAGATGATTCTATTTTTGAATTTCAAGGTATGCATGGTCGATCTATATTTTGCACATTAAGGGGGCACTTGCTTTCAGTGTAATCATTAATTTTGTGAAGAGTTTCAAATCCTGTGATGTTTCTTTCCCTGATGGTGAAAGGGTTTATTTTCTTCTAAACAAGATACCCTATACACAGTTTTGGATTAGAGGACAAAGACAAAATGTTCAAAAGTTATTCTCCATTTTCAAATCACCTATATGCAGGGTCTGAAATTAACATTTTTTGGCAGGCGCCAACTGGTGACCGAATTTTTTTTTCAGTCGCCAAATTGAAAAATGTGGTCGCCAAAAAGTGTCAGTAGAACTTTTCCTTTGCAGTGAAACACAAGCCAAAATTATTGGTCGCCACAGGCTTGCCGGCAAAATATTTGTAATTGATGTAATCAGGAATCATCCATCTTTTGATGCCCAGGGAATATCCACCAGTAAATCAAGATTCATCTAATTTCTTTGCGGATGTTCCGTCTCCACCTTGTAATAATGCATCAGTCAATTCCAGCAGTACTTATCCCCCCCGGGCTAGCCCACGGGCATTAGCATTTTTTTAAAAAAGTGGGCAAATTCCCCGTGGTGGGGACACATAAGCTGTCTAAATGCCCCAGGGTGGGGACGAAGAATGAGGGCAAATGCCCTGCCCCAGGATCGTCTCCTTCCAACAGTTTTTTTATTAATCAGTGAATAAAATGTTCAACTGTTCAGTATGTTAATGCAGTGGTAAGACTCCTAGGACAACAGTACGTGTTAGTTGCTTTTGATTATATATATTTGTTTTTGGCATTAAATATTTCAAGTAAATGAAGAAATATCCCAAATTGAGAAAACATACCTTTAAAAACATCAACAAGTTATTCTAGTCCCTGGAGGACTATCCATTGCTTCACAAATGCCTCATCTTTTCCCCTGAACTCATCCATGGCACTTTTAAAAAACACGTTTGTCAAATACCCGGGGGACGCCCCGGGGTACATAAATGCCCAGCCCCCGGGCCGCGATAAAATTGCGAATGTCCTACCCCCGGGACTGACAGTGTGAGCAAATGCCCCGCGGCTGCCCGGGGGTGGGGGGGGATGGGCACTGCTGGAATTGACTGATGCTTAAATTACAGAAAGATTTCAGCATGTCTTTGAACACCACATTGCCTGAATAAATATTCATGGCGAAAGAACGCACGGGGCCTCTTGCGCCCACAATATGTGTGTTAAAGGAAACTGCTTAAAAAACATGGCAGCGAAGCTTTGCACTGTTCATAGCTTTGTAGATTTATAATAACAGGAAATTGGTTTTATAGTTCAAAAGCAACGGAAAGGTAAAAAGGAAGTGACCAATTGGCGGGCAGCTTTGAATTTTATTTGAATTGATTTGGCTGAAAATCAAAGCTATTGTTTGTGTAATAATCATGGCGTGAAATAGCATAGTTAATCGCCTGCTGGCGACAAGTGGTGAAATTCTGGTCGCCAGTGCAAAATTTTTAGTTGCATTGGCGACCAGGAAAGCGCAATTTCGGACCCTGATATGCTGTATAGGATATATGAGGGAATAAACAAATCCCCACTGGGGAGTTTTGGACTACATGTATATGCGGCCTTTGTTTTGTTGATGCACTGTTTTTTTTTTCTAGTTCCAGAGGATGTTAGTGAACAGAATATATCTGACTGGGTAAATAGTGAAAGATTTGAAGCATTTGTTCATGTCACCAGATCCAATTTTCATGATATCACTGAAACTGGTAAGTATATGTAACATATATAGTAACTAATTAGTGTTAAAGTTAGTTTATAAGATTAATGATGATGGAATGCCTTGGTAATGCCATATGATCATGAAAGCCAAAATGTTATCTGTGAAATAGAGATAGGCGCACAAAGATGGAAGACTTTGACAGCATGCAATTTGTTTTCACAAGCTACATGTACATGTATGCTTGGTAAATTCAATTAACATGCAGTAACAGTTACTTGGCAATTTCTTTGCATCTTAGGTAAAGTAATGCTACTTGTCATATTTGCTGAGGAGAAAAGCAAAAAGAAAATCAATGAAAGGTATAATAATAATGATATTTCTCACTAATATTTTGATATACATACTGGTACATGTATATACAATGTGGGATGTTTTTCTCACTGTCATTCAACCATGCAGTAACCCAGTTTCTTATTTACTTATTGCTTATGTTAATCTATTTCACCTTAAGGGTTTTTTTGGGCATCCACTATGGTTTGTTAAGTTAAACCCAATCAGGTTTTTGTTAGCCCTCCTCTCTGTTTGTGTTCTTCCAACATCATGGGTGTTTTATTGAACCATTAAACTATACAAATGCTTGACTTAAGGACGTTCGTGTGAAAATGTTCTACTCCTTCTGATTACTTGTTTACTTGGCGTCTCAGACTTTGTTTTAGAGATAAAACATGGGAAAGCTAGTCTGATTTAATTTGAAAAGTTGGTGCATGTAAATAAGAATGGTTTCCAGGGTTTTTAATTTAAAACATCAAAGATGAATCAACAGAGACAAACTATTCTTAGTAATATTTTGTATCCATTGAATTTAAAAATTCCAAATGCTACCAACATTTTCATAAAACTTACCCTTCAAGAGGTATTTGAAACTGCTGCACAGATAAACAAAGAGCTATTGGAACAATTTCTAATCAATAGATTAAATTGTTCTCTAATCAATACATTCAATTTGATTTTTACGCTAAATGTAGAAAAGTGGTATAGAAAATGATCATCAAAAGAAAAATAGGGGTCACCAAATACCCAAGATTGTTAAAGCCAGGCAAAGCTATAGCAATGGCCATCTGGCCTATCATTGATCATTTTATCACTTGGCGCGCACCTGATGCATGACATGGTATGTGAATTTGGGTGTGCAGTAAGGATGTGCAGAAACAATTAGCACAAAAGTCCTTAATTATTTGGACTAACATTACTGCTTTTTTCTTCTTTTTTGAAAGAGTTAGCAAAGTTGTTAAAAAAGTGGCAGTAAATGAAAGGGAAAGATTTCATAGGTGAGTGCAAAGTTTTGGTACTGCTACAGCAGTGAAACTTTTGCAATTTATCTAAAGTGAATCATGGCATTGCATTGTAAAGAGGTGTTAAGAACTGTGCGTGTTTTTTAGTTAAAGAGAAACATTTCATAATTAGGAAAGTTCAAAGTTCTGCTTCTGCAGCGTAACTTTTGTAATTTATCTATTTTGAACCGTGGCATTGCATTTTAAACGTTTAGAATTAAATATGTTAACAATGTTTTTCTATAACACTTAATGTTTTAGCCAGATTTTGTAAGCATTTCAAAAACCTTTTCCTTTTTAGTTTCTTCCAGTTTGGGTGGATGCTAGGAGATACCATAGCAACAAATATAATGATGAGGTAATTTGTGAGTAGTTTAACGTTTTGATCAATACAGTTATAGGAATTATCAAGGCTTGGGAGGAAACTTAATAAACAATTTTGTAAAATGTATGAATAGTTCAAAAGCAAGCTCCAATAATTTAGAAATGATTGTATAAAGTACTGTGTGTATTAAATCATTCCATCATGATGAAAGCTACCAGACTGAGAAGGTAAATCACAATTTGTTCACAAGTTATTCAATAAAGCCGGGCTCACACTCGTGACATAAGCATAACACTAATAAAATAAGCATAAGTGCAATCACAAGAGAAAAAGAACATGTTTCTTTTTCTTGTGCTTATGCTGGTGCTTATTTGACTAGTGTTGTGTCTATCTCACAGGTGGTAACCTGCTTATTTCACTGTTGCGCTTATCACACAAGTGCGAAACAGGCTTAAAGAGAGAATTTATAAGGCTATACATTTTACAGAAAATGAAAGACATCAACTTGTCAGTGTATTCTCTTTAACTTGTTCTTGAAATAAATACATCTGATTCAGAAAAGTGGCTGAAATTGACACGTTTGGAAGAAAATGTGAATCAACTCACCATCATGTAGAAACTAAACAACACCCAATCATGGATGTTTAATTTTTCCAAAATGTAATCATGTTGATTTTAGCAAAGCAGGTGTCTGTGTATCAAAATTATCACACATTCACTCATTTCAGTGTAAAAGAATGTCAACTCTTTGCACTTTCAGCTCACTGACAGCACCATTTCTGATGGCATACAACACTACAGATCATGTGTATTACTTGAAGCAGTATACAGAGATAAAAGATGAGCTTACAGAGGAACAACTTGCATCTTTCCTTCAGGATGTGTTGGAAGGTCAAGCAAAGGTATGTTCAGTGATTTTTGCCTAGGTGATGGGAAGAAAGAAATACAATAAAGGTACTTTTTCATTAATAAGAGAAAAAGTGTTGGGTCTCCAAGCAGGCTTGCAAGCGTGTGTTGAAAAACATTGTCAGTAATGATGTTGTAGTATAGCTCATGTAAGAGTAGTGTAAGTACTGTGATGAGTAATTTTTTTCTGGCTGAGTGAAATGAAATAAGTGGAGATTGTTTTTCTCACATGCTGCTGGGGCCTAGGTATAGGTTATGTGACCTATGGGGCAGGTAGTTGTTTTTGTTGTGTCCACCATTGTCGACTTGGGCATTGTAAGTAGACTAATGTTATTTCTGTAGAAATAAAAAGAAAGAAGCATAGTTAGTAATGACTTCTTTACTAAGATAAATATATTAATTTTTAGGGGTATGGAGGAGACTCATATTTCCAAAGGTTTTACAGGGTGAGCTGTGGTTTGTATAATTGTAAAAATATTGAAATGTTTATCCACCTCAATTTTGTATTTTTTAATAAGAAATATTGATAAATATTGTCGCTATTCTGTTGCAGGGAATTTGGGAACTTCTGAGATCAATTTATGTAAGTCTAGTCATGTATTACATTCAGTGATAAGATTATATGTGTTTTTGTGTCATTACATACTACTATAGACAAGTGTGAACATCAAGGGCATTTGTGACTTACAGATTTTGGAAAGTTGGTCTCTGTTAATCATACAGGAAACCCTATTGTTTTACCGTGCAACCCATATCAATTTTGCTTGCCATCACTAAGTGAAACAAAGCTTGGTGGTATTGCAAAGAGCAACATGTGGACTTCACAATGAAGCTAATAAAAATTCCTTGACTAGACAACCAAATTGTTTAAAGAAAATGTATGCTGAATGGACACAAAAAAGAATGGTGCTGCTGCGCTTCTTGAGGATTCATTCCCGTCTCAATGCATTTATTTGCAATATCTTTTTGTTTTTGAAATAAAGCTTGATATATATGTACTGAGGTTAATTGGAATTTCCATAGGGGTGGTGGTCTTTAAAAATTACCTTTGGTCGGGCAGGTATGGATATTTTCGGGAACTACAAGATATTCTGCAAATGGTCTTGAGCAGAGTTCCACTAAGGGAAGATCAACAGAATCTGACATGCCATTGATGAACGTCTCTTTTTTGTCAATACACAGGATATCTGGACCACTCAGCCCATCGCAGCTTTGCTCATGTTTGGTTTTCCTCTACTAGTATTTACATTCATCATTTATATGCTGTGTATTGCCGACCCTGGACCTGAGGAGGAAGATTTGGAAGACATGGGTGATGAAGAAGATGATGAGGGTGAATTTGAAGAAAAAGAACTGAAAGATATTGAGGAGGAAGTTGATCCAAGCACAAAACCGAAGAAAGATTGAACTTTTTATTTTAGACTCATTTAAGTTCCAGTTCAGACATTGTGCTTCTGCTCTGCCAAAATCAAAGACAATATGATTATAATTATTTAACAGTATTATTGGTTGAGGGTGAGAAACATATGGTGATTTACCAGTGGCAAGCAGCTTGGGTGAGGCAAATACTTGATCTGCGAGACAGTGACAAATCACGATATTTTGTGATCGCTGAATTTCAATAATTAAATTAAAATAACGTGACAGGTCTTGTGTCTTCTGCACCAAGAAGGACCCCAAAGTTCTCATTGGTGTATAAATGGATTGGCAGAGCTGGGATGCAACAGAACATCTGCACTGCAGTTGTGCAAGTTACTTGTCATAGCTTATGTTACTTTGGGACAGCAGAAGCATAACAGCCAAACTTAACAAGTGTCCAAGAAAGTTTAATTATTTATATTCACTGAAAAATCTTTCATTGTGTATAATAATATTATTTGTCTACCATTGTAAAATAGGGAAACAGGAGATGTTCTCATGTAGGCCAGGGCCTCAAATGAGTTTGAGATTACCTTTTAGTTTTGACAGCAATGACCATCATTGTTCTCTGAAGTGGTGTTAGGTATTGTTAAATAGCTCCTTACTTGAATTATTTTATATTTGTGATGTATCCTTAGAGATAAAAGGAGCAGTGACACAATGTTTTAAGTCATTTTGTAGCTTGCACAGCATCCATAAAACAGGGGAGGGGGCGGGATAGCAGGTGGGATTTTGCCTCTCTTTCCCATTTACACCTGCAAACCATTGCCAGTCATTTTCATTTTCTGATCACTTTTATATTGAAGGAATCTTCAAAATGATAGTTCTTAAAGGTATAATAACATCAAAGAAGTAATGATAAATAAAAAATAAGGTGGCTATAACTAAAAGATTTAGACAGATTTGTACCGTGTTTAAATGGTTGTTATCTGTCTGTCTGTCAGACATGAAAAAAAAAATGACCATTTTGTAGATGTGCTTTCTGTGACATTCATGCCCACTGCAACTGTTCACCTTTCAATACACATAATTTATGAGTGTCCTGAACATCTTATCAGCCATGTGCCAATGAAGAAATAGAATTATGTACAAAGCTTGGCACTGGGGGATGGGTGGGTGGACGTACCTTCTAAAATGGTTGGTGACCTTTCTTTACTGATTTTCTCCATTTTAACAAAAAAGAAGAGACATACTGTTACTGAGAAGTTGCAAATAATTCTTCACCTTTTCAGCTCTCATGTTACTGAGGTTTTCTTTGAATGTAGATGGCCAAAGCCATTATGTATTCTTTTTTAAAGGCCTATTCTATGGAAAAATTCACTGTCTGATGAGTGATTTCACACGAAATATTGATATTGCACGAATTCCAAAGATATGAGTGATATCGCGTGGAATTCACTTGTCAGGCAGTGAATTTTTCTTTAACCACATGGCTAAAGCTACCTGGGTGAAACTAAATGTTTTCAGTCTTTGTGAACCGCAACAAAGTCAAAGTCAATATCAATGCGTTTTCTTGTAGTTTTGAGTGTGACTGGCTTTCACTTCAGTTCAAAATTTGGCAGCTATTTCAGTAAATTCGTTCATTTCCAGGATGTTTATTCCTAGCACGAGTTGCACTTTTGTTTTCATGATAGCAACAACTTTTGCTCAAGACTTAAAGTCAGCAATATCCCTTCATGCACTGGCCGGTACAAATCAAATACCCTCTCTTCGATAGCCAATCAGACCGCGGGTCGACCTTTAGCTATGCAATTCTACCTAATATTGGGTAGTGCATCGAAATTTGGAGGGTTCCAACTTGCAGCTAAATAGGTCACACCATATGTGGGCCAATCCATGGAAGTAAAATCTGAATGTTTTAAACATTTAGAAGTGAAAAGGTCATTAAACCTTGTTGAAAAGGAACTATCATGCCTGAGTAGTTTGAAA
>OMLO01005434.1_pt1 | contig 10710 bp, 3 predicted proteins | sample 1674811 | NCBI WGS metagenome assembly OMLO01 (sample SAMN06265003, study PRJEB25207) | coral metagenome | isolation source: Coral host | place: Mexico:La Bocana,Puerto Morelos, Mexico | collected 2008-11-13
GCTACCATTGGCTACAATGTAGCTGTAGCCAATAAAAACTTGCGTTACTATTTGCGACTACCATGAAGAAAAAAAAAAACAAAAAACAAAAAAACAAACTCGTCCCAATTTCTAACGCGGATTGCTACGCATCCGCGTAATAAGTGTATTAATTGTTTTGTATCGAAAGTATATGTCTAATATTTGTATTTTTCTTTTTTTAGTAAATCCTTACATTGTGTCAAATCCTCCAAGTGAAATTCAAGTGCAGAATGTCGGTGATTCTGTAAATATAAATTGCACTGCTCGTGGCTCGCCGCTGCCTAAAGTCAAATGGTTCAAGGATAAGAATTATGTTATTCCTATGGCAACACATGCTGGGCAGGACTCAATAAGAAGTCAAATTCTTATTACTCGTTTTAAGCCTAGTGACGCTGGAAACTATAGCTGTGTATTTCTAAATGACGAGAATGGAACAGCGACAGCAAGTACAAGCTTAAGTATATGAAGAATAATTTCTCTTAAGCTTTTATTAATTCATCATGCTTCATTTAGATAAAGGAAACCATAAGTGCAATTACAAACAGCTTGTTTTACGAGAGTGCACCTTACGATTTTTGACGTCTTTCTACAAACCGTCGCCTTCTTGTATCTGATCCAGAGAATGATCTCATAAAAATTAAAACAAAAATTTTGTGGAGATAAGACGCTGAGCACATTTTAAAATAAAGCAAAGCGCCTCGGTGTGACATAATATGTCGTTTGTGGACTAAAACTGAATAGTGTCGAGAAATGAATCAGTAGAAAAGAGGCAAACAAAAATGACTTAAGGCGCTGCACATAAATATTTATTTAGAATAAAAAATAGATATATTTGTATCTTTATCTATGCCTCTATTCTGAATGTTTCAGTTGCTCCTCGCTATTTTCAATTCTTCATAACGCTATAAATTTATCCGCATATTGTTTTAATATTTTAAAAGGCGTGCATGTTGTTGTTTTTTTAAGCATTAGTCAATTGTGGCAATCCTGGATCTCCAAAGAACGGACAAAAGCTTGGCTCACAATACTGGACTGGAGAATCTGTATCGTTCATTTGTCATCCAGGATATCGCTTGACTGGAGCGACCACTAGAGTTTGTCTCCCCTCTGGTAATTGGAGTGATATACAACCATCATGTAAGTTGAATAAGGCTTTGCTATCAATTTTACCTTTGTCTTACTGTCTTAACTTCGGCTTCAACAAGTAAATAGAGCACTGACATTCTGCTGTTGTTGTTTGTTGTTGTTGTTGTTTTTTTTAATTTTTTGTTTGTTTGTTTCTTGGTCTTAATCAAATTCAACAATCACAAGTATGATTTATGACAAACGCGGTACAATGTACTCTCACATGTAGCATTGTTCAGGTGAGTTTAAGGTATTTCCACTGCATACATACCTAGCGCATTGAGGAATTTTTAATACGTCTGATCCTACCAAACGCTTCGGGGCGCATTTTTCGGCATTCCAAAAAAGGAAGCCGCATCCTCCTTCCCAGGCGCCAGTTAAAGATGCTACTATTGTTGTCCGTTGAATACGTTAGCTCCCACAGTAGTCACGGGGTCTTCTCATAGTAAGATGTGTACCACGAAGTGGTAATGAGTATGTAGTCAATTTAAATTACCGTTAACATCGCCATCTTTGAACTGCTTTAGCCGAAGCAATTACGCAGTGGGCTCTTTCTTTTACTGACGCTTTCTTTATCTATGCTCGTAGGGTGGGTTCCTGCAGTTTCGAATGAGTGAAGGGGCCAACCCTAAAACTTTTTAAGAGTAATTACCTTTAAAAATTAAAGAAATCGTGACCACAGTCGAAATCGATTCAGCTCATACTTTGTCAGTTTGAAGTTCAAGGTAAACAATTGAAGGAAGTCAAATTAGTTTTTTGAAATATTCAACATAACGGCAAAAATTTACTGAAAAAAGGTGATCGTACTGACAGCTTAATCCACGAAATATACGATCCGAAATTGTGTACTTTTCAAATTCTTGGTACAGAGAAGTTTACATTGCTCTGAAATGTTTTCAACTTTAATTTGGTCCGTTTCCAACTGCCATCTTGACAATGTAATCATATTTGATTTCAAATTGAATAAACAAAAGAAAGAAAGAAAGGAAAATTCTGAAATCAATCTAGCTTTTAAAAGACAATTCAAAATAGGAATTAACAATTGGAAATCAAACATAAGACAAAATGAAAACAGGAATGGAGTTGATTATTTCAATATAAATAAATTCGATATCAGTTTCGAGGCTAAAAAGACGTGTGTTAAGGATGGGCCACCATAGACCTGCATGCATGACGAGCCACTCTGCTACCCAGGTGGGCCACTTCTGGCCGCTGGGACTGTCTACGGGCTTGTTTTTGGGTCTACGTTCAGATAAAAATTTCCGCAATGAGAAATAGTCTCTGATTAAACATTTATACAAAGTTAATCAAAAATCTAAAAAAAAATAACAAATAAACAAAACATCTTTTGAGGGTTAACATTAGGGCCCTTTCTCTTTGTCGAAACTGTTGTAACCAACCTAAAAATATAGGTCTGAGAATTTGTACTTTTACTGAAAAACTCCAACATGGTGTAACTCAAGGACGAACGTTCTGGGAAGCTACACATGTTTCCTTTTCATGTGATCCTGGTTACTGTCTAAAAGGATCTTCAGAACGAGTCTGCCTGGAAAATGGTTCCTGGACGGGAGTTCAACCTTCGTGTGGTAAGAAAACCTGAAAACTTTTTTTTTTTTTTTTAAAATTAATAACAAACAAGCTTTGATCGATGAAAAGCTTGGAGGGTACTTCGTAAAAACTGTGGAAGAGAGTTTTCTTTGAAAAGATAAATTAGTTTCTCATATAGAGAGCAAATTTGCCAAAAGCACTACAACAAATTGGAAGAATCAATGCTTCTTTTTAACTAAGCACTAATTTAAAGTTATGTCAAAATGTGTCTTGTACTTTATTTATTTATTTACCTATTTTGTCTTTTTGTCTTAGTGTATCCATTTTATTGATTTATTTATCTGTTGTAGTGTTTAACTATTATTGTACTTCTTATCTATTTAATTTTTTGTGTAGTGTTCTTTTTTTTTAGTGTTAATGCGTCTAGTAAATATACTTGTAACAGTAATTGTCAATGAAAACAATTAATAAATAAAAAAAAGTGTTAAATTCTTAATAAAAAAATGTAGAACATATATAGAATACCTGGCCTTTCTTAGGTAATAACTTAAGTCAAAATAATGACGATATCGGCATCGCAGAGTATCACTGGAAACATGCCGGTCATAGTGTCATTGTATTAGCGTTTTTAGGCCCAATAAAATGGCCAAAATCAAGCTCTATTTGTTTCATTTATCGTGACAAAGAAATAAAAAATTTATAGTGAGACCTAAGGAGCTCGATTATTACTGAGCCGCTAAATATCAAAATAAGATGAACTCGTTGACAAGCAGACTTTTAATTGGAGTAGAACTGCTACAATTGGTGAGGTTTTTCAGACAGAATGAACCTTCATCACTTGACCAATATTTGCTTTGAATGACTAAAAAAACAGTACATATTGTATTTTATTTTCAAGAAATGCTTTTCCAGCAGTCAAGTATTATCGGAAGCAGCAGTTTCTTTATCAGGAACCTTAGAAGATTTTTGGAACCATTTCCGTATTTACGTCGATGCTGGAATTTGTGTTACCGCGCGTCCTCTCACGGCAGGTTGTCAAGTACCTTCCACAGTCGCTGTGATGGCAAGCCACACACTGTTACTATAATAAGAAAAAGTTCGTACGTGTTTGGAGGATACACCGACATTCCTTGGGGTATGTGAAATGGATAATAATTTTAAGAAACATTTGTTTTGTCTTCTTATTTTTTCCAGTGTTTTTAGATCTATAATCTTTTTTGAAAGGTTTTAGAACTATTAATTCTTTTCTCAATTTACACCGTAGACCACGCCAGTCTAAACACTAGCAAATGACGCGATACACAGCGCCACCTGATAACATAAATAACATTGATTGTTGAAACGCAGGGTACATGCTATCCTCGGGTCGCCTTGAAAGGTTGTATAAAACACTTGCATGTTTTGGTAAAAGGGCGAGTTCAGCTTCCTAAAGAATACCTTGTCCGGCAGGCGATTTGAATTGACGAAGGTTGCACAATTATTAAACCCTAAAGCCTGGCTCATATTCTTTTACTTATTTATTTATTTATTTATTTTTGTCAGATAAGCGTAGCACTAGTGAAATAAACACAAGTATACGTACAAGGAAAAAAAAAAGGAACGTGTCCCTTTTTTACGACTATTTTGCAGAATGCGAAACAGGAGTCAAGGGCGCGAGAGTTCACTCGTTTGGTCGTTCGCTCATTCGGTCACTCCTTCCTTCCTTGGGTCGTAATCTTTGGTTTGTATTTCCGCTGACCAATGCACAACTTGACTTGACGAAGAGAAAAATGTCGTCGAATGGTTCGGCAAATGTGTAACATAGTGAACCAATGAGTAATGAGATAATTACTGCTATGTCAACAGCACATGTGGTACGAGCATTTTCTTATTTGAATTGTTTGAAAAAAACCTAAAAACATTTGTTGTCCTAGTTACGAAATGAACGCGGGCTCCTGGCAAGCATGGGTTTTAATGCCATGATGCATGCAATGCATGAATATCGAGCAAAATAATAAATTATTATTAATGCGAAGCCCTTATTAGCTTCTTGGGTAAAAAGAAAGAAAAACATGTCGAGGGAAAACCGTGCGTTTGCCCGCCCGTGTGTTGAGCTCTCGCCCTCCATGCTTTCCAATACAGTATACCAACGTATTGAGCTAACTTAACACTTAGGTCCGCAAAGCGTGTACGTGTCTAGAGCGTTATGCATTATTGTATTGCGGAGTTAGGGCAGTGATTAAAGCGTGATTTAAGAGGTTTAAATAAGGGACAGAAGAAAGAAATTTATTTTTGCAACAAAGCCAAAATATTTTCTTCTTTTCTGCTTATACTGATGCATGTATTTCATCATGCAAAATAGTCGTAGCCTCAAAGAGGCCTTTGATCTTGTTCTTAATTTCAATTCACTAGTGTTTCCAAAATTTATGTTTTCACTTTAAAAAAAATATGTTGAGGAAAATTGGCTGGTTTCAAACTCAATTCTTATTTTCCATGGCGATTTATCATATCATTTCTCTTTCTGTATACCACAACAACAACAAAATAATAAATAAATAAATAACAATGCATCAAAGATGATAAATGGTAACAATATAGAACTGCAACTAGCGGTAGGTATGCAACTAGCGGTAGGTATGCCCACGCCCAGAGCGAACAACCAAACAGTAGGATTTGCTCAAAAAGATTTGTCAACTTGTTCTGAAATATGTACAAGAAAGGTCTGCCGTGAAATACAATAAATCAATCGAGTCCATCGATCAGCTGCATTGTTTGTTTGTTTTTTTTTTCCTCTCCTGCATACATGAGTAGTGTATTGCATGTGGTCAGTGCCACTGAACAGTATACGCTGCACCTTGTTGGTCGCAGCTTTATAACAAATAGAAGAATGAGTTTTGAATGAAATCATTTAGAATTGGACAAGCGACACGGAAATTAGTTGACAATATTTAATCCGTATTAGCAATGCACCTTTCCCGCATTCAAACAAACAATAGCGACCTTAAGAAACCAGGACGGGACGACCTAGGACGGCTGGGGAATTAAATGTACTCATCCGGGTAAGCGCACGAGAACTCACGATCCATCTCTTTTTCGTCTTCGCTCGTCAAAGACGCCATTTTTCCCGACTTTCGTTACATAGAAACGTGAGTATTCGCATTTTTCGTCACTGTAGAACTATTTCGCTATACTATACTGTAGAACTATTTCGCTGAAACACGTTCCTATGTTCCTCTCCTATGCATCGAGAAAGCATCATAGTTAGTACAAAACTACTTTTGAAGTATCTATTGGTCTCTAGTGTCTAGTGTCTTTTTGTTTTTTATAGTACCCAGAACTTTATGCGTTGATTTTTTCATTAAAATAATGCCTGTCATAGTTACACATGGAAAGTGAAATATTCACCCAAAGCCAAGATTATCAACAGGATTCTCAAACGGCAAAACGACACCAGAAGAAGGTCGTTTAGATTATTCGTATAAGGTCTTCATACGGAAATTAAATGCTTACACTGTACCGAGATATCTACGTCGCTTATGAAGACGAATTAATTCAGACGCGACTTTATGTTCACCAGCGTTTATAAACCTTATGGGGTAAGATTTACTAATGTTATGTAATTCGTTTATCACTGAATTCTCACGGATTTGTATTGGAAAAAGTTGATCACTTGGGCTTAGGGCGTCGACATTCCACCGAGAAACTCGATGCATTCTTCTGGTTTCTGTATATCCAGTTCCCCGCAGTATTTCTAGTGTTCAAGCACAGTTTGGGCTCAGCCCGACCAAGGTGCTGAATGAGATCGCTCTTCAATCCTACCAGCTTTAGTGCGCTGATTACACAGAAATGAGTCTGGTAACTCCAGGGAATCAGCCAGGCGTCCAGAGTAAATTCTCTCACTCGAAATTTAGCGTAACTTCCGTTTTGTCAAGGTTTCTGAGCGAGAAACGATCATAGTTCCTAAACCGTGGTTTTTGGAGAAGTTCGCTTCGTTCACTGGCACCGAATTCTTACTCGCCGATGAATTGATGCAGAAAGAAAGCCAATAAGATCTCCTCGATGTTTATGCGACTAACCATTTTGATGATTGTTGAACTGAACACAACAAAACGAGAGTCAGGAAAACATGCACTGCCGTTTTTTTTTTTTTCAATTGAAACCTTGTAACGTATAAAGACAGCTATGTTGCTTGCTTTGTGTCATGTACGTTTCGCGTAACCAACGTTATCCCCAGGGAATTTAAAAAAAACCAAAACTAAATAGCCGCCAAAGCTTTTATCGTCATCAGACATAAGGGGTTCTAAATGGATATCTGTTTACCTCTTTTTAGCTAAATAGCGAACTTCCTTTGGAAAAAGTGGCACATTTTAATTTCGGTGTTATGGCGGTGCGTGAGAATATTGTCCGAGAATATACACTTAACTCGTGATTTGTAGCCTTTTTGAGAGTGTGTAAATCTTCGTCGTTTCGGGTCAGACAATCAGCCGCCTAGATATAAAATGTAAGTTCCATATATTTACACTATTTTCTTGGCCTCATGTTGCTGTACAACAAAGGCACACTAAAACGTTTAACCTGTGATCGCCTTGTGATCCAGCATACAGGTCTTGATACTATACCAATCTCCGTAGGGTGACTACCATATCATAAAAAAAGGACGGCGGGTCCATCATGGAAGAAACATGACAGAAGATAAAGCATTGAGAACTGGTACCTCTTAAGAGTAAAAAACATTTCAAGCTATACCTACAAAACACGATATTGAACCTCTAATGTGTTCTTTACACAATTTATGGGGAGAATCTGCGTCCTTTCTATATGGGAGTCCCATACCCTCCCCGATCCCTTCCGAGTACTCTTACTCCCCGGAGGATTCCTAATTTTTCGTTTTGCGTGCTCCTTTCCATCATGTATACACCGCCGAGTTTTCGAGGCCACGAAATGCGTGGGTCAGGTGTTTTGATCAGTCGGATAACTAGCATTAGTACATACCACACAAGTGAATAGTGCTTTTCGCGCACGCTGTCTGGCTAGCTCGGAAGTGATTATCCAAGCACTATTCACCTCCGAGCAGCCGAAGAAAAACAAAATGGCTTCCCCTTTCAAATAAAGTTACTCTTAACAAGTAAAGTTACTCTTTGGTCCGCTAGTTATTCAGCTTGTGTGGTAAATACTAAAACATTTCTTCACCTCAGTTTCGGTGAAAGTGAAGAATATTTACCTCCAATTCGGTGAATAATTGTTAATTAGAAGTTAAAAGACTGGATTATTCCACTAACACGTCACCTTTTCATACTATTCGATGCCAGGCAATCGAGGGATTCCTGGTTTTCGAAATTAAACATTTTATTTTTGTAGCGAAAATGATTTTAAGCTTCCGTCGATAAAAATGCCTGAATCATACAGATTGAAAGCTTTAACATTCGAACTGGATACATTATTACTTTCAGTCAACTTCATCCATTTTTATACTTGCATACTTTATATACTAACAGCTGCTAAACATTGAATTGCCAAAACGTATTTCTCTATTTTTTTTTCTCTTGTTATTCAGATTCCAGTGACAGCTGGGGTTCCACTTCCAATGCGTTCATATTTTCACTCCGCAACAAAGAAGGTCTGGGACCATTTAAGAGCATAGTGACGAACCCATCGAAAGCAATACGCCAGTACTTAGGTTATGGTCCATCATTTGGATCGTACAGCATCTACATCTCAAACGGCCACGCCAATTCATACACAAACTTTGGCTACTCTTACCATGTTCCAAGTGGAGTAAAAAACAAGAAAACAATCCTGGCAGGGACTTACAGCTTCACACCAGATGAGGTAGAGGTGTTCTATCTTGGTTGAGTGACATTATATGGTTATAATTAAAAAAAATACAATCTCTTTTTTGTTTTAAGTTTTTACTTATTATTTTGAATACTTTGTTATTATTTATATCTGGGCATGTGCAAGTGAAAATAATGATTTTTAACGCTACTCTGCTAATAAGACATGCACAATAACCATTAATAGCTGCTGATACTAGAGATCACCCCGCTGGTTTAAAAGAGTCTCAGTGGGTTCGTGGTTTTTACGGGTAACTTACAAAGCACTTTCCATGCCGTAATCTGTTTGATTTATACTTACTGAGATTTTTAACTTTAATCATCATGGCGGGAGAGGAGGGTGGTTAATTGTCACCAAAGCAATTACATAAAACATTGAATTTGGAAAAACTTTGGTAATTTGAAAAAAAAAAGTTTTCATTAGTGTAAGGGTTAATTGGACTAGCGCATTGAGATGAAAACTATTTCCTAAGGATATGACGCACCCAGCCAAAACCTAAGGGAACTGATCAAAAAAGCGCACTGCGTTCTGCCTCAAAAACATGAAAACGGTTATCAACCAACAATGGCGTTGTCTTCCTCGGCTGCTTCTTTAAAAACTTAAAGCCAAGAAATTGTTGATCACATATATTTCATGTTGACACTACTTCGAAATTTTCGTTTTGGACAACTAGTAGCTTATAGTTTTCCGTACAACCGGAAGTTAATACTGCGGTTGTGTAAACACAACCTACAATCCACGATAAACTTCCCTGGCACACCTGGATCAGATAGCACGAAAGTGGTACTATGGAGAAAATACAGAATGACATCACTAGAATAGGGAACTTCCCTCGCCCTCAGACAATGTTGAAAACGATCAATGACGACTTCATCGCGATAAGCAACATTGGAATGAGGGCAAGGAGACGAACTGATAAATTTTCCCGAAAGATACTGCAAAAGTGGGAAGGTGTGCCAAGACTTTTGCCAAGGATTGTAGAAGCAAAGGTTATTAACGCAATACTTGGAAATTAAAAAAAAACAAACAAAAAAACAAACAAAACCTAAATTTAATTCGCTATTTAACTTAGCTTGAGGGAGATCTCTTACGTAGTGTACGTGCAGGCGCTCATGTGCAGGCTAATGACATAAAAGTCGTGCGCAGTAGAGATACTCAGTGCAGTAGTGAGGAATCACCTTAACCTAATGGCTGGATTATGCCCACCATCTTGGGCTACTCCGTCGTCGCCGTTGTGCATACGCGCCCACGAGCAATACCGCTAGCCACGATAACAATCAAACCATGGGTTTCCTTTTCTTTCCTATATGGGTATGGTGCTCCACCAAGCATTTCAGTTACCATGCCTTGAAAGAACTTCAATAAACGGGAAAGACAGTCGCCCTTGCCATAAACGAAAATCAAAACATTTTGATACCTTGAAGGTCACCCTGCTCCCAGAGCGTTTTCCTCAGAAATATCTAAAACCCCCGGAAACGAGGCTGCTCAGAGATACGTATTGATTTGAAATTTGCACTCGAAATTCTGTCTATCTCAGCTCCAAATCCTTTTCGAAGAATTACAGAATAGAACTGGATTTGGCTACCGTTGATTTAACGAGATATATGTTGTAGTTAAGAATTAAATTCAGGTAAAAATATTTTTTTTAAGCAAGTTTGATTCTCAATTTCCTTTGTCTTCTAACCCTAATACCTGAATTTAATTTTTAACTAGAACGTATATCTTAATTGATACTTTGGCGAGGGCAGTAAAGGGTGATTATTCGTGAGTTGCCTTTTTTCCCGTGAAATGTGAAATGGCCATTTTTTCATCCTTGACATTTAATGGATCATTTTTACGGCTGCAACCGATCAATTTAGCGTGCCTATTTTTTAAATATGCGAATTTTAAAAATAATCAATTGTGAGGTTATAACAAATATGAGACTCCAAACTTCTCAATTTTTACAAAAAAATGTGCGCCAGGGACAATGACTTAAGAGCATGTCCACCAGAGGACCAGGCAGGAGTGATACATGCTATCTCACCGATTTCAGTGAAACTTGGCCAGATTGAAGGGCATACCCAATAACTCAAGGAGCCAAAACGGTATTGCAATTGCAGTTTTCCGGGGGGAGTTACACCACCCCCCCTACTTTTTTTACATAAATTCTTTGAAATACTACACTAAATAAGGGTAAAAGTAGGGGGCTCTTATACATGA
>OMLO01005435.1_pt1 | contig 10708 bp, 8 predicted proteins | sample 1674811 | NCBI WGS metagenome assembly OMLO01 (sample SAMN06265003, study PRJEB25207) | coral metagenome | isolation source: Coral host | place: Mexico:La Bocana,Puerto Morelos, Mexico | collected 2008-11-13
AATAAGTAAAAGCATTTCACAAGGTTTTTACAGCTAATGCTGAGGAAAACAAGAGTTCTTAATAACCTGGAGGTCACTTGGACTGGAGTTACAACAAAAGAAGCACAAAATGAAGTATAATGAACTCAAAATGCTGGTAATCTACTAGCCCTCTTTTAAACACATTCTCTCTCCACTACCAGATGCAAAATATGTTACTTTTTAAAACCACTTTCAATAAAATAACATCAGTATCTGTGGTTTCATTGATATCAGAATATCCATGAATTAACAGATAAGAATATCATGATACATATGAAGACAGCTGCATCAAAAGAAAAGTATACCCAAGTAAAATAATACGAAAGGAATCAACATTTAATGTGACCCAAATTTTGAACATGTAAATTAACACAGCCTTAATTTTGCATTGGTGATCATTAGGACATTTGAATTTATTCCTTGTGTTTCCTTGATATGGTTAAACAGCAAATCTGGGTTCACCTTAATTACAGTGGCCTGTCTACATTTTATTAGAGATTATTAAAAGCTTCTTTTTCAACAAAGTGTGAGCTTGGAGTGGATATTGCATTGTTTCAAAATTCAGTGAAGCTTTTTTTTTTGTTTAAAACATGAAAGCCACAGGGGATTTGAAGCTTTAAACAGCTGATCACAGAGAAGAAAAAATGGCCAGCTTGCCAAAAGCTGGTACTAGATTATTAAGATCACTGCACTGTTGGGTCACAAAACAAAGTTCATATCTTGCCAAGAACTCGGCAAAAAATAACATTTCCATTGTTGTTAAGAGGCTTGGGCCTGTCCTGTAGATATATTGAATTGCTTTCACATTCTGTCAAAATTCCACTTTAAAATAGAAGAAAATAAACAGACAAAACTACAGCTAAATTTTACCTCTTTTTACACAGCATTCTCTCTGGAACACTAAAGCTAAGATATGCATGCAAAGAAATTCTAGACGCACAATTATGTTCAACACTGCAAATGGCAAATCTGCTGCTGTTGGCAAAGTGGACCTCATTGCAGATACTACCAAAGAATGACATCAACCTAGGAATTTTGTATTCAAATAAACTCCATAGCTGAACTATGCAATCTACAGTCCAAAATCACTTAGGGTGGGATGACCACGAAAGATTTAATAATTTGGCCTTTCTTAGCCTATGGCTTGCTTTTCTTAGGAAAAAGACAATTCAATTAGCTGGCGTCAATATGAGCCTCAAGTGATGAAAAAAATTATGCAAATTGTGACAAAATGCATGCCCTTAAGGATAAGGCTTTTATGCATCTTTGAGTTAAGAATCAAGAAAACAAAATCAAAATATCAATTTTACACTCCTTTGAACAACAATTAATTCTTTCCTGCATTTAAACTTTGGTAGTTTAAATTATATTGCTTTCTTAACAGATAAGAAAGCAAACAGGTAGAAACCTTCAGTTTCCCTTTCTAATTTAACGAGTGTTTGTTAAAGGCGAATTAAATAGGATAAAATTTTCTTCAGAGTGGGTGTAAACAACTTATCCGAAGACCTCAGTAGTGTTTTTCGCCGTTCTGGAATAAAGAAAGCGCCCGTCTCCAAACTACAAGCGTGAAATTACACAAGAATTGCATAATACATTCGAATTACGTACCGGCAACTTCTACAATGTCTCCCGGAACCAAATCCCTTGCTTTTATTCTCTGAATTCCTGGCTTGTTTTGTCTTAACACTTTTGCTACTTCTGGTTCATATTCTTTTAAAGCTTCGATTGCACTTTCCGCGTTTCTTTCCTGAAAAAAAATTCATTAAAAAAATTACGCCGGCAAATTGATGTCAGGAATGAAAACGCCATGACTAAAAAAGATTCCAGTTGCACTCACTTGCCAAACACCAATGATTGCGTTTATTATCAGAATAACAAGAATTACGAATGGTTCTACAAATGCTGTGGTCCTGTCCTCTCCTTCCTCGAACAACGCCAGTACCTGGTCAATAAAAAAATCAAGCATGGCAGATCAAGAACATGGCTGATCAATCGATCCATACATACAGCTTACCAATTTATTGTAACGTATTAGAAATACGAGTCTATTTGTGATGAGTAAATAAACTTACGAAGGAAATCACTGCTGCTGCCAGAAGAATTTTTATAAGTAAATCATCGAACTGTTCAAGTACAAGCTTCCATAGTGGCTTGCCTGAAAATTAAATTACAAAAACCATTAGTCGAAGAAGCTAGATGAACAAACAGCTGATATTTTCCACCTATAGCAACATCAAGAACTGTACTGGAAAAATAAACAAGTTACTTCGCGTTTTCGACAAGAAACTCACCTTCTTCCGCTGGAAGTTCTGTCGTTTCATGACATGAAAAGAGACAAAAGAAAGATTATTATTAGCGCTTAAAAGCAACTTAAAACTAACCAAAGATTAGAGCGAAGTCTCTCAGATGGTAGTGCATGATAGGAATAAAATCATACAAAAAGCTATCATCCATTTGGATAAATATCATCAACGAGACATCAAAAGTGTTAAATAGCTACAGCTGAACAATATTTAGCTTACCGTTTGGTCCGTATTTTTGTTGAGCAAGCGAGAGTTCCTCGAAACTCAGACCTTTGGTTTCACTCACGGAGAAATGATCCAAAACTTCCGACGCCGGTAAAGTATGAGCCAGCTCCATTTTGACACTAACAAGGAAGGAATTCTAAAATATCTACTGTTTTAGGTCTCAGGTGAAAGTTGAGCAACTAGTCGTCGTTTCTCAGCTTACGTTTCAAACTTAACAACACATTTTGAGAAAACTCAGAGCGTTTAAAGCTTTTGTCCGCTTTTTGCTAGCGGCCCTTCGTGAATATTGACTTGAACTTCCACGCGGCCTGGACGCGGCTCAAGGTTATTGGTTAAAAATACGTCACGTGATGCACCCTGCAAAGTAAAACGCTGACTGTACTTCCGACTGACCTCATCTGGATTGGACCCGTTCTCGATGCATCAGAGTGCATTCTAGAAAAGCTAACGTGGCGAAGCTGAATTGACTAGTTGCCTTTGTTGACGACAAAAATAAAGGTTGCGTGTCAAGCCTTTAGTTTTCCAAAATTTTTGCTATGACTTCCAATAATACAACGGGCGACCCGGGCCGGTATTTCCCAGTTCACTGTATCCATGCATGGCGAAAAGGGATTGGGTTTCAGTCGTAATTTGTGACTCTCACAAGTTAGTTATCACAAGACCGCGATTTTTCTTGCACAGTGACCTAAAATAGTTCTTACAATCAAAAAGAGCTAAAACCTTCCCTCAATGTCAATGTCAGTAGTGACAAGTTGTTTCTTAATTAGCTGTTACTCGGGCTGTTACTCCTCATGATGTCTAGACAGGTTAACTGACTGCTGCAGATCGTTTTTCCCAGTCTAGTTTCCAGATAATTAATAGCAAAGGTCACTTACAAAAATGTGTATAGACTAAAGTTCTGAATTAAAATTTGTTGGAAAACAATGTTAATTACCGCTGTTTGTGTTTTTTGTTTATAGTAAAAAATTGTTGCGCTTAGATAAGCGCTGCGAAAGAAAGCTCTCGACGCGCTTCTCTCCTATTTTATCACGCTGCGCCCAACTAAATGAACATCTGAAAGAGGATAGAGTGATATATATATCGTTGTACTGCTGAAGAAAATGATTTTCTAGAAGACTGTAGAGTATTTTACGCAAGAAATGAAACTGTTTCTAAGCCTTTGTCCTTTTTTGAGCAATTTATGTAGAAATGAAACAATTTGTGTGTAGTTTTCTCGTGCAAGAATTTGCCCCCAAGAAGAATTCCGAATAAACAATTTTAAGAAATGTTAGGTATACTACTGAACAAGGTTATTAGATTTATTTATTTTTATTTATTTTTTTTTTGCAGGTTTATATGAGCCGTAAGGAGAGGTCTCTAAACTTAGAAAAAAAAAAGAGACCAATATTATCCAAGTCGGACTGCACAAGTTAATTATAATCTGAAAAATTGATTCATCTCTGCCGCGATACATTCTCGTAAGCATGCATTTACGTTTCTCGGGTCGATTTAGTGACCATGTTTAATGGGAACTAGAAAGATAATTTCTACTTGACAAAAACTATTTTATGTTGGCGCTCCTTCGTATTGCAAAATTCGAACCGCTAAGGGAACCAATTAGAATTCTCCTTTTCATCGAGGACCAGTTCAGCACCGTTAAGCTACATAATAATAACAAATATTCTTCATTTTGTCTGGTGTTTTTTTATGTCGCACAATTGTCAAAAGTAAAGGTAGCAATGACAAATTTAATACCCTCACCTTGTAACAGAAATCAAGACTCAGAGTGTTGCAAAAATATTCGAGACAGTGAGCCCCATAAGTTTGGTTAAATTCCGAGGGACCCACATATTTTGACTGCGACCGCCCACCAACCCAGAAGAGGAGAAAGAAGAAGAATATGAGCTTCATAAAGTTACGTAGCAAAGACTAAAAAATTAAAAAAAAATCCTTTCTTCGCCCATGACTAGAATGGTCCTCTTTTTTATTAAAGGAGTTCATGAAGTCAATGTCCTGGTCGACACACACGAATAAGAAGCTGTTTAGACGAAATTTACCTTGCGTCAAGTTTCTAAATCAGAACGTTAGGGAGAAAATCTTCCAATGCGCTGCCACAACTTACCGACCTTCGCCATGGAAGGTTAATTTGGATCGACTATATGAAGTTTTAGAACTCTCTGCAGTACTTCGACTTGGCAGTAACAATTAACCAGAAAAAAAAGGCTAAGTAAGAAAAAGAAATGGGGAAGAACAAGCACGAACATAACTAAATTAAACCTAAGCAATCATAAGCGTGGTTTCCCAATTGGCAATTTCGAAATTTAATGCCAAGCGACCCAATTTGAGCGGAATGTTCAGCAAGAGCACTTTCGGGATTGATATCCATTCAGGTCCGCTTATTTGTATGTCACATCTTACATTTAACTTGTGGTATGACTGGTACATGCTTATATAAGAAAACAATCCACCAGTCATAAAATGTACTGATGCCTGGAGGTTTCATTGGGATTTTGATGGCATTAGCCTGAAAGGGGCATGAGCAAGCCAAGTAGTCCATCAGGCTGCAGCTTATCCTGGTATCTGTAGTATGAAGAAAGTGGGAGTATTCCTGCTTCCCCCTGGACTGGAAAATAGTCTATTGCAGGGTTAACTCTACTGGCGGACTAGTAGTTAATTTGTTGGTACCCATTTATACACCTGGGTGGAGAGAGGCGCTGTGAGAGTAAATTGTCTTGCCCAAGAACACAACACAATATCCCCAGCTAGGGCTTGAAACCCGACTGTTTGAACACACTAACCATGGGGGCACCACCCAAACAAAAACCGAAAAAACCAACAATTCAGTTTCATTTTTTTCTCAACATTTTATTGATTGTTAATTTTTTTGCACCATTTAAACATCAGCAATGGTTACTTCAACTTCCACGCCAGGCTCAATACTAATGGATGTCTGATTAATACTGAGTTAAGGAAAACAGTGACATAAAGCAAACTTCTTTCCTTTCAATAAGAAAACAAAACTTCTTCTCAACCAAACCAAATAAAAATCCACTTTTCCAAAAAAGTCACAAGAGAACATATTTGTATTTTCATTATTAGGCTGGAACTAGCTTGAGGCTTATGGGGGGATATCATTAAAAGAAATTTCATTTGCATTTGCATAAAAAAAGACTCTGCATTACCCTCAGTTGCAAGATAGTTCCAGCCCAAAAAAAAGAAGATGGCCTATTCTGAACAATTTTCTTTGAAACAACCTACACCCCATTTAAATGAAAAAGTGTGGCATTATTTCCTAAAACAAAAATTGGGGATGGAAAGTAAGCATATTTCTCAAGGTAAAAACCAAAGATTGCATTATGAAAAATGTTACACTAAACAGACAAATATTAACCACAATATCTAAGAAACCAAAGGATACAATTTGCTTGACAATCTCCGAAGGACTGTGAAGATCAATCAGTCGTTTATGGATCCTCATCTCAAACCTGTCCCAAGTCTTAGAACCCTCTCCACAGGGTGTCTTACGAGTGGTTATCTTCAAGTACTTGGTCGGCATACGGACTGGACCCTTGACCTTTAGCTTCTTGTCTTTAGCCCCACGGATCAGATCGGCACACACTATAGAGTGCAACATGACAGAGTCAGTTGAAACCAGGGTTTTCAGAACAAGCCATCAAATCCATTGTTTATCCTTAAACAGCTTGTCCCTTTTTCAAAGTGAGACCTACCCTTTTCCAAACTTTTAACATTGCGGCTGGTAAGTGTGATACGAATCCTGTGTATCTGAGCCTCCTCTTCAGGAACAGCACCCTTTTCCTTGTATTGAGACTAAATGGTAAAAACATTAAAACAATCTTATAACAAATGAATTAAGGGTGAAAGTTTCTAAAGAAACTGTGTTGCTGCGTCAGTGGGACTAACAAGGTAGAGTGATAAAGGGCTAACGCTCAAAACATCAGCTTTTCAACTTAATGGCCAATTTGTATTCTCAACTTAGTTGATATAACCAAATTACAATCTTATAACAGTTCACTTCTGTTTTCAGTAGACCAAGCAATCCAAGATTTTTACCACCACCACATTAACTGCTACAATAATGCAATACTGTTACAAACACAGCCTTGTAACATAACATGTAAAAGTTTATCACATATACCGGTACTGTGGTTTCCTTTAAAGAATTTTCAAGCCACTATATAACCTTGCTAGCAATTCTCTTTTAGAGGGTAACTTAGAACCAAGAGGGTTGTACAGGGGTATTCTTATGAGAAATTATTCTTTGCGATCCGTGATCAGAAAGTTTTTGGTGATCTGCAAGACCTTGAATTATTAACTGACATTCGTGATTTCACCACTTTATCCTTCATGATTTTGAAACATGCATCTGCTGAGTGGTTAGTCCTCTATCAAAAGGGCTCAAAAGTGATTTACCCTCTAACAATTTTGCTTTTTTCTAACACTCTTTCTAGCGTAAGGGCAGATTATCAAGAATTCCTCGTGATTCGGGAAAATGAAATTTTGATGTCCGCGATCACTGCCCTGATTCGCTATTTTTCCGTTCGTGATTGTGAACCGTGCAAGCGACCCCCCTGTATGACCCTCTACCAAGATGGGACTCTCTTTTATGGTATATTTGCTGTTAAACATAAAGTTTATATTTGGGCGTTTTTTGTAATTGATCACAAAAGGGAACAGAAAGAACCGAGAGGCGATTCATATTCTCCACAAGAACCAATATTTATAGTGTTGAACAATTATTAACAACAAAATAGATTCATTTCCGGTTACTTTTAAATCCAAGTTTTCTTTATTTAATACTTTTAACCTACCATACTGTAAAATGGCCGACTTATTCGCGACGAACAGCGGTGAGCCAAACTCTTTCTAACAAAATGGCGGAGAGAGAAAGATTGTAACACGTGGTCTCTTTTTATACTTTACGGTGCGAGAGGTACCATGGGTATTTTAGTTCGGACACAGTCTTCTTTGAAACTTTGAAAATCAAAATGGCGCAAACGTTGTTGATCGTTGCCAAGTTGTGGTGGCTGTGATATTTTGTGAGACATGAGTCGCAGTGTAAAAGATTTACGAGAGCTTATCAACGTTTCTCGATTGTCATATCGTGATGACGAAGAAGAAGAGGAATTGTACCATAGCAGTAGTCCAGAATCGCTACAAGAATTTGGTGACATTCCGCTAGAAGGCACTAAACCAGCTCTTCCAAAGAGACGAAACAAGGATTTGGTTCCCTTAAGTTCAAAAGAAAAGAGCGTAAGTCCTCCCTTGAGTGCTGGATCTTCAGGGAGGGCGTCACCATTACCGCCTATAGGTGCTTCATCTACTGCAAGTCCATCTTCTTCAGAGCGAACTTCTCCTGCCCAGCCCATATCTGCTGCAAATAGAGTGATCTCAACCAGAAAGAAAGATCTTAAAACGTCTAAAGCTAATTTTGACTCCATGTTACTTTACATGGACTCCACAGTTGTGGGTGATTGGTTAACAAAAGCAAATAGTTTGATAAAACAGTTGACCTCTTGGTTGCATGATAATGATAACTTTATTCAATTTGCACATTTCTGGCTTTCCGAAATGCCCACGTCTAAACAAAGAGAGCTGATAGAAATGGAGTTTTCTATTTTAATGGAAGAAATTTGTTTTGCATTTGGTGCTGGCTTAGAAGGGAAATCAATTTCACGTCAAGATATTTGTGCTTTTGCAAGAGCTGTTTTCTGGGAGTACCCAGAAAAGTTTCACAATTCAGAAACTATGGATTTCTTTCTCAACATTTTACTCTGCTTGTGCTCTGGGAGGAAAAACAATTACCGTGCTCTTCTCTCAGATGTGCAGTGTTCAACATCAAACAAACAATTTGTACAACTTATACTAGCAACAAGGGCATTTGCAATTGTGAGTATATGCTCTGGGGTGCTGGAATTTTTCAAAGCAGCTTTTGACAGAAGCACATATAAAGAGGCCACAGATAATTCTCTTGTCAGCAAAAGTGTTGTTGCTATAGCAACTGAATTTGCATTTCAAGCTGTACGGAAAGACCTTCCAGATGTCCTTGATCATTTACTGAAGAACTATTCCCTTCAACATTACACTCTTAAAGACAGTGAAGGTAAAAGTCTGCTTTTTGCAGCTGTACTCAGTGGCAAGGAAAACATGCTGGGACATCTATTGAAGGTAATGAAGAGTAAAACAAAGGAAAACATTCTGAAGTATAAAAAAAATTAAGCTTCAGTGGAATACAATCTGAAATTCTTTGGCTGTCTCAGTGTAAACAATCTAGCTCTGACTTATGAAGCCATTGGTAGCTAATCAAGTAACAATTTATTGTGACCTGAAATCCCATTGGAGCCTGAATGGCCTGGAGGGAGTGGTCTGGGTTCAAGCCCTGGCTGGGGACACTGTGTCGTGTTCTTGGACAAGACACTTGACTCTCACAGTACCTCTCTCCACCCAGGTGTATAAATGGGTAACAACAAAGTTAATGCGTTAATGCAAGGGAAGGGGGTAACCCTGCAATGGACTAGCATCCCATCCAGACAGGGAGTAGAAATACTCCTAATTGTGTCATGCTACTGAAACCTTGACAAGCCCTGGCCTGATGGGCCACTTGGCTTTTATGCAGATTTTACCTACCTTACCTTTTGAGTTCTTACAATTATTGTGATTATCCCTTCTCTCTCACTAATAAGTCTATATAATTTGCCATAAACAGCCCCAATCTAAGACCCAACAACACTTCAGATGACCTGTAGCTCCACCAGCACTTAATATCAAAACTTCAAGCTGTACCATGTTACCACATACTTACGTGTCATTTTTTCCCCAAATCAACTGAACCATGGTTTGGTGCTCAAGAAGGACAGTACACATCACCTGCTAAACATGTCGCATGGATATTAAACTAATTTATCTAAGAAAACCCTAGCATACAATATATCGGTATCTACTATCACTCATGCTTTTTCATTCAGAAATAACAATGCTTATGTTGAAAGTCAAAATGAAATTCAGGTTAAATGATTTTCACCTAGTTTAATCCTTAATGTCCTTTGTCTTCTAAGCCTATTATTCCTGATCCATGAATAATTAGGATTAAGAGACTAAGGAATTCCATTTTGTCCTACAACATATATGTTATGTTGAATTTAAGCTGGACCCAAGAGTGAATATCAATGAAAAAGCTCCTTCAGGCAACACTCCACTTCATGCTGCAATAAATACTGGAAATATCAACATGGTGAAGTTATTAATTAATGCCGGAGCAAATGTCAATGCTTGGAACCCTGAGTGTGAAGGTGCAACACCACTTCATCTTGCTATAATGAGTGGTAAGTTTTGTCTCTGTGAATTCAACTCCAATGCATTGTTGGGAACCCATAATGACTAGCTCCTTAATATCGGCTAGAGGTATAATTAATGTGCAAACCTTTTTTGAGGATAAAACCATTTTACTATTCAAGAAAGTTGTTTGGAGCAGGGTGATTTTTTGTTTAGGAGGCCACCCTAAACTTCTTTTTATTGATAGTTGTTGATGTAAAGTCAACCCTAGTAAGACAATTGTTTTCTCTCTAATTATGTTGTCTTTTCCTACAAGACGTTTATTGTGTGATTCCAGAATATATCAATACCAACTCTAAGGAGGGTTATAGGAAATTTCAGGAAGGAGATCTCGAAAGCTTAAGTTTTTTTTAAGGAAAGTATGATTGTGTCTTTCAAACCAAACTGAAATGATGCCCCATTTAGAGTTAAGGACAGCACATAAATATTTTCTTGGAGGCCTTTTTTCTATGAACTTTGCAGGAAAGTATTTCTTTTGCATTGTTAAAACTCTACATACTAAGTTGCTTTTGGTACATAACGTATTGGATGGCAACCTGTTTTATTTCCTTTAGTAAAGAGTACTCTCCTTGTTGTCTATAGGTAATACTGAAATGGTTTCAGTGATGTTGGAAGCCAACTGTGATCTAACTGTTAAGATGGGAATTCCTGCTACTGTTACACCCATGAGCCTAGCTGAGGATTTAGGACTGGAAGAAATTGTTGAGCTGTTATTAAGGTCCTGCGTGTCTTGATGAGAAATATCATATGAGTAAACAAACAATTTATTGTAATGCACAAAACAACATCTATTACCTTGAGACTGTTGAAAAAGATATTGTTTTTTTAAC
>OMLO01005436.1_pt1 | contig 10708 bp, 8 predicted proteins | sample 1674811 | NCBI WGS metagenome assembly OMLO01 (sample SAMN06265003, study PRJEB25207) | coral metagenome | isolation source: Coral host | place: Mexico:La Bocana,Puerto Morelos, Mexico | collected 2008-11-13
GAGTAGCATCATTTGCGCCCGAGCGTAGCGAGGGTGCAAATGATGCTACAAGGGCCGCAAATAAGCAATATGCCCTTTAAAAGTCATGTTATTGTCCTATTAGCCCGAGATAGCGAACCAATCAGATTGCTGGAATAGCCAAGATCACTGAGTGTGTATATACTAATTTTCTTTATTTTCATATCCTCCCTGCCTTTCTGTGATTCTGTGAGGAGAAGTTGAGTGCTTATAACTCATAGTTCTTTGTTTTACAGGAGTACCCGCCCTAACATCTCGCAACTTTAAAGAAGCTGACTTTGTTAAAGTTGTAGAGTACCTTGACAGAGGAGTAAAGATTGGTTTAGAGGCACAAAGCGCAACAGGTAAGGAAGAGTACAAGTCCATTGTTAGAGAAGTTTAATTCACGCCTACATCATTTGGGCCAGCCTTTTGCTTTCTGGACTCAGTCTCTGACTTACAGACATATCATATATTTATACCTTGACTTGGTCGAAGGACAAAATGTAAGAAAACCTACGTCACAGTTGTGCAGTTCCTTCTGCAGCTACAGGCCTTCAAATGTCAGCAATACGATTGTTTGCCAAGTATGTTAAGCTTAAAGAGCGGTGTAATTAGTTTGAAAATGAAATCGGTTCAAACAGCTTGATTGTTATACAATCGTGGTGTTTTTACATTATGGTGGCAGCCGTTTCAGTTTGACAGCGGGCTGGTAACAAAGCCGTTGAATATATATGATGTCTGCAATGCTTGGGAACCAAGTTCAATTTGTGACCGTTTCTTTGAAGTTTTTCGTTTCTTGTTTTCTCCTTCAAGGTGAGGCTATGAAAGACTTCCTCTCGTACATTGAGTCCAACACGGAAACAAAAGCAAAGATTGATACTCTCAGGGGAGAGGTGGAGAGCTTTGCTAGAAATTTTCCAATGCCTGGATTTGACAATCATTAAAGTAGATAAAATGTCGGACAATATGAAAATTACTTGTCCAGCTCTACCTCTTTTCCTGTCACGCGAGTCACGTCACTGATTTTATGGAGAAGTGAACTGTTGATCTCTTTCGGGAGTGGAGGCGTTAAAAAAGTCACGAATGAGAAAATACTACTAATATAACTGATCAAATGGTTACTATAAAAATTATCCTGCTGCCTTTCAACTTGTTGAAATTGAATTGAAAAGCACTATTAAAAAGGAGAGAAAGTTTTATCAATTTTAGCGCTCTGGAATTGAAGTCATCTTAGTGACTTCTTTATTCGGTTTTACAACAATAAAACATCTTTTAAAGCAACTTCTAACAAAGCCTGCGACGCAAGCGTTTCGTACGAAGGAAAAAACTCTCCGCATTCAGTACTCCCGTCTCCGTCGATTTTTCCCTCAGTTTTCGCGCGACCAGCAGGCACGAAAAACTCCTTCCTCGCACAGGAACACTTGCTACGCAGGCTACCTCTAACACAGTTTGAAAAGCTTAAGATTATTTACAAGGGTACGATACGAGTCGCGTTAGGTCTGGTATTGATAGAAAATCACATTGACAATTCTTGTGAAGTGGTAAGTTTTGTAGTCTCCTGGCCGGAGTCACGGGGAGCGTTGCGTGACTCCAGCCCGAGCGCTGCAAAGGAGACAACCTACAGTATTGAAGCAAAATGCATCCGTGGAAAGACCCGAGAAAAAGTAGCTGCCGAACGAATACCACTTTCAGAACAATCGGACAGAGGCTGTTAACAAAGTGTAATTTAAGATATTAAATATATGACTGGTATGAATTTTGACAAGCTATTTTTTGTTGAGTAAGTAATCAAACAGGGTTCTTGACATCGAGAGCGCTTGCAATCTCCGTTATCTCGCTATTTTAATTTATAATTGAAGGAATTTTTACAGTGTGAAAATAAAGTTACTAGTCAATCAATCAACCCTCTTGCGTTGGTACTTTTTATTCCAGCCCCCTGCGGTTAATACCATGACTCGTTTACGATCTCGACGACAAACCGGAGGGACTGTAGACAGTCTATAGAAGGAACGACGAGTACCCAAGTCATTTTTATAGGGGTGTCCTTCAGCCCCGTCTGGAACCGTCGATAAGGTCCTGAGCGGCGGATCTTGCTAAAAGACAACACTTTGCTTGGCTTTTCTGTTTATTGACTAAGCATTGTTCTACCAAAATTACGATACAGGTGTATTTATCAAAGCCTTAATTTGTCAAGACATCAGATAACTGAAAAGCAGACGAATTCACTTCTCAAATTACAAGTTTTTTGTTGTACATTTGTAGAACAAACACAATATTAGAGTTTGTGGGAATTGTTACCATTAATTATAAATTTTTATCTCTCAAATGCTTTGATGAAACTGTACTTCTAGTAATTTCAAGCCTACACTACTTTTCCTCGCAATGTTCAACCGCTTAAAAGTGGTTTGACATAAAATCAAAGCAATACAGTGAAAAAAAGGACAGACAGAGCCACGTTTCCTCAAATTTAGGCAGCGTCCTCACTACCCTGGACAAATTTCAAATAGGCGTTTTCACTCTGAAAACGCATCATATGTTTTCCGTCCAAAACCGCGCCGGCGAAATTTTACAACGCAACAATCACCGGTCTTTTAAATTTGTGTTTTAGGAAAACTCGGACAGGGATATCATATGATTATAGTGACGTCATCGTTTTCGGATAGCTTCGTTTTGAAAATGTTTCCGTCCACGTTGAAAACGCAACGCTCCGTTGTCGTGACGGTTAGTGTGGATTTCTCCGACGCAGTGTGAACGGGCCTTATTGATTGCTAGATTACACGTTATAATTTCAACAAGATACAAGGTTATTCTAACAGCGCGATTTTTAAAAGATAATTAAACTTGAAACTAAAACGGGTTCTGTTGTTGTTTCCGCTGGGACAGCGTACAGAAAGGATATTAAAAAAAACTAACTTCAAACTACAATTGTATCCTCGTAAAACTAAAAGGTCACCAATCGAGTGATTGTACAATTAAGTGTGAATTTAGAAATGATCATTTTGTTTGACGTTGTCTTAACATCGTCCAGTGGCATTTTTTTCTAATAGCAAATTTAAATAATTTTAAAAAAAGTAACTTAGTACTCCGCCAAAGGTTCGGGAAATTCTTGATAACAAAATATGAAATAAAAATATCCTTTTACAAAGAGATATAGCCAAAAAAAATATGAATACAAATTTGAGCAAAGTACCTTCAATCAATGAATTAGCCCAACGAACGCGTGTTTCGGATGAGCAATTAAAATCTAGTCGTCTTTTGATATTGCAAATGGTAACAATTAAACAAAGAATGGTAAAAAAAGGCAACATAATGCTCAAAGAATTGATTTAAATAACATTTTTGTGTTTTGCGTTACACTAACGCTCATGGACATTCATAGCCATGCCAGCAACTAAGAAATATAAAATATTCTGAGATGATAAAAGTAACTTAAAATAGAGTAAGTATAAAATCTAAAATTAAGATATGTAAATCGTCAATCTGTAATGAAGAAACCTAAATCACAAAGTGGTTAGCAGAAGGATCTTCAAAGATGATGAAAAATGCAAATGATCAAGGAAGATCACTATGAACTTACAAAAACCTAATACGTAATTTAGACTATGGTAACTATCAATAGATAAAAACAAATGAAGGAAAAAGATTAAGTTAAATTAATGTGCTTATTATATACAATACCGTTGAAGTGCTGTGGAAATGAGGAGAAAAAAAGCTGCGCACTAAGACACGGGCGGACACGCTCTTTTTTAATCTACTGCGAAAGAAACTGCTAAAATTTCTTAACGATAAAATCTAATGCATCTGATTGGCTGTGAAGTTTCGCGCCAAGAAATAACCAATAGACAGGCTTTCTTGCACGTGGATAGAAAGCCGTGGGTCGCCGCGCAACTTCGCCTGAATTTTTTTGCCTAAGTAGAAACGTATGAGTTGAGATCATTTTTCGCCTGCAAGCACAGTTGCAAACCCTAGAATGATAGACAGAGAGGTAGCACATTAAAATATCGGTGAGAGCGAGAAAGGCACCGATGAGTCCACGTAATACGTGAAACTGTTTTCACATTTCAACAATTTTTCAACATACACAAGCTTTTTATAGCATACACCTGCTGATAGAGCTGAATTCAATATCGACAACACATCTCCGCGGTCCGGAAAATAAACTACTAAAGGATCGAAATGGGAAAACATTTGGGACACGTGCCCATGGCCAACCAATCACGGTGCCGATAGCGAGCCAATGATAATGCGTATTCCAAATATGGCAGTATACGATGCTGTCTTTTTTTCTCCATTCTCCTGGTGACTACTTCTTTCCGGTATGTAGAAGGAAAATAGTGTTGCTAAGATGTCCACCAGCAAATGAACATTGCAAAAGTTGTCTTTTTACGCCGGTTGCCCGAACAACTGAACACGATTGTTACGAAAGTCTGCTACAATTATATTTCCCTCTGGCGTCAATGCGAGGCCATGTGGATCATTTAGTTGCCCGTCTCCATCCCCCTTGGTGCCAAACTTTGTGATAAAACGCCCCTCGCTAGAGAAGACTTGAATACGATGATTGTCTCTATCAGCAACTATGATGTTTCCATCGTGCCCCACGGCTACCCCTGTGGGTCGCATTAATTCCCCGTCCTGACTACCCTTGCGACCGAAATTGAACATGAAACGACCACGTGAATCAAAAACCTGGAAAGGAAATAGAAATACTTAAAAATCTGATTTCATCTTTTTTGGGTTATAAAACTAAACTTTTGAAATTAAATCGTGCTCGACTCAAACGTCAATTCACCTTAGGACTCCGACTTTTTTTTCAACTTTTGCTGGAGACAAGTGGCAGATAACAATTTTAAAAGGGCTACGTTTGTCTACAAGTTACTCTTTATTAAAATCATTACTGGACCTACTGCAATATAGCGTTTTCAATTTGAGTGTCGAAAAGCAAATGGTTTTGCATCAACTACTCAATCAAGCGGCTTTTGCATACGATCAGAGGTAAAACCAAAAGCAACCGAGACTCGGTCGCATACATTTTTCCGGTGCGTTTTTCGTCAGCTACATGTATTTACTTCAAGTTTTGATTGGTTCATTGATTGGTTTGTCTGTGCTCTTTTTGATTGGCCAGAATGATTACCTTTTTTGGTTTCACGACACAATTCAATTGGAAACCGCAGTCTATAACATACACACAATGATAAACGGAGTAACAAACCTGAATACGGTGGCTGTGCATGTCAGACACAATAATGTGTCCTTGGGAGTTCACTGCAACGTAGCACGGGTAATTCAATTCGCCATTTCCGTCGCCAAACGAACCAAACTTAAACGACTGACCTGAAGGGCGAGAGGGACAGATTAAACAGCGACAAAACAAGCAAAAGCAGCAGACTAAAGTGATGTCTGGAATTGAAATCAGGAAATGAAAAGAAGAGAAAAGGAAAAAGAAAGAGAAGAAAGAAAATTGCTCCAAATTGTTGCTGTTCTTAGAAGCATTTTGCATGCTATTTCAGGGCCATAGCTAGTAACTAACAGGCAAGCCGAGGCACTTCCCTCTGTCATTTCTTTCGTTTTTATTGATTTTTTTAAGGGGGAAAGTAAGACACTGCTAGCAAATAAACGAACAAATTAAAAAACATGAAATAATATTGCCTCGGTCATAATTCTCTTCTGGCTACTGCCCAGTAATTTGGTGTGAATAGTTTTGTTATTAACCTGTGTCCAAGGAAATAACGTGGATACAACGATTTGCTGAGTCAGCAACAATGATTCTTCTGTTTGCATCCACTGCCAGCGTGGAGGCCTTTAGATCTGGAACGGAGAACTTATGCAGAAACATTCCATCCCGGTCAAAAATCTGCAAATACAACGAAGTATAAGTCTATTGATTAGAGAAGCAGAATTAATCTTTATTTCTTTGAAAAGCCCATGATGGCGTTTAATTGATTTAAAAATAGATCTGCACAACTCCATTCTTTGACGAAGTGCTGACATTCAATTCTCTCAGTTAAATCTTTGAACTTTTGCGGGCAGACTTACGTTTTTTCATCAAACGCGTTACATGACAATGTAATTCAGTAAACTGCCGCTTATAATCCCTCTATCTTATAGGCCCCCCTTATATAAGCTTAACTAAAACCACTTACGAATTATTATAGGCCTAACGCTTATAATCGGCAATTTACGGCATTATATATATCATTTTAACAACTTCAGTTCACGAACTGAGCATTTGCTTGATGAAAACGCATTTGGTCGATAATTAACGCAAGGAGCCAATCACAACGCAGAGCAAAATCATTATCATCGTCATCATCATCAAAACTTTGTTAGTTACATCCCTTTACCAGGCAGGGAAGCTTAAAGCCTACTAACTATTAATGCTTCGCTGCTAGATCACGAGTAAACCAGCAACAGCTAAACACCGCGGGAAACAAGTAACCGGCGCCAAGCCACAGAGAAACGTCGACTCAGGAATACTTTTGCTTTGCTCCAGATTGCTTAAAATACAGAATTCAGAACGCTTGCGTTGTTTGATATCGAGAGTTTTTTTTAAATAATAAATTTATTTATAAAAAAATCCACATAAAGCCAAATTAAAAGATTTTCCTTGTAGGTTTAATCTTTCAGCAGACTTTAGAGATCGTCTCGTTATTACCTGTATTCTGCTACCCAGTCTTTCACAGACAACAATCCTTCCATCAGGATCCACCCCGACCCCTGTGGGGCACTGAAACTGTCCACTGCCCTCTCCTTTGCGTCCAAACTGGAACATAAATCCGCCGTTTTGATTAAATACTTGTACTCTGTGATTGTGGCAGTCAGTGATGATTATATGCCCTTCATCGTCCACGGCAACACCGAATATACCATTGAATTCTCCAATTTCTGTTCCTTTCTTGCCAAACTTGAGATACGATTCTCCAGTGTTGACAACGTTGACTTTGAAAGGACTCCCTTGGATGTGTTTGTCTCGCACTGTCACTGAAACCTAAAGGCAAAAAGAAATATTTAAGATCTACTGAATTGCTTTGTCTGGATAAGGTCAGCAAAGGCTCCTGGTTCGATCTCATTTTAATTTAATTCCGGGCACCAAGATTTTTTGCATTACTCGTTTCATTATCATGTTACAATTTTCGAAAAATCTTTTGCTGTTGCTGTTTAACTGTTCATTGTATTAGTTGTGGTTTAATTTTCAATCTGATCTATCGATGGAATTAAGGAAAACTAAAACGGCTGGAATGATGCCTGTGTTACTTAAAAGATCAAGACTTATTTGAACACTTGAGACTTCCAAGGTTTGAAAGAGAAATCCACAGAAATCCATGCAGTGTTTTCTGAATTGCTGTTTACTGGATTTTTTTAAATGTAGATAGGACTCTGTGTTCGCTCTGATTGGTCGACAACCCTTGCTTTATCAGAGTATAGAAAACAGCCTTAAGAAAATACGCGCGCTGATTGGTCAAAAATGCTTTTTCTATAACTCGATAACTAGCATAAGCTGTTAACGTAATGACGGCGCGAGCAAAGAGAATTCACATTCTGATGATCAAAGGGAACAGGTTTTTCGTCGCGGTGTTTTCTAACATGTTCTCCGTGTTTCTATCGAGTTATAGAAACACTCGTTAAAGTTTGGAAGAACTCGAAAAAGCTGTGGAAACACTCCCCTGCTGTTCCCACAGCATATCTCGTTATCCCAAATTTTCACTCGTGTGCTTCTTGTTAAGGAGTTTTGACGCGCAAAAGAGTCGAGTATGAAACGATCAAAACGAGAGACGAGAGACAACGGTTTACTCAAGCTTTTGTAAGAAAGTAATCACCTTGTGCATTCCCGCGTTGAATGGACTATAAGAAACTCCGTAGGAACCATTTCTATTATCTTCAACCTACAGAAAACAACATAATGCAACATCAGGAAAAGCAAACATATCCCCCCAAAAAACACATTTCTAAATACCCTGTGAGACAGAGATTACTTCGAGCAGACCGAGAAGGGGATCTCTTTCTCACAGGATAATTAGAGAATCGATTAAGACAAGTTATCTAGTAACTATTAGATAGCTTGCCAATGCTGTTAAGCCACTGAAAACTCAAGAATAGTTCTCCATCTAGGGAAACGCGCCCTTGGTCCTGCTTTACCAGAGAATGAACTACGATAAGAGAACCGATCACATTCGTGAATTTTCAATAGCACACGCATGACACTATGCTACAATGTAGACTCCTTCAAAGTGGTTATCTAAATGGTCACGCAATCCTCCTCTCTCTAACAACTGGTAAGAGATTTGCGTGACTATCCAGATAACAACTGCGAAGACGAAACGCACACGTTACAGATAAACAACAGAAACACTTGGAAAAAGTAACATAAACGTGTCAAGAAAATGATTACCATAAAGTAATAAACTCAAATCAAAAGTGCAGACGCTAAAAGTACTGTGCGAAAACAAGGACCGAAAATAAAACATGAACAGCCAAACTGACTGCCAAGAGTCTCCTTCGCAGCCATCGTTTGGGTCGTAACGCAACGCTTCTCCCCTAACGTTGCGTGACAACGAAAATAATGGTCACAAAGGAGGCATAAAACTTAATGTATTACTGTGCGCATGTATAATCACAGTCATGCATGCCACACGTGAATCTCAAATGAAATGCTAACATTTTGCGAGTTGTAGCGTGAGAGTTGGGCATGTGAAGAGCCTGGGGAGGAGCCAAGCGGTCTTACTTCGGCAGGCACTGTTCTCCCGTCAGACGTGTACACGTCGACCAACACATCCTCACCGCCGCCAATGCACTGGGTCCCACTGTGATCACTAAACACATCATAACACGGTTAAACGCATCAGCCACATTTGAAGTAGTTAGTCAGTAGAGTGCTGGAGCCATACGGCTGCTAAGAGCAAGCCTCTAACCGATTGATTTAATGATTGAGTGACTGAATCACTATCTAATTTATTTACTAAATGACTAACTGCATGGTTCTTTCATTGCCTGTCTTTCTGTTTTACTGTCTGACTTACTGAGGGCAGACGGACTAACTGCCTCACTAACAGACTGACTGACTGACTGACTGACTGACTGCCTGACTAACTGACCGACTAACTAAGTAACTAGCTCAGCAACTATCTCACAGACGGAGTGACTCATTCTGATTGTCTATGTGTCTGTCTGACTGGCTGGCGTACTGACTATCAGATGGGCAGGCTAACTGAAACAAGGACACTTCCTCAGTCAATGACATAACCTTAGTAACATAAGACTTACCGAGTAAGAACGGTGAACTTGGATTTCTTCCCCTTTGTGGCGCATTTCATATCATCTGCTACAGTGCACATGCCAGGGAATGCATTACTTGTTTTAATCTGCCCCAGCCCCTCAATAGCTTTCAACACATCATCCTGATTGGCCACAAAGTAAATGACGTCGTTTTCTTCAGGTTCGCCTTGAAACTTCGCTGAGATAAGGTCATTCAATCGGTCACACAGCTGTTTCTTTATTACAAGGATTTCCACCGAGTTTCCATGTCTCAATACTTCCTCTGAAAAGAACGGCACCAAGGAAAATATTATTTTGCCAACTGACATCTAGTTTTATAAAGTCTCACCCAAAGCACCTATCCACGCAGTCGCAGGATGCGTTATCAAGCAGTTTCCAATTTAATTCGAATAGTAGCCCTGCATTTTTCAATTTTTCATTCAATCAGTCGTAAGTCATAAACTTACTCAAACCAATCGTGACTCTCTCGCACCCGTTTTCCCGCGCTTTTCGTCAGCTACATATATTCGCTTCCAGTTTTGATTGGTTCACTGGATTGTCGGTGTTCTTTGTGATTGGCCAGAGTGCTTTGGGTTTGGTTTTATGACACCTGGTTGAAAACCACTCTGTAGCCACAATTTAATTGACGCATTTTAAAATTCTTTTCGCCCTAAGCTTGATGTAGATCTTCTGTTACCTTAAGTCCCACATTACGTAGATAACAATACCCTAAGTTGACATCAAATTTTTCATTCTTATCAACTATTCTAATGGCAAGGTAATTCAGCCATGGAAACGGCAGGGTGCGAAATCGAAAATTTGAACCCGGGTACGTACATAAAGACGCCTAGCGGACCTATTGCAAGAAGCGTTGAACTCACCGGTGAAGTTACAAGTTGTGGTGAGTCTTTTCAATTCATTTTCCAACCTTTCTTGTTGCAGTCCCAAAACTTTCGACTTTCTCTGCACCATACTTTCTACTTCAGCCATCATGCCTTTCTCTCGATCTTGTAAAGCTTTTAAAATTCGAGGAAAGCACTTCTGAATCTCAGACTTGGCCACCTCGGCGCGCGCCTCGAGACGGCACGTCACTTCCTCCACGTCTTTGGTGGATTGCGTGACAACTGGGACTTTCCTCTTGAGTTTATCTGCCAGTTGCGTGATGGTCTGCGTTTGCTTGTCGATCGTATCGGTGAGCTGTGTGTATTTGTGACGTTCTGTTGAGTGAGACGTCATTGTGCATTCGCGACAGATGGCTTGTTCACAACTTTCACAATAATACCTGCAAACATGGGAACAACAATCCGAGCGTTAGCTACGTCACGGCTGGCGCGTCTTGAAAAGTTTAGCCTATATTTTTCAAGTTCGTTTAATCCTTTCCATCCTTTATTACATCCATTTTGAAATCACTGGTTATCCTTGCAATCTGATTGGCTCTCAGCAGTGCGATTTATTCCCA
>OMLO01005437.1_pt1 | contig 10707 bp, 10 predicted proteins | sample 1674811 | NCBI WGS metagenome assembly OMLO01 (sample SAMN06265003, study PRJEB25207) | coral metagenome | isolation source: Coral host | place: Mexico:La Bocana,Puerto Morelos, Mexico | collected 2008-11-13
GGTTGTCAAGGTAACGTCGGATAAGTTTCTGCAAATCCGACATTCTATTTATTTTAATTTCGCTCAAATAGATGTAATGCATTTGTGTGGTAAAATATTTGGAGCTATGTCAGACGCTTCTGCAGCTTTATCAGTTCTTTAATTGCTGTTGCTACTGTTGCTCAAATATTAACCAGGTTTGAAATACACGCCTGTCAAGGCAATGCAATTTCCCTATTGTGACTATCGTTTGAATCCTTATGTATTCGGCATCCTGTCAAAACTTTTCTTACTAAACACGATGCTGCACAACCATTTGAGTGATCGTGTATTAGGAAACTGCAGCTCAACATCAGTACGAAGTCTTTGCACTTTTTGGATAATTTACGACTCACGATTTTGGCTAATTTTTTTTCTGATTTTTGTCGTACAGGACAGGGATCTGGTGACACCGGAAATGAAAACAACGGAAGTGTTTGGACATCATGGAGTGGATGGAGTGCTTGTAGCAAGTCATGTGACGAAGGGCGACAATTTAGGAATAGAACCTGTCTTTCTCCTTCTCAGTGCACTTATAGTGAAAGACATGAAGAGCAAGCTTGCAATTCTCACAAATGCACAGGCAAGTATAACCCCATTTCCGTAAACATCTTGTATTTTGCCTTCACTACACAACCGAACACACTCAAAGGTTGAGGCCGGGCCCAAGAGACGTTTTAGTTGCGATAATACGCTTACAACAAAGTGGATAAGAAACACGTCAAGTAACGTTCTACACGCGCCAAAGGACACGTAAAATCCCAAAAAACTTTTGTTAGGAAAAATAGGGACCGTGTACCCCCAATCAAATGCAGTGGCGCCACCTTTGGGGTTTCAGTAAGGTTGACCTATAAACAACAGAATGAAAAAAAAATCATATGACGCTAATTACACAACAAAAATAAACGTTATGGGAAAATGCTAGTGGCAAGGCTGATCGTAGAATGTCACAGGTTTCTCAACCGTCCCTTTCTACAAACGCACTACCCATGAACCTTCGCGTACTATTCTCCGCCTTAGTTCTCTGTTTCTTGTCGGCAAAATGTTAATTTGTCAATACTGATTATCACAAATTGCATGATCTGTCACTGTTATCTAGCTATCTCACTAGTAAATTCTCTTTCCCTGGTTTAAATACGTTTTTCATTGCTTTAGATTGCGGATTGTGGAGTCCCCGGCCGATAGGATTCATACTCACGACCTCCCAGATACTGGTTGGGCGCTTTAACCACTGAGTCACAGAGAGACTCTTACACAGCTAGGAAATTTTAGGTCTTACTCACGACTTGCTCATCCTAGCAGTTAGCACGAAGTATGTCACATATGAACCTAATAAAATGGTCCAGCTCACCGAGAGCCACTCTGTGACTCAGTGGAGGGAGCTCCCAGCTGGTATCTGGGAGGTCTCGATATCCTTTCGGAGACTCCTATATTTTCTTTGCCCCATACTCGTGGCAAACTTTTCTTCTTTATCATATGATTCTCATTTCTGACCTTATTATATTTTTATTTGTACTCGTCAGACTTTGAGCCTCCGTCTAACGTCACAAAACTTAACACAAGTTCTTCGTCAGTGTCAATCGGTTGGAGTCCGTACTCTGGTAACGCTACTCTGTTAGGTTACCGTGTGCTGGTTCTAGACCAAGGACGCAGAGAGACCAGAAAGAAACGTGAAATCTCACAACTGGAAGGCGAGCTTATTAGAAACTTTACTGTTGGTCCAACTGCAACAGCTGTTGAGATTGAATATCTATCTGCGTTTTCCAAATTTTGTGTTCGAATTCATGTGATCACAGAAGAAAATGGCAATGGAAAGCTTAGCGAATGCTTCTATGTCTACACTGAAGAAGACAGTAAGTAGAAGTCTTTGCGAAAATTTATAGCCGGAGAAATAATTAAGGCATTCCATGCCACATGTGACAATTTGCGTCAGAAAAGTAGTAAAATCGGGGAGAAACTAACCAACCATCCAACCGGGCTGAATAACCACGGCCAAAATAAATAGACCATTTTACAGTTATCTGCTCGGTAACCTAACATTTAAATGACAGGGAGGCTGGATGTGACCTTGCTTTGATACAGACCTCTATGATTTTATCATGTAAAACACCTAGTTAGCATTAGAAAAACTGGATTTACACAACAAAAGCAGTGAGGTCTGTATCAAACCAAGGTCAACTCCAGCTTCGCTGCCATTTAAAGGCCAGGTTACTGAGCAGAAAACTGCAAAATGGTCTATTGCACTGATTTGATATTTTCCTCGCCTTTGCATTTTCCACTTCTTTTTTGTCCTGCTCCACTACATCCTCTTCATCCTTGTCATGTCCTCCTCCTCCTCCTCCTCCTCCTCCTCCTCCTCCTCCTCCTCAGTCTCCTTCCCTTTCTCGTTCTGCTCCTGCGTCATCAGTTCCTCTTCATCCCCCTTCACTTCTTCTCTCTCCCTGCACGTCACAGCTAATGTCTGAAGACATGATGTATCATCGCAGTTACATACACATGAAATAAAAGCGTGAGAAAATTTAGGCTTTACGGGATTCGAAACCATGACCTCCGGGTAGTGGCGCACTGCCGCGGCTGCTAACTGAGCTATTAACCCAACGGGGGAGCTAGTCACGTTTTGAGTTAGTAATATACCCGTAAATTATGACGGCAGTTTAAGCCTGTGTCTAAATTTCTGTCGTGTACAATGCCAGCTGAGTTGTACAAAGGGGAATTGACTTAGCCTGGTTTTTATGAAGGAGAAAATATTCTTTCAGTTAGAGATGGTTCCCAACGAAACGTTGCGTCTATTAATTTCTTGTTAGCCCAGATTCGACTTCCACCTCCAAAGTCTTCTGCAACCAGTAATGGCTCGTCATCAGTTACAGTGCAGTGGGAACCCATATCTGACCACCCAAAAGGTCTGATAAGAGGATATATGGTGATTCTCAACGATACAAAGACAAATGTCATTCTTGGACCTTGTTTAACAAATATCACCGTGATTTCCAGCGGCTGTATCGAAGTGGTTGCTTTTACAACGGCAGGGCTAGGAAACACCACTGGATGCCTCTCCATAGAAAAAAGGACAGAAACAGGTACAACAGTGTTTCTTGACTTATCGCTATTACTATGAACCCTTTTTACGTCTAAATCGAAAGCAAAAACCATTACACTTAGCTGTGAAAATCTATTAAAGTGCCTATGAAATGAAAATTGATTCTTGCTTATTTGAAAGGCTTTTCAAAAAAAATAAAAATGGCGTTTTCCTTTTTGAAATATTTTTTTCGTTTGAGAGATATCGGACGTTTTTGTATTATGCAAATTAGGGAACCTTTTTTTTTCCATTTCATAGGCACTTATATACTGGAAACAGTACTACATTAAAGCACTGCTCAATAGCTGTCATTTGAATGGTCACGCACTAGGGTTTGAGTCACCGACCTAAACATTAGAACCACCTTGTACAGCATAAAAAACAGTACTACATAAAATACTGGTCAATTAACATCAGTAATACTCAGCATCATTACAACTATGCAGGATTCAGTCTAGCTAGAGATAAAAGTATGAACTCCGAACTTAACACGAGGAGCGATTGCAAATAATTCTTAGCCTTTTCCAAGGAGTTGAGCAACATTATAACGCCAAATTACTACTAGAAAAGGTTTACACAAACAACTAATTAAATCTCCACAGCTCTGGAGCTTAACGAAACCGGGCCCGAGATCAGTGCATCCATCAAGAGGTCGTTGACATCAATCAAAGTCACGTGGGATCCTAATACAATATCTGGCATTAAAGGGGACATAAACGGGTTTGAACTGGTGTACGAACTAGTGAAAGTGAACGGAAAACCAAGCGAAAATCCCGTGAGAACAAGGATTGTTCTTGGCAGCAATTACACCGAGTACCTCCTGACAGACCTTTCACCTTTCGCTCAGTACAAGATCAAGATGGCGGCCCTGACCGCAGAGGGTACTGGAAAGTTTAGCGATCCTGTTTATGGAGGTAGGAGAATAAGGAATAATTTATTTAACGTCGTGATATAGCAAGGAGAGGGAGTGGGGTCTCATTACGAAAGTGCTCGACAAGAAAAAAAATGCCAGCCTACTGAATTAAGGTGCTTCATGTTGTCGTTGATGAATTCGAAAGACTATGTTCTCTAAAATGGAATTCAATAAACTATTATTTGAGTTACGAACATTTAAGGCCAAAGTTAAGGGTGCTTTTAACAGGTCATGGTGTTACCATAGCCACTTATAATGTAAAGAAAATAATCGCAACCTGTTTCACAAGTTGTGGTCATGTTTTTAGATGATCTCATTCCAAGATCTCCTTGTTTGTTTTTCATTACTAACAGAGACCTGCACATGCGCCGAATATATCACGGTACCGTCGCGACCCAACGTCCCAGACTCAGAGCTTGACAGCATCACTTCCGGGCTGACAAAAGTGATATCAAAACTTTTAATAGACTCTTGTGGCGAGTGCGAGGAGTACAACAAAACAAAGCTCGTTTACAGTAACGAGAGCCAATCAGACGAGTTTGTTTTCCCGGTGACAAAGACTTCATACGGACTCAGTGCGTATAGCAAGTTTATACCGGTTATACAGGTTCCTGGAGTTGTCGTGGTATCACGAAAAGGAGATTTGAGTGATATTTTAAGCGAGGCAGCGAGTGAATCTGTTTTACAGTCTTGGCCGATACCTGTTCTTACAATTTTGATGGCCATGTTAGCAGGAATTATCATGTGGTTTTTAGTAGGTATCATGCATGCATAGGTTCAATCTGTAAGACTTAGACAGGATTTTAACTGAGTTCCGAAGGTAACCTTTATTGCTTTGGTTTTGCTTTGATGGAATGAAAACAACAATAACAACAACAACAACGACAGCAACATCAATCAAAAATGGACCACCTACGCAATCAAAACCAATCAGATGCAACTTGGTCACGTGTGTTTTACGTCCCTTTCCGCCGACCACGTGTATTTGCTTCGTGTTCTCATCTCATTGCGACGTTTGCGTTTGTCGTGACCAGCCATTGTTATGACTTCGATACATGCTCTAATGAATTTTAAGTAATAGGTTTGTTAAATAGCGAGAGTTTCCTTGATAAAAATAGACATTATCTGTATATTTCAGTTGTATAGAGAGCTTATTTTAGACCCGTGTAAAATATCTAACGAGCTTTCATTGCAGTTTTCTCACTGATTTTAGAGCCACTGAACCGAGTATTAAACACTGTTTAGTAGATGCGACCTGTAAATGTACTTTGATTTGTTAACAGGATTCCAAGGAAAACTCTGAACAGTTTCCACATCAGTTTATTAAGGGAGTCGGCGAGGGATTCTGGTGGTCATTTATTTCCATGACAACAGTAGGGTAAAATAAACAGATTAGCTGCTAAGCTCTTGGTTCCAGAAAAGCATAAAGTCTCTAACATTAAAATGTCGTAACTTGTAGTAAAAGAAAATAAGTCTTACGCTTACCGTAAATATTTTGCACAAAAGAGAGCTTCAGTAAAACAATACCGCAATGACAACGAGAACGCCATCAAACAAAACTTAATGAGTAGAACAACAATGGCTGTGCACGTGCGTTGTAAATCTGTGCACATTTCTTTGCAGTCCTCTGCACAGCAGCAACGTGAAAGGATCAAGTTCTGCGTATTTTGAAGAACGCGACCGCGGTGGCTAACTATTCGTATTTTTATTTGAAATTGAACGCTGTCGTTACACATTTAGCTTAAGGAAGTTCTTAGAGCAATAGGCGCACTGAACAGATCTAGACAACTGCGAAATTCGAAGATAAAATTAAAAATTCATTTTCAAGTTCCTAGCGGTTGTCCTCGGGGTCACCATCGTCATCGCTTAAGCCCTCTAAAGAAAAAATACCTCAGGCGTGCAGCAGGGAGTTTCTAGCATTGTATTCATGTGTTGATCAGTGTTTCACTCGATGTGTTGGTTTCGCTTTTCTTATCTGTTTAGGTACGGCGATCTTTGTCCCAAGTCGGTGCCTGCAAAAATATTTGCCATGGTTTGGTTTGTGGTGGGACTTGTAATCTTCTCTGTGTTCATGGGCGTTCTAGCTTCGTTATTGACCGTCACTACTGTCAAGCAGACGATTGGATCACCAAGCGGAACAGACACAAAAACGGTAATTATTAGAAAATAGTTCAAAGAAAATACTCGCGCTGATTGGTTTAAAATCACAGAACTAGTACCGCCGTATATACGTAATGATGGCGCGAGCAAAGGGAATTTACATTTAGATGATCGAAGTAGTCAAGTTGTTTCTTTCCTCGCGCAGAATATTCTAAAAGAAATAGAAAACTCTTTGTTTTTATCGAGTTTTAGTATAAATCTACTAGCGTTCTATCACAAATGCCTCTCTGTGATAGATAGTGAGTAGCGTATAGCAGTGTGCCCCTGTTAACAAAATGACGGCCACTTTTTGGCGTTTTCAAAGTGTCTGTGAAGAGGATTTTTGTAAAGTTTTGAACGGCTAGTAGATTTCTATGCGTGATAGGTGACGAGGGCGCAGCCCTCGTCAACTCATCTGATTGTTTAATAGAAATACTCGTGGAAGTTTGGGAGAACTCGAAAAAGCTCACACAGCATTTCTCGTTCTCCCAAACTTCCACGAGTATTTCTTTAACTCGCATTTCTATTTCTTAAATGTTGACTTTACTGATCATTGGAAACTTTGTTAGGAAAAACAGCGACAAAAATAATAACAACAACGGTATTCTTTTTGGTACCTTTACTTGCTTTTGAAATAAAATAATAAGTTAATTAGGAATGTTACTATTTATTGCAGGTGGCTGTTGTTGCTGATTCGCCCGAAAAACGTGTTGCACTTGGAACTCTTAGCGGCAAGCTCAATGTTGGTAAGATGTATTCAGAACCAAGCTTATTAAAATTGTTTTATATCGCGTTAGTACTGAAACGGCTGCGAATGAAATATGATTAATTATTACTTCATAATTTACAGGTTTAAAAACCACCTTTGAAAGCAAATCTTTGCACAAGCTGTCTTAAAAGCACTATGAATACTCTTTAGTATATATAACATCTTATGAATTGTGCTCTGTTTGTACTCTGTCTAAGGTAAAATATTGCCAGATGTGGAACATCTTGTCGAGGCTCTGAAAGACGGAACAGTTAAATCCATTTTGGTTGATATGTACACGCCCCTTAAACGTAAGGACTTGTTTAATGGTTCTTGGTTTGAAGTCCCCATGCTTTTGAAGGCCGAGATATCTCACGGAATTCTTCTACAAGGCAGTGCTGTTGGTTTGGCGGACGAACTGGAGAGAATGATCATAACGCAGGACGTGCAAACCAGCTATTTACAGGAAGAAACTGCCATCCAGGATGAAGAGGTGAACATTTTATTTAATATTCCATTGGATTACAAAGGCTTGCACTTTTTGCGTCCCAAACATAAAAACCGCTGGAAGACGGCAACTTAGTGTAAGATTTGTTCGATTGACTCCATTCTTTTTAGTATAGACATCCTAATGTTGCCATTCCTGTGGTTTAGTAATTTGGAAAGTGAGAATTCTTACATAGTGTTCGATTGAATTTAAAGGCGCTTTCTTACGCGCAACACCAATAAACTGACTCCATTTTGAGACAATGGAATGACGTTTCATCTTACTGACCAACGTTAAAGACAGGGACGAACCCAACAACAGACAGGGAGCAGTTTACAAAATCAAATGCTCCGACTGCCAGGCGTTCTGCATTGATGAGACTGGCAGAAACGTTATCGCGAGAGTTACTGAATAATAAGTGATGCTAGCAATCACATTGCTGTACATCATCAACTGACAAACAAAAACATTGCTAGGACACTGCCCAATACTTAACCTACAGCACGAACTATTTTCAATGACTGACTCTGGAAAGCTGGTACACTAACTTAGAGGTGTTAGAACAAATGCCTCTTAACAAATGTCAACCACTACCGGCGCCTTACAAACGACTTATCCACGATGTAACTGAAACCGACAAACGGACTTCTAACAGACCGACTTAACAGACCTCGACTACGGATCGAAACCGACCTATGACTGATGACAAACTTTACACGATTCAGCCAATACCATTATGGCTAAACTGACCAATTACTTTTAACGGACCGGACTCATACCATCATCGCCTGACAAACACTATTCACTTGACTCTGAAGATGACTTCCGCTCGGGTTGTCGAAACGTGAGTCACCAACAATAGTTCTTTTCAGAACTACGTACCCCCACCCGGACAATCACACTTATACGAACTACTCACTCGTGAATGTAAATTGGTAATTGTAAATTGGGTCGATCAAGGGCAACGGCAAAATTCCTGTTAAAAATTCCCCATTCCTGTTATAAGGCATCTCCCTAAACTCCAATGGCACAAGGTCCAGTTTTTTTTTCATTTTAACCCTGTGTAACTCATTCCTCTAATGTCTTCCATGCAGGAAGATGTCGAGGAAGAGGCCGTGACATTTTTTGAGCCCAGCAGTCCGTATTATCTTGCTACTATGTACGCCACTTTATCTGGCCTGGCTGTGTTCCTGTGTTGTGGGATTTTGTATCAGGCATCATGCTACAAAAAGATCTCCGCAACTAATAGTAAGTTGAGAGGGGGCCTCATTACAACTGAGTTTGCAACACTTCTTTAGGCTTCTGTTCTCTGTAAAGGCTTGTTAATAGATTCTATATTAGTCACTTCATTTTAATTTACTGTGTGACAAAATTATAATAAGCTAAACTGTTTACAGCAGGACCCTCTGAGAAGGAGAGAGCTTGTTGCCCACCAGAATGGACGGACATACCTTTTTGGTACATTCTTTACAACTGAGTAATTCATGTTGAGATAGCTTTAAAAATGCATAGCGCATCCTGATTTGATCTCCAGACCAGTTCTCGAAGTATAAAAACACATTGAGCCAGACTGTTTCCTCTCTCTCCGACCTTGCATTGTTAAATACACTTTGATCACTCAGTTACCGTGCGACCCACAGCGAATTCGGTCCTGTTGTATTAACTCGGTATAGCGCGGCAGGTCACTACATAACACGTTTATATGGTACAATTGCATGCCCTTTAAGATAGGACTGTGAAACTCAGCAATTCGCTTCTTAAATTAGTAGTTAAAAGAACATTATTTTCCTCCTGACCTCTTTACAGGAATTAAACCTGACGCAGTCGCGGCTAGAGCTTACATGGAACCAACAGTGGAGGAGTTTTACAAGTCCTTGAGTGCTACATACCAAGAGTTGCGGAGAAAGAGTAGGGCTGAATTAAAACAGCTAGCAAAATTGAGGCGACAAGGAGACAGAGGCTTGATATTTAACAAAGGATTCTGTGAATCTCAAGCATGACTTTTAAAATGTACAAATGTTAATATAAAAATTCTCCATTTCGTATGGTAATAGTTTGGAGAGTATCGATAAATATCAAATAGGAGCTGAAGTGTCCGTTGGCTTTGGGTGTGGTGACAAGCTCGATAATTGATGAATTAATTCTGCGATAATAGATAAATTAAACTTTTTGTATTGACTTAGGTTATTGATTTGAGAGAGCTGCACACTACAGAATCAGTAAGCTTGTGTTCATTGGTATAGCCGCACTGTCAATAAATAGTAAATAGTTATCTGAGAAGCTTTCTACAATCTGTAACGTAATTTGTACCAGTACAATCATCACTTGTTGTCACTGCAAACAGCATTGTAAAATAACTATTTAAGTAGAGTTCTAATTATTTAAGTAACAAAATACTTTTTTCACAACAGCATTGACAAAACGTGCTAATGATTGGAATGAACAATCCACCGTAGGGAAAAAAGATGGCGACTGGGGCATTACCCACAATTCTTAGTGTACGAAAACTTCAACACTGCTTATAAAAACGTGCAGAAAAGTTCTAAAATCTTCAAACCTAGCATACACAATCTCGTTAGCACGACGACAAAAATTGCAAAATATGGACTGTGTAAGGTTCACATGGTACATGTGGTGAAATATAAGCCGCCATTTTTTCTTTTCAGTGGAGTGGGAACCCTATTTTAGGGATCCCCTTTATCAACGCCTTTAATGTCACAAAGGTTGTGACATTGGGAGGTCTCGTTTACAAACTATATCTGTTGAGTAGCGATAGATTGGGTCTCTTTTAAGTAAACGGAGTTGCACAATGTAAGCACTTGGTGCATTATGCAATGTTTTGTAATGAATTTGTGGCTAAGATCATTGACTTTAACATTGCTCATTAGAACACTATTACGCTTCAGATTGCACAGTTTCCGTTCATTGCTACCTTAAAAACGATTCTGTATTTTTAGCTTTTGACGGTTCAGTATTTTTACAGCTTACGTATCCTTAAATTATTTTATGTTCCGACCTTGTTCTATCCATTCGGAATTTAACGCTGTCTCTGTCATTGAAAAGTGCATCGCTGATGTCCGCTCTTGGTTTATTGGTAATCGTCTAATGATCAATGACGCGAAAACTGAATTTCTAATTATTGGCTCCCGTCAACAACTTGAAAAAACATCTATTGATTCTATTATCATTGGCGACACTGTCATTAAACCATTAGAAAGCGTCCGGAACCTTGGGGCCTGGTTTGATGCTCATATGCGAATGAATGTTCACATTGGCAAGATTTGTAGCAAGGCTTTTCGCGGACTATACAACATAAGACAGATCAG
>OMLO01005438.1_pt1 | contig 10706 bp, 4 predicted proteins | sample 1674811 | NCBI WGS metagenome assembly OMLO01 (sample SAMN06265003, study PRJEB25207) | coral metagenome | isolation source: Coral host | place: Mexico:La Bocana,Puerto Morelos, Mexico | collected 2008-11-13
TCAAAAAGGCTTACAAACATATCTTACAGTTCGTCTTGGTGAAGAAAATCTAATCTGTTAGTTACAGTTGACATAAACTACGACACCTTCTGTAAGCGTTTTCAGATTGCATCAATCACGACACTATTTCCTGTTGATATTTCTAAGATAAACTACATTCTACAGAAATTTTAATACCTTTTTATGTTTCCTGATTTTCTCAAAAAGAAGCAAGCGATTTATGACATGAAAGGTAATTGTGGAATTCCCATGCGATATGCAGTGTCTGAATATGAAAGTCCTGTAATTGTGTAAATACATACCTTTCCCATGAAAAGATTTGCTTCGTCCAACCTTAGCAGACTTGGTAGGTTTTGATCCGACTGTTTTGTCAGAAAGCTGATTCAGTCCTCGAGTGAGGCGAGGGGACGCTCTGGGGAACAGAGGTCTTCGCTCACCTAACAACGGAGAATTCGGAGCGCTTCGCGATTTGAAAATGCGTGCTTCCGGTGGTGGAAGATAGTTAATGCTCCTGGGCCCTGGTTTGCCGCAGTTCTCGTGATATATAGACGGCATTTTTCTGTTGATCAAAATAAAATTGTACGGTAGTCTTAAAAGTCATCAAATCGAGAATAAATGGGAATGGAATAAGTGCTAAACCTCTCTTTCTCGCTGAAAGTGTTTGTTTTAAGGACTCCCAGAAGTTTATAGTTTCTCTTAATCATGGTGTTCTCAAGCATTGAGTGTGCCTTATCTAGAAGGCGGTCCAGTGGGTGTTGCGTGACCAATGTCACGATGCGAGTTCTATTTGCTCCTACAACACCTGTTAGGCACTATATTACTCGAGTATTAGATGTGTATTAAATACCTTTCGATTAATATTTCATCGAAATCAGTTATCAGTCCATATAATTTTAACAAATGCTACTGAACTTCGCCTGAACTTTGTTCTGTAGGGAAGCACGTAACTAGAATATCTTGTTTTTGCTTATAGAAGTAACAATATTTCAATACAAATTTGCTCAACACGCGATTTCGGTCTCCTTAGTAACGAATAGTAGTACAAGATTGCATGACTCACGACGAAGGAGCAATGCTAACAGCAATTTGTCGTCACACTGATTGGTCAAAATCTGTCACGTTGGGCAAATTCGCCAGTTCAGAGTGACTTTTTTAGATTTTAAAACTGGATTGGCCAAGTGTTTTTTGTTAAGAATTAAGGTTTCTATAAGAGGCAGTATTGGGGTAAAGTAAAGCGATTGATCGTTTGAAAATGCATATATTTTGCGATACGTGTTTCAGTGTGAACAAGGCCTAAGAATCGAAGACGGTGATCGTTTTCAGTGAGAGTGCGTGCATTAGAAAACGCACTACACGGTGGAAGGCTATGACTCGGTGTGAACAGTGCTTAAAATGCTTGTCAAAACATGAAAACGCTTCGAGAATGTGTTATGGCTAAACCTACATAACATGGAGAAAGAGGGAGTTAAGCGACAAGTTTGGAATCAACTTACTGATTCATAGAAACAAATCTATCTTAACCGAAACCACCTGTTGCTGGAAACACCCAGAAATTATTCAAATCTCTTAAATGTCCGGCTATGAAAATAAATTGTCAGGTTTCGATAAAAGTATCTTATCGAAAATCGAATGGTTAAACTTCGAATCTTTCTCGGCTTATTATGAAGGTAGTTTTCAATGCCAAACTCTCATTTATTACGTTATTCGGTATACAAACATTTTTAATAATAAAACGCATCTCAAGCGAGGGGATTATCAAGCAAGGAACATCTTTTTGTACCGACAGCTTTCATCGCGGTTATAAGTTCTCTAGCTTAAAATCGAGTTCATTGCCACATCTCTAATTTGTCGCGGTTCTTGTAGAGTGGTTTTGGCGGTTGAGAAAAGTTTTAAGAATATTTTAGAGGCCTCCGCGCCTCAGCCGCAATAGCAGATTTTGTTGACAGTTGTTGGCACTTAAATGGCTTCTGAAAACAATATTGTTCATTGCATGTAGCGAACAGGTTCAATAACAAACTGATGTCAATACAAAATATTCAGCTCACTTTACAATGCCGCCCAGAGGCTTCCAGAGAAAATACGTTATGTATCTAAAAAAATGCCTTGTCATTTTCATTTTCGTTAAAAAAATTGGTTTGCTGTTGCAAATTCATGTCTAAAAGATATTCCTAAATTTTCACTGCGACTAAATTTACGGAAGACGAAATACTAATAACAAATGTTGTCTATTCACTCTTAACTATTTACTTTCTGTGTGATCAAGACAAAAATATTCGAGCCACGTAACAGAAAGTGTATTTGTTAAATTTGCTTATGTGAGGACTAATCATCTCAGAAACTGTGTTAGCCTTAAAGCATATATAGCCTTCTATAATAAACTTTTGATCATTCATTCAACCGACATGAAAAGCAACCAAATGTTAAAATAATACTTTTTAAAGTCTGAAACGTGAGGGGAATGCTGCTTGAAACGATGATATTTTATAAAAGCGAAAAACACATTGACCTGAAATAAATGATTCATATTTACCCAGACGAAGACTGAAGGAAATTCTTCAATGCGCGGAGAAGTTCAATCATCTTGAATCTCGTTGTTAAACCAAGAAAACTGGTAGAAAACTGTGCAAACCGGCAAGTAATTCTAAAAAGACAGTTATTCGGTATTTTATCGACTCTCGCTGGCTTCCTCGGCATAGAATAAACTCAGAAATGTTAGATTTGGCGACGCCGTGGACGCGAATTAAAAAAAAAAAACAGCTGTTTGGCGATTTTCGCTGTCAAAAATGTGTTGTGTCTCGAGGCTTATGGCGGGAAAATTCAACCAATCAAAACTAATGCTCAGTTGCTCTTACGTGAAATGTAGAGTTTTTACATTTGCTAATAGCCGTCAATAACATTGAAATTACATTAAGATAATTCGGAAGTTGTACTCGTGGTAGAAATAACAAATTCAAATTATCTTTTCTTTATTGCCGTCACAAATTTTTCCAACCTTTCTTCTTGCATATTTTAACAAGAGCACAAAATATATCTAATATATGTTTTAGTCGTATAAACTTCGCGGAAGTGAAAAGCAATCAAATGGTAAAATAATACTTATTTTTTCAGTCTGCAACGTGAGGATAACGCTGCATGAAAAGATGGTCTACCGAAATGGTAAAATGATACTTACATCCACATAAATACCTCCAAAGAAGACTACATAATTTTTTTTTAATATTTAAAAATGTCGCGGCTGGGCAAAGACAATTTAGAAACGTTTTTATTTTTTCCGTGTGAAAACGGTTCACCAATTCGTGACAAAAAAAATCACGGCGAGATTTTCCTCTTATGAAAAATAAACAGCAGCTAGTATTAGGACATATTTACAATTTTCACATTTTACAGCTAAGTGTCAAAGACTTCCGACACGAACTTAGCACACAAGAGGAAGAAAAACATTGCATCTGAGTGCGTATTTCAGGTTTTTAAATAATTAAGGCCGAACTTCAAAGCCTAGAGGGCAAAACAACTCCGAACGCAAAGGATTCCAAAAAGCACTTGGACAAAATCAAGGCATTGCTTAAAATACACCATCTCTCATTATTTATCTCCAGACGGGACGCTTTTGAAAGAGCCTAGCAGTGTATATACAGAATCTGTGCAGTATTTATGGCCGTATCACTTTGGTCTCTCCGTGGCTGCCCGACCGGTATCTTGGACGTCATGGGTTGGAATTTCGTCGGAGACTAGCCTGAAACCCTAAGCCAAAGCCCCCGGCGAGAGATCATCCCCGTCTCTCGCCTGGGGATTAGTTTGAGGGCGAAAGATGACTGGCATTTCAGACTAGTAAGGGACATGAGAAGTTTTAGTTGCGTCACGCCCGCGACATGCGGGGGATTTTATCTCTCATAACGCGTGGATTTCAAGCAGACTGAGGGAAGAAAGTGATTTTCAAACATAACTTGTGCCAGGCATTTTAGAAAACCTGTTTAGTTGAAAGAAGTGGACTGAACAGACAATTAATGAAGTGGCCTGTACCTGATGGCAAGCGTTGACTCCTACGAATTAAGAGTTTCCGGTTTTTTTTAGTCACGCGAAAAGTGCACCGAATGAAGCTTCCGGTCTTTTAGTCACGCGAGCATGACAAAAAGTGTTTCTTTTAGTCCACAGAACTCCGGGGAAATTTGAAAGAGTTGTTTTTACTCCGAAAACGCATACAAGTTTTCTGTCTACACTAGTCGGAAAAAATTAAAAACGGAACAATAATCGGTAATTTGGATTCGTGTTTGTAGAAAACTCGCGCTGCATGACTTTCGTAATGGAAAGCTCCAATCCCTTTTCAAAATATTTTTTGTCTAGACTAAACCGCAAACCCGACGTTTTCAATTTCGTTCTGTTTTCTAGTTCCGTTTCCGTGGCTTATTAACGTTAAAAGGTAGGCCTAATCATAGAAATAAAACTGCGTTTCAAAATTTCTCAGGCGAAGTGTGAGAGGGGCCTGAAATGTGCGCAATCTGTCCCGAGCCAAGTTTAGGCTTTTTGTAAAAAAAAAAAAAGAAGAAATAACTAAAAATTAAAAATCTGATTTTATAGCGTTCTCGAACGAACAAGCATCCAGAGATGAACGAAAAAACAAAGAATCGGATTCGAAACTGAAAAGTTCGTTTAGGAAGACTAAACACCGGATTTTAGACTTACCAGTAATTCGTATGTTATGGTTTTCGAATTGCAGAAGTATAAAATTGACTGTCGTTAAACAAATGATAAATCAAAATGGAGCCAGTCACAACAAATATGTTTAATAAAAAACAATGAAACATAAACGCGGTCCGTCCTTCCTCCTCTTCTTTCCCCTTTCAGGGGAAGTTTGTTTGTGTTTTTGTCAACCGTGCAGCGTACATCTGGCAAACTTTTTTGAAAAAAATTGAAAAAACGTACTGACGCCAAACATTTTCCAATATAATAAAACTTAATTCTCTTTTTTACAACGTTACAATTTACTTATTGAAAGTCAAGCTAGTGGAACGATTTTCTAGTGTAAAAAAATATATTTTTTCCAAGTCCTTCATTCTAGTTGAAAAAATGTAGGTGCTGTTCTGAAAATCAAATATTTACGTATTGATTTCGTACTGTCCGTCAGAGCTAAAAACATCCGATGTTGTTATTTATTTTTCTGTGACAAATAAATATTATTCTTGGGGAAAATTCCTTGACGACTTAAACCGGTATTCAATATTCAACTTTCCGTTCTTTACTGAGTCTGCAGAGCTTAAAAATTTCTTGCGCAGAAAATATTCTTCTTAAAAATATTTCAAAGATGGGATCAAAGCAATGAAATGAAGCTTTTTTGATTGTTTAAAATGCTAATTTGCCACCAACTTAGTTCTTGTTTTAATAATTCCTTTGAAGTGTTTGTAATGGTAATTGCTTAAAGACTTATAATAACTTAACACGGCAGGCATATTTGCTTTGATTAAAGTTTACGTTCTACTTGAAACGACTGATAAATTGCGGTGGATTGGTAAATACCGACATTCTACAAGAGAAAACCTCTCTCGCCTTCCCCGCCAGCTGTGAAGGAACTTTTCAGAAGCGCCCGATGAGAGTACTACATTTAACAGATTGAAGGACAACATCTGCGTAAATATATTACCGAATGATGATAATAATACCGCAACATGCCGAACTGTTAAAATACGGGTTGTTTATGATTAATAAAGAGCGAAAACGCAAGTCGACGAAGGGCATTGCTATAGCAAAACATATGAACGTAACAAACTAACCAAATCTATGATTGCTTTGAATTACTATACAGACTTAACTTACACGAAATTACAAAATCTGTGAAATATAAATTAATACAGGCTAATGCACATGCGACGAGCAAAGTCATAACTAAAGGAAATTAATCGGCCATAATTCTTTCGCACAATTGAAGACTTATTAGTAAAAGGACAATCTTGCAATAATCGCTAAATAAAAGCAAAAAATACCGTTTGGTTTAGTTATATACCTTCACACCTCTCCTTGCCAACGTTGGTGACTTCCTATCCTTTCTGTTCTCTGTCTGATACGGAGAGAACGTGCCCAACTTGTTCAAAGAGAGTCCGAAGAAACCTGCCCTGCTGTGAGGTAGAAGAAATAGATGGCTGAATTCGCCGGTCACGGTCGAAAGATGTTGCTGTTCGTATGATAATTGTTATCACGAGAAATCGAAAGAGAATCAAAACGTTCAATTCATTCCCGGAGGTCACTTTGCAGCAATGCTGGGGCACATTTCAGACAGTGAACGGAAATGGTTCAAGTTCTTATTGAAAACATCATTCCTTTTTTGGAAAGTCGTCATTGACAGTTTGAAGTGACGACACTGTGCCTGTTGAATGAAAATTCGAGGTATAATTAGCTGTTTGACGGCCCAATCAATATCGGTGAAAGTGAAAAAACTGTAGCATCAGGCCAAAGCAACCAAACTGAAACAAAACAGTTTGTTGTTTCGATGACGTAGCATAACTATATCAACCACAAGTGGATCAACCTTGTCCAGTAGGCGCGAAATATCACATCCGATGACGTAATCGGTAAGATTGTTAATTGCGACAACAACAATATGATGATGGTACAGTAAACAAAAGAATCAAACAGTGTTATGATTGCACTCGACACCTCAACATGCCCAGCCTCTTTTCTAGGGTCCGCGATTTTTAAATATTCATCAAAGAGACATAAAATGTTGTTTACAGTCAAATACAATGAAACAGGTCTTTCATAACGACAAAGAGGGTAGCAAAGGGAAGGATCGAGGTGTAGGCTGTGTGATCCCATTTCACGTAAAAATTTTAGCAAAATTCACCCAACACTTATACTACTCTACTATTTTAACGAAAGAGACGCGATTCACGAGAGGCGCCAAAAATGGTAATCAGTTTCGTCTAGACGTTAGACTCCTTTTTTACAAAAATTGAGTACCCTTAACAAATAAACGAAAAACACGGGCGTATATAAAGTGGTGTAACATAAGCGGCAATTGAGATGATACGGATCTGGAGTTCTAAACTTGACAACCTCACGCCCATCTCCACCCTTTACCCTTGTCGCCCCCGCCCCAACTCTTAGAACTGACGCGCCGGTGAAGGACACGATTTTTTAGATGGAAGTACCGAACCAGCACTAACCCTAATCTGACTTGTCTGAAAATGACTCTCACTGTCCAGACAAGAACAGCAGATTGTCCGACTTGGTACGAGGTTTGCTAGTTCCCAGATTCCCTTCACCGCAACCTCGTCCCCAGGGTTCCCTAAATAAACCAAGATGGCGGATGTTCGTTCCTCGTTTTGCCCGACGAATTTTTCTAGTCTTCCTTGGGAAGATGTGGTGTTTCTACATATATTTCCTCATTTTACCATAGCACAACTCTTTAATTTCAGAAAGGTGAGTAAATTCTGCCGGGATGCCAGTGATTCGTATTTTGCTTGGCTAAGAGTCCTCGACTGCAGTCAAGTCTCATCTCGCCTCACGTCTAGTGCCTTGATGTTGATAACCAAATCAAATTCCTCATTGCGGGTGCTGAATTTAAAGAACTGCAAAAGCTGGCTTTGTGATACCGTCTTGGTAGAAATCCTAAAGCAGAATACACGACTCTGCGAGCTAGATCTCACTGCTTGTTCGGGCTTAACAAATTTGACACTGTTCACTTTGGCGGAAAGTAACCGTGGTTTGAAAGTGTTAAAGTTGCGAGAATGTCGCTGGGTTTCTTCCGATGCAATTACTCAGGTATCCCTGTGCTGCAACAGCCTTGAGCACGTCGATCTCACAGGCTGTTGGGAGGTTATAGACTCGTGTGTTTCGTCTCTAGCTTCCTGTTGTAATGGATTGAAGACGCTTGTTCTAAACGACTGCTATGGTGTTGGTGATAGCTGTATTCGAGTGGTCGCTAAATCTTGTCCTAAACTGTCACATCTTGGAATGAGAGGTTGCTGGCGGGTGTCCAATTCTGCTGTGAAAATGGTCGGGGAGTACTGTCCTTTTCTAACAATCCTGGAAATTAAGGATTGCAGAGATATTTCCGAGGCGAGTTTAGCCAGATTGAGGCTAAGAGGAGTGAAGATCGATATGGAAGAGGCCAAGTGGACAAATATGCCAGCTGGCCCAAATGAATACCCAGAACGGAGGGATTGGCGCATCCCCATGGTCAACTTAAACATATGAGTACTCCAGGAAAAGTCCGTGCTAATCAGTCTTCTCGAGGGTGGTAGTGATAATTTTGTCTTAATGGTTGCCAGCATTACCTGACTTGACAAAGTTTTATATATAATTCTAAGGTATCTGGTCATCTTGCCACCAGGGAGTTTTGCCACCAACCAACTCGCCACCAAGAGACCTTCTCGCCACCAACCATCTCGCCACCAAGCAAAGTCTACTCGCCACCAATAATCTCTAACAGTAAACTACAAGCCGAACAGACTAATTCGTTGTTTGTGTTATGTTGAACGACGTGTGGCTATAACATATCAGGCTACAATGTACATCGTATAATAGCTTGGTTTTTTCTCGAAAACACTGCGTTGTCCATTTCAACGATGCTAAAGTTTTGTCTCATAAACGACTCGAACAATACATTGTTCATTTCAATGACGCTTAAGCCTTCTGAAACACTTTTGAAATCAAAATGAAACAGCGAATTCAGCAATAGCAACACAACCAGAAAAAAGCTGTCGGGAGTCATCAATCATATTAGAACTGTTTAAATTATACGAACTTTGACACGCGCACACTGCTTTCGAATTCAAGTTTCCTCGAGAACGGAAAACACTTATGATATCACTTCACCGACAACATGTTGACATCGTAATTTGCGTACAGACAAGTAAAAAAACTTCGTTTGAACAGCTAATTCACCTCGACCTACTAATTCACCACGACATTTTATTTTGTTTGGTGGCGAGTAGACTTTGCTTGGTGGTGAGGTGGTTGGTGGCGAGATGGTCTCTTGGTGGTGACTTGGTTGGTGGCGAAACTCTCTGGTGGTGAGATGACCGGTAACCATTTCTAAACCTTCAAACCGTGAACCTCTAATCTTAACTGTGCGACTACTCAACCAAGGCTACCAGACAAAATGTTGCACAAGTTTAACCAACAATCATGGAGGTTAACTATAGTTTTCAAACAATTTATCCATGTTTCCATGTTATCAAATGCAGTTCCAGTGAAATATCCATACTCCCCCACAGTAGGGATTAGAATTTCCTGGGAGAGGGGGGTTCTGTAAGTCTAAAATATATAAAAGAAATGTATGAACATTGTATTTAGTAAGGGTTGCACTCTATGCAATTCAGATACACACTGTACATTGTGATATGTTGATATTTACAGTGCATATATAGTTTTAGGAATTGTACATTTTGAATTTTTCAATTTCTTAATAGGTAACTAGTTAATTTGTAAAAATGTTATTAGATACATGTAGGTTTACAAAACTAGTTGCTGGACTTTCCCCTCTTAACAAAATTTGATATGTAATAAAAGTTTTATTACTCCCTTGTATGCATCTGAAAACCTTCTGACAGTTTTCTGTTTTAAATCATAAAAATCTCAAGGCAATGAATTGAGCAGCACCTGGAGGAGTTGATGGGTAATCTAGTCTGCTCAGATTTCCGAGGTTGTATTGATCTTTTGCATGAGTACATCTGCCAAAATTTTCAGAGTCAAAGACAGGAAAAGGTTTTGGTCCCACCATATCTAATAAAGATTTCCAAAGGCATTCCAAATAAGAGTTTCTCAGTCTCATTCTTAGGATGTGGTTTGCTAAGTATTTTTCCTTCCTAATTTATAATATGAGAGTCGAAGGAAAAATCCAAAAATTTACATTTTTGAGAACTAATTTTTTTTCATTTAAACATAACACTGAATTAATTCACATGAGTTTTGTACTCAGTGCAAATTAATCTGGTGATCTGCAAACAGCTGGTTCAGTAATGAAACCAAATACAGTAATACCTCAATTTAAGATTCTCTATATAACAAAGTCGTTGGTATAATGTATGATATTCCTCACCACAGTAATAGTAAATTATATTGAAAAGAACCTTGATACAAGTTAACGTCATTACAACCAACACATTTTGCCAGTCCCTTGGTGCTTCATTATCTCAAGGTTACTGTAGAAAGAATGTTAACTGAAGTCAAGAAAGTAGTAAGTTGACATAATGGCAAAGTTTATTGATGGAAACTAATAAGCCTTTCTGTGATAGTGGTACTGCAGTAAGCATCCAGTGCCATATACACATTACACAAGAAATCTAGTGTCTTAAATGGAGCAATCATAGAAATAGCTAGGAACACAAGATTTTTGTTGTATCTGGTTTTGCCCCTCACATCAGACCACCTTTTGAAATGGATGTGCCATAGCAAGAATCAAACTTACACTTCATTTGTACTGAGACGTACAAATGTGGCGCTGAGATATGCTGCTACATTTTTTCCACGATATTATCTCACTTAAAAGACCTTCACACTGTCATGTTTCTTCCATTGTAAACTACACTGTTCACACACTGTTCTCTATTTTCTTATATTATCATTTGATCATCAAAGGTGCAGAACTGGATGCCAAACTAGCGCAAAAAGGAAAACTTGACAGTGTAGAGGATGGAGACCAAAATGTATTCTTCCTTGGGCTTGCTTTGCACTCCTTTCCACTCCCCCCCCCCCCCCCCCCCCCCCCCCCC
>OMLO01005439.1_pt1 | contig 10705 bp, 7 predicted proteins | sample 1674811 | NCBI WGS metagenome assembly OMLO01 (sample SAMN06265003, study PRJEB25207) | coral metagenome | isolation source: Coral host | place: Mexico:La Bocana,Puerto Morelos, Mexico | collected 2008-11-13
CTGCTTCCGGTTTTCTCTGCTTCCGGTTTCCCTCTTTCCGAATTCCCCGCTTCTTAGTGTCAGAAGTAGGTAAGATAAGATTGGTCAAGAGACAAAGATCTCAGATAGGTATATTTTCGGCTTTTCTCAGTCTACTCTCAAAAATTCTAGGTCCTTTCAAAAATTTAATAGTCTTTACAAAATTTCAGCCGAAACAAGAGTTACTGCACTGTCGAAAAAAGAGAATTTCTCTAATTCTTTAAACTCGTCACCACCCCGGGGGCTTAGTTACCTTTTTTTACTTTGATTTGCGTGTTGTTGAGAATGAAAAGTGTAGTTGAGTGAAGTTGAAGTTGAAGATGAGTGTTGGTGTTCAATAACAAAAAATTAAGTAAGGAGGCAGACAGGTAAACAGAGTGTAATGTCTTATTGAAACACCTTCGCAGAATGAGAAAGGTTATATGTGAACCCTAGCCGAGGGTAGGCATATTATATATTTTTAATTTCTGCCAAACTTGCTTCAGACATAGTCTCCTCCGCAGCCGTTATTAGGGTCGTCTCGCAACGCTTCTCCCCCACTGAGAAGCGTTACGTGACGACTCTAATAACGGCTGCGGAGGAGACTACATCAGACTGTGTAAACAATACGCCAAAGCGCCACAACTATATACGTCACAATCACGTGTACACATCCTCAAGCAAAACTAGCAAACAGCCAATCGCAATGCTCGTTATATAGTACAAATTTATGCCTAAATAAAGATAATGACTGTCCTAAACGGTTTACGAACAGTTTGCAATTTTTCTTTCCGGTGCTGACATAATTGCGAGGAGTCATGGTTTCCAAGAAATGTGAAGTTCCTTCGCGGAAAAAGTTCACAAACATATTACGTCTGCAGTCAGAGAGGCTTCTTCTTCTTCTCATATTTCACTGCAGCTTTATCACTTCACTTTTGATCGGTGAGATTAAAAAACGACATTTCACCCTGAAAACGCATTAAATGTTCTCCGTACAGCCTACGACGGAGAACTTTGAAAACCGATCACCGGCCATTTTGAGTTCGAGGGAAAACATAGAAGGGAAATCTAATGACTATCGTAATGTCATCGTTTTCAAAATACTCAGTTTTACTAAGTGTTTTTCGTCCACACAGGATTGCTTGGGAATCATGACAAAAATGTTTGTCTTAGTTGAAATCTGACAATGTGTATGCACAGTTTTGCGTTATGACTCCAATGTCAATACACAATTTTCTGTTATGGCTCTTTCAAATTAGAAGAATGCAGTATAATTTATGATATTAATTTGTAATATTTGAGATAAGCAGCTTAGCATCTCAATTAAGACGCTACAGACTCGTCCGGTATCGACGTAATTCTGAACGAAATTAATTTTCCACCAACTCCACCAAAAATGCAAGAAAGTCATCTCAGCGGAAGACAAGTTCCGAGAGGAAGTTAATTTAATCGATTTCTTCCTAGGTTATCGGCTAGGATGTGAACCTTTCGACGCATTCCTGTTTGAGTAACTGTAAGAAAAGATTTTATCAAGATTTGTCATTTCATAAAAAAAATAAAATGAAAATATCGAGATAAGGGGATCTGATGTTACAAATTACTTTGTTGACATGGATATCAATAGTCACGTGATCAGTATTACGCGGACGAGCGAACTCAAAAATGCCGACTTCCGCGCGGGAACACGCAATACTTTTCTCTCTCCCCTTAAAACAGTTAACATTCGGAGTACTTTCAATCACCCAATATGCATCTCAGCTAATGGAAATATCATTGCGCAACGTTGAAAAAGTACTCGGAGATTTTACAGCGGAAAGCATAGATTTTGACTCAAGTTTACATGACGTACTCAGAAGTGGATGACGTCGGCTTTTGTTTGAATGACGTGGGAAGGGATAATAGTTTTCCATGAACAGACAACTGTATTTTACATATGTTGAACGACAGCTTAAGGTTAGAAGAAATACAACAGTAAAGGTCGCTTTTGCGCCGTCTAATGCAACCATGGTCGTGGCTGAAACTCAGGAACTCATGGATACAAGTCCCTATCTGTGAGTACAAAATGGTTTGCAATCTGCTTCAATAGCGCGTGAGCGTTTTAATCTTTCTTCACGGGTAACGCTTTCTATGTGGAAATCTAAAAAGACCATTTGTTAAAAGCACGGATACAGTGTACGTGTTTTATTACAAAACATTTTTTCAGAAGGGAGAAAAATATTGAAAATGCTTTATTCTTAGTTTATATAAACAGTAGGCAACCATCCAGGAGATACCAGACGTAAATTTTGTTTAAAAATCACTCTTGTGGTGAATATATATAAATAAACCGGTCGATCCATCGAATTTGGCGACGCCGTTGCTATCGCTCTATACACGGTTTGTACATTTCTGATTCACTATATTTTTCGATACATTGTGAATCAACGGCGAAGAAAAATCAACGAGAATAACAAGAAAAAAGTCCCAAAATTTAGATAAATATTTTCAATAGTGCGAGCTCCTGTGTCATTTCAAAAAAATAAAATAAATGTTTTGATTTCGTTTACGTAAAAGAAACCCACATCTGCGATATTGCTGTTTATTTTCAAGCACAATATTCCATCGGTATTAAGAGATCCGAAAATGTGGAGCAACGAGATGAGTGCAAATTGAGCCATGTAAGCGGCATTTCGCAATGTTTAATAATTTTTGCCATATCTTCTTTTCTGTGTTTTTTTTTTCTATCATCGTTCTCAGCACTAAGAAGGCGCATTTGCATTTCTTGACGTTGCTGGAAAACTAATTGTTTCCGTGTCCGTATTAAAGTTTTCTGCGTAATCTGCTCTAAAGAAAATCGAACTGACTTAGCACGGAAACTTGATAAGTAAAATCACTTAAGGGCTGCCTCCGAGCATCGCCTTTATCACTTAAAATTAATTTAAGTCTATGGAATCAATATAGAGAAATTTTATTCAGCTTGTACAGTAACAGTGTCTGGAGGCGCAAAAGACTTATTTCGTGTATATTTATGTATTTTTTAATTTAGTATTTCCTCCGGCGAGTAGTTTAGAACACAGAATGCAATGGTAACGTTTCAGTTTGATTAACAGTCAGGCACCCTTCAATGTAGGAGTACAATAAATTAATATACCATACAGAAGACAGGTCTGGGGAGATTGCGAAAACCCGATCTTTGGCACATTCTATACAATCTTGCAATCACTCTTCTGTCATCGTTAATCTTTGCATGAGGAGAACGTGCGCTCGGTCAGTGACAACCAATAGGAATGGCTGCCGTTACGTCAACTGGCTTACGACGTTACGCGTTTAAGACGCTAAAAATTATCAATCGCAATAGTTGAAAGAAAAGACTCGTTGCGAACGTCATTACCAAATGAATACACAGCACTGTTGGAGGTGTTATACACGTTACAGCTTTTAAAAGCAATGAAACACTTTTTTGTTATTAAAATAGACTTACGTACACTCCAACATTGATTTACTTGATCCCTTTTTTTTATCGCAATCTTAGGGAAAAAGCCACAACAAAGGAAAACAAAAAAATAAACGATATTCTTCCAACGCGAATGATATGGATAAATTTCTAAAATAGACGGGGGATATTTGAGAAGCGAAGGCAGTTTGCAATAACTTCTTGTTCTGAAACGGTTTTCAATTTTAACTGATCATGATTTATCGCCTAAAGTCCCACTCTTTCTCCAACCACAGAAACCAAATGTAAACAAATTAGCAATGATAAAAAAATATATAACTTGTAAAATTTGCACTGCGTTAAGTGACGTTATCAAGAGCTTTGTTTTAAGAACGATAAATATTCGACCAAATCAATTACAACAGCTATCTTGTTGGACTGAAATTGTAATTTGCATAGAAATAATATGTCAAAATGTTATGACATATTATATTTTCAATTGCGAAACAGTTTCCAAGAAGTTTTACTTCTTCAGGACGTCAAGAGGTGATAGTCTCTTGAGGAAGTAATATACCAAAATCGGAAGAAATTGTCAGCGTTTCAGACACAACTTCCTATTCTTTTCTTTTATTATTCAACTCTTAAAGGCATTCTGTGATCAATTTTCTTGTTTAAAAAATCTCCAGAATCCCGAAACTGTGTTTCATCAAAAACTTGCGTAAAACGGTACGCTGCGACAAAAGGTATTTAGCTAAACACAATTTGTACAAATTCGTGAGTAGTTTTTTTAAAATTTCGCCGAATTCCAATCAGGTTGCGTAAATGAAAACACGTCAAATGATATAATGACTGAAGTGATCTAATGCGTCACGGCACATCACGCTCCAGTAACTAGTTCGTGCCTCGTCTATGATTTCGGGAGAGTTCGGAGGGCTTTCGAAATACCCTCGTGACCTTTCGTGCATGTGCAATACGATAACGTGACTAGGAGCACACGTGTGTGACACGTAGATCATCCAAGCGGGTTAGATATTTATATATATATATATATAGCTCCCGGCACGAATATTGGCCACTTGAAATCGAAAGCATGTAAAGTTCGGTAAATTCGAAACAGTTCCGAAGCAAATTTACCGATAAAAACTAAATATTTACCGAAGTTTAGTTACAGTTTCTCTTTGTTTGTAAAAAGCTAGCTAATTACAGAGACGGTATGTTATTTCCGTGGTTCACAGTCTGAACGCGTTTATACCTTCGGGGTGTAACTATATTGTGTGTGATTTTTTTATAGATATTTTCTGTGAAAAAGTCTGTTGACATTAAGGATCCTTTTAGTGAGGCTTTCCATTCGTTTGTTTTCTAAAAGCGAGCCTTTCAGAGCAATAAATGCGTTGAAGAGTCACGACATTTGTCGGTTCGTCTCGAACAGTTGTGAAATTAGTAAAGATAGATCAAAATCCGTAATCTCCCCGCATTAAAGTTGATGAGAATAAATGAAATCGTCATCCTTAAATTTCTTAGGACTAGCACAATCAGAAATTTATGGCAATCATTTCAAAGTGGATTATTAAATAGATATAGCGTTTTTCCTTTTCCTTGTCTTTTGAACTTATACGTAAAAACCGCCATACAATATTTTTAAACGTGAAGAAAAAAAGTCGGTTAAAAAGCGACCGACGTTTCAATGTACAGCTAACTTCATTATAAAGTCAATTTTGGTCCTATAAATGAAGCCTTTATAGACATGCCAATATGACTTAATTGCTCAAAACCTGCTGAAATGAGGAAAGGAAAATTCAAACCAAACAAAAATGAATGGGACTTTTATGGTTCTATGCGGAAGTTTATGCCAAAAGATCAAGTGGAGTTCGCTTTATCTGGCTCATGACTTGCCGGTAAATTTCCTTTGCTGTAAATGCAAAGTGTTCCGTTTTCCTGTTGAAGTCAGCACTCGTTCTGACGGTTTTACAAAAAAAAAAACACAATCAACGGTTATCGGGGTTTTCCCAGAAAACGTTTCACCAACTCGACGTGATGAAATGAAAGGTAGCTTCCGCAATTTTATTTTCTTTTTCCTGTGCAATTTTGGCCACACACTGTCGATTAATCCCCTTAAATGATTTGACGTCTTCGAAAACCAACGAGGTGTAGGTGTTTTTCTTGGCAAGTAACAGAGTTGATTGCTTCAAGGGGTACATGTATTAAATCAGCGTTGTTGATTTCGATTTCAAGTCGTTCAGAGGACAATAGAATGCTTTTGAGAGAGTCGGACTTATCGAGCTACCAAAACCGAAAGGAAACCTTAAAATAACAGCTTTGTAAGGTACGTAAACAAAAGTCGTATTTACTCGCGCGATCAATGGTTCTGCGAGGTAGCCACGCCTGAAACGCGGGTAGTTCAGAGCCGGTAAGACGTGAGCACTTGTACGGAACCCGCCACGCAATGCGATCAAGAAGAGAACGAGATATTGATTGAAGGCCGTGAAGGCCGTTAGAGCAAATTATATAGTTAATTGACGTTGATAACAATCTACGTGTGAAGGATACCACATGGAACTTGGAGTCAGTAGCCCAATTATACTGTGCGTGGTCGGTACTGTCTTTACCACGTCATTGTTGCAATGAGTTGGAGATTTCAGATACAAAATACCAAAAACATAGAATTCTATTATAGCCACGACATGCCTCTGAGATTCGCATTACGTGAAGGAAATATCTGTCTGGAAACGCAACTAACTGATTATGTCACTATAGCACGAACGAGTTCCTCTTGAAAAAACGTGACTCGCCACAAAGTAGTGTGGGAGGTTTTCGTATGCGCTTCAAATCGCACCGCAGCTTGTCTTGATATCGCCAGTCACCCGTGTTGAGAGCGAGTTGACCTTTCTAACAAACTGAGAACTAAAAATAGCGGACGTAGGTTTACATTTGCAATGCACAGCCAAGCTCGGTTTCGAAATAACTGATCCGTACATCACCTTTCCAGTCAGTCTGTGATGATTTCCGCAATCGAGGGACAAATCCAGCGCTCTCATTGCTAACGCTCCTTTGTACAGAAAACACTGCGAGAGGCAACATATTTAGAAGGTTCCTAAGAACGAGGTAAACCATCAAAATTACTAAGTGAGTATTTCTTAGCGGATTTTTTCAGTTGTTAGTTTCGCTCTTGCCGCTGCAAGAGTAGAGTGTGCTCACAGCGTTCTTGTAAAGAATAAGAGAAATCTCGAAAGGCTCTCACTGACGGATAACAAGACGCTAAGAGTTTGGAAGAACACTTGATACTTATTGACTCTTAATCCTAAACAGCTGGGAAGGATGATATAACTGACCAGTTTACCCCCTTCCATGTTCAAAATTGCAATAATCTGGCGACACATGAAAAACAAATCCCGCACAAGTTTGATGTTTTTTTTCTTGTTCCCGATTTCTTGCTGACAATGTCTCAAAACTGCGTAGCAGAAATAACAAGTTGGTTACCTTTGCAACTGACGGTACCCCGCTGAAATATTTTGTAATAAAATTTTTCAATTTAGTTCGCCTCTTTTGCAATTCAAAATATTTGAAAGGTATTGCGCGTGTCGACTGCGAATGGGGAGGATTTTTATTTTGCCACAGTCTGGCAGCAATTTCTGAGCCAGAAAGTAATTTCATAACCGCTTTGCACGTTATTGAAAGCGCAGTTGGCCTTATGGAGCTTTCCATAAGACGCCAGAAGCTTCGCCGTGACGTCATCAAGTCTCCGTATGTGACTGTGTTTTAGCGATTTGTTGTTTTAAATTAAAATGTAAACGTCGACGTTGCAAACCCGACAGTGAGAAGCAGCGAGCTCATTCATTCCTGTAGTTCGCTGAAACACATTTTCGCTTCGAGCTTTGAGTAAAGGCTGTCAAGATTGTGCAAAACGAAAGTTTCAGGTGAGCTCTTGCTTATACGGCAGTTTGACGTATTGTCAGTTTTTGATGGTTTAGTTGTCATTTGCCTTTTTCATGCAACGATCGTAGAAAAGGCTCAGTCACATTTCTTGAAATTTCAAAACGGCGCGTTATTGGATATCGGTGGTCTGATTCACAACCGTAGAAGTTTCAAGTTTGTACGTCTAGAACAGCGAAAACAACGCGCTACGGGCAGCACTTACTTCGCTCGGTTGTCATCTAACTCACTGCAAGGACACAAAACTATCATAAAATGATAAACATATTAAGACGACGTTATTAAGGAAAATTGTTTCTGCTTTAGCTTGTTCTTTATTCATATTTCGACATATTTCAAAAATCTTTGTCTCTCGAGGTTCACCCGACATATCGTTTCATCAGCTTGCCTGCCTTTTCCTGTTTACAACATTTTCGCTTACCGCACATTTTTCCTGTAAATAATTTTGTCCGGAAAGCCCTTGTGATCACAACTTACGTGCGGTTTCGGATCTTGCTAGCTTGACTGCCTATTCAACTAAATAGTCTTGAGTGTTTTTTCTTAATCTTTCGTTTTCTCCTATACACAAACATTTGAAGATTTTGACACTTGCTTGCGTACTAAGTGCTCTACGTATCTAAGTTTGAACACATCACTAACCATGCAGTTCTGCTCTGCGTAACGGTAATAGGAAATTTCACGTTTTTTAACGTTTTGCAAGACCTTAGGTTAACAAGCAGCTATGTATTGAAACACCTAGCATTTAATCCAAGCCATTTGTTGGGGGAGATGATTTTGGAAAATCGACCACTTTAATCATTACATCGCGATCAAAAGGGATCAGCAAAGACATTTCCGCACAGAATACCACTTTTTTTCTCAGGCTAGTTTTTCACAGCAAAATAGCAACAGGCCATCGATTAAGTTCGTAATTAAAGCGAATTGTGCGGTCAGTTTCACTAACAAACGAGGGAGATCAAACCTTCGAAGAGTCCTTTTGTTAGGGCACAAAAACTTTGACGTCACCTTTTCTTTGAGCTCGCTGACCCGTCCTATCCCCAAGGCAACCTTACGCGTTCGTGGCATCAATTACGTCCGATGACGTCATTGGCTACGTCTTGCATATGAAAAGCATGCATAGACTGGAGGCTAAATGTCTTTGTCAGATGAATAACGCGTTTCCTTGTGGATCTAGTCGCTCAAACGCATTGTATTTCGCCTTCACAGGCGCATCTCTTCGGATGCAGGGCCTAAAATGTCGACGGAACGCACTAAGAGGGCGATTAAAGTTGGATTCTACGACATCGAGAAGACCATTGGCAAAGGCAACTTCGCGGTGGTGAAGCTAGCAAGACACCGCGTCACAAAAAGCCAGGTGAGTGAATCGAAGCTGTTTTTATGTACCGTGAAAGAGATCGATCAAATTATGTCACTCGATGTTCGTTCGTACGATAGCCGAACATGGTGCACTTAGCGAGCGCAAATTTCACTGAAATCTTTTGTCTTTTTCTCCGTTTGCCCAGGTCGCCATTAAGATCATCGACAAAACCCAGTTGGACGAAACGAACCTCAAGAAAGTACATCGCGAAATACAGATAATGAAACTTCTTAACCATCCGCATATCGTCAAACTTTACCAGGTAAGCCATCATAATGCACTCGCTGTATTCTACAACAGAAGTGCCTTTCGCAGCGCTTGAATGCATCGGCGAATTTCAACGCTGCATTGTATTTAACAGTCACAGCTAAGGTCTCATTTGTCACATAGCTTCAAGCCCTTTTTTCTGATGATAATTTCACCGACTCCACTTGCAGAGCTAATTTTTCTCTTTGTGTTTTTCTCCGCGAAAGGTGATGGAAACGAAAAGTATGTTGTATCTTGTCACGGAATACGCCAGCAACGGAGAAATGTTCAGTAAGTGTCATGTTTTAAAGACCCCCTATGCTAATATCGCTAGTGATTTATAATTTGTAGGAAAGCGTGATTGTATGCCACCCGTTATGTTATTTCTCGTTCCTTGGCGGTTGATCATTCAGTTGAACCATACTCGTTAATTTCTTAGGGTTAGTAGTGTTCTCTGAATTAAATGCTAGGAATACAGGCTTCGGAATTCGGCGAAACATCGAGAGGTTGTGTGTTTTCCGGTGAATTCGAGTTCTGCTATTATGCGGCTCAGTCAATATTCACCCATATCTTGGTATGCGTGACGTATTAGTTTGGGTACACTATGACATTTCACATTTATCAACACGTCTTGCTTTCCTATTCGTTTTATCGGTTTTCAATCGTTCAATGTTTTGCCTTTGGGTTTCGTGTCCAGCCGACTGCCACCATAAAGCTAAAAATATTATATTTTTGTCAACATGGCGCCTATTCGCCGGTAATGCATTGAAGCGAGAAAGTGACAGCAGTTCTAATGAAAACAAACGTTGGTTGCTTAGTCAAGGGGCCTTTGATTGAAACACTCCTCAAATTCTCAAGATTTTCGTTCGATTGGATGTGTTTGTAGTTTTCAATCCAAGGTTTAAGTTCGGGAGGCCCCCTTGAATTTCTCCGATCCAAATTGTAGCTGTTTCCCTTGAGGTTTGTTGTTGTTATCCGATTGAAGCTCATTTCCTTTGAATTTTTGCAATTTGCGAATTATTTTAATGGGAAATAGGGGACTTCTTTTTAAAAAATCCATTATGTAATTAAGTACAATTTACATTGAAGGTTCTAGTACATTTTAAGAAATGCAATAGTGCACGATTCTTTTCCCATTATTGCGAAGTATTTTTATCAGGTCAAGTTCTAAAAAATTTACTTTGCGTCATGCATGAAATACAAATCCACAGACCCACAGAATCGACTTTGATAAAACTAGAAAGGTCAAAGTTAAAATCAAGTCTGATTATCTTCCTCAAAATCTGCTATATTATCACAAAGACCGCCTTTTGTTCATTAAACTTGTTTCAAAGTTCTTTACTCAGCTGTTTAATGAAGTCTTTTTCATTTTCTTTGAAAATGCTTAACACTGTCGTGATAACATAATTTTCATTGGGCCTTTACTAAAGCAAAAAGTGACTCTTGATGAAAAAATTATAAGTGTTGTCTTTTTATTTTATCATGAAGAAGGGTTTTTGTCAGTTAATGTGTACGTGATAAAAAAGGTTTATTTACACCCCTTAGAAGAGTGCATTTTGTAACCTTTACAGGGTTAACTACACAGTCTTTTCTTTTCTTTGCTTTGTGATTTTAAAACCAATTTGAACTATACTAAAATCTTGTATAATTTGTTTTCAAAAAATAAGACCATCGTTTTGGCTTTTAAATAAATGATATTAATTTCTATAATCCATCAAACATTTTTGCCTACTTGCACTCTCAAACTATCTTGAATGTTGTTT
>OMLO01005440.1_pt1 | contig 10705 bp, 11 predicted proteins | sample 1674811 | NCBI WGS metagenome assembly OMLO01 (sample SAMN06265003, study PRJEB25207) | coral metagenome | isolation source: Coral host | place: Mexico:La Bocana,Puerto Morelos, Mexico | collected 2008-11-13
GACCATTTTGATGTTTCAACAGTCATGTACACCACCTAAGATACTCATATGTCAGAATCATCATGACTCACAATCAACACATGTCAATGGCAACATGAGACAGGAGCAAGCAAGCCAAGGACAAGCTCATGCATCTTTGAATGATCAGAATTTCATTCCATTGTGTGACAAGAAATAGAACTGCTTGCACTTGCAGAGTTTCAAACACATTTTCTTTTTCCTGTGCATTATCAAGCCTGTAGACATTTGAAATTGTGGTCAATGGCAGCTACATGTCACAACAGCTTCTACTGTTGCCATTCAGCACCACAAGTTGCATGTGTCTTGGCCTTTGCAAGATCCTTTGGAACTTCTAATCCGTGCTCTTTGTACAATCTTGTCAGCAGTTTCTTCCTATCATCTTCAGGAACACTCCATCTCCATGAAATTGCTTCTGCAGTGTTCCTGAAATTGCAGTGTTTCCCTCAATACATTACATGTATAGAATTGCAGCATGCATTTGTGACAAAGCAATATGACAAACACATAATGAACTGTATTCCAATGTGCAAATCCAACATAATATCAATGAATCATATTCAAGTGACCAAGTCTTCCATCCAGATGAATATGTCGCAACTCTCCACAGATTGGCATTGGAGACTATCCACTCTTCCTTCTGCAAGCAATGCAGGCCAGTAACAAAGTATACCATTGCTAAAAGATTGCCCAGTGCGAATGTAGGCTTCTTTGATCCACTCAGGTGCTACCATGCAGCAAGGGACAACTGATTTCATGCCAACATGAACAGTTGATCAATATAGCATATCTTCCACAAACAAACCCATGCAATGTGCAATCTTTCATGTCTTACATCAAACATGCAGCAAACATGAAGCACATCCAGAAAGTAGTCTCTTGCTGAATCACACTTTCCAACTGGTGTTGCCAGTGCATGACCTCATTTCTTTTTATACTGCCAATTGTCTTGCATTTGTTTGCAACTCTCACCACCTTGACATATGAAAGAATTCCACGTCATCATCAAGTGGCATTGCTCTTATTGTGGCCATCTTTAGGCTCATTGCACAGTTGGAAACTTCATCACGAACAGCCAACTTGCATGTAAGGATGATATTTGTTAGTTCTATTCTGTGTTTTTCAGTCAAAGGACAAACTAGTCATGAAACCAAAGGATGATTGGTTATACTTTCACATCATCATTATATGGTTGCAACATTTCAAAAATCTGAGATGTTGTGTACATGTTATTGAAACACTTCAGCTAATAAGATTAATGTTCATCGTGTTTACTTGATATGATAACAAGTAAACATATATCAATTACAGCAAGTTGAATCAAATTAAATGAATCCACATTCTAAAACCAAGATTGAAATTATTTTGAATATCTAACATATAATGTATTTTTTATGAATTAGTTTATATATATTACTTGTGCATATCATTTGATGTTCCAAAATTGGTGGTCTATAACAAAATACAACTAGATTTATGCACCTAAATTGATATTTAATATTTTTTAGATTTGAATTTAGGTATCTAAATTTAGGTGTCAAATAATATGTACATCAATTTAGGTGCCTAAATCAAAATGTAATATAGTGTGCATTTCAATTTAAATACCTAAATTGAGGTGTCAAATAATATATACATCAATTTAGGTACCTAAATTGGGGTACTTATTATTTAACACCTCAATTTAGGTACCTAAATTGAGGTGCAAATTATTTAACCTCTCAATTTAGGTACCTAAAATTAGGTGCAAATTATTTGACACCTCAATTTAGGTACCTAAATTGAGGTGCGCATTATTTGACACCTAAATTTAGGTACCTAAATTGAAAAATCAATTTGTTTCATGTAATCATTTGTAAAAATATAATTGTGTGAATTGAAACATAACTTGTATACCACATGATATTAAAATATGTTGGCAGTATAATTATGTCAAGTTTTTTGTCCATGGTGATTCACACTGTATGTTGATCAATCATTCAACATGCATGTTCATGATGAAGCTCCTCACCATGCACCAAAATTAAACCTGTCATCTTGACCCATGCGCTCAATGCATGCTTTGTGGTCCTTGACCATCTTGTCGAATAGCTGGTTTTTCTGGTACCTAATTCAAGGCATGTTTGGTTGCATTGCAAAAACCATGACATGACATGACATGACATGATCATGCTTGCTTCTACTCATGACTGATATCAAAGCAAATGTGTTTGAACTAATCATGTACATGACATGTGCTTGCTGACATTCATGTATTCATGTCAAGACAAGCAACTCATTCACCAGCGCTTCTGCCTTATCTGCACTTCCAAAGGTCATCTGAGTGACCAAGGCCTCCAAGGCTTTCATGGGAGCTGTCTCAACTGACAAGATCTTCTTCTCAGCTGGCTTACTCAGCCTATTCACCACAGAAGCAACAGCACTCTGAGCACCTCCTGCTATTGCAACATGTGATGGTGGAAATCCTCCAGGAGGAGGAGGAGGCTTAGCAACACCATGCTTCTGATAGTACTCCTCATCGCCGAGATCACTTTCATCCTTCACCTCTACAACTTCAGCTGGTCCTTCTTCAAAAGCATCATGCTGTGGTGTCATGGATTGCTGCTCAACTTTGTTTTCCACCAAAAGCTTTTTGTATGCTTTTGCTTCACTTTCACTCTGCCTTGGCTAATATGATCATGCTCATGATCAGGAAATGGTTCATGTTGCTCCTCATGCTCATGACATCATCACATGATAATTTGTTGTCCCATGATATGATTTTCTAATGCTCATGTTCAATACATGCACACAAAGCCAACAACAATCCACTAGCACAATCCAAGTACATGTTAAGTGTAATGATTAATTCACAAGAAAACAAAGATACAACAAATCATCCAAGTTACAAAGATTTCTTCTCCAACCATTGTGAACGCAGCCACAAATACTCTTGGATGTCCCAACATGTTAAGCTCTCACTAGGCACCTCACTGTCCCATGGGATATATACCTTCCTCAGGTCATTGCTGAACTTGGCAATAACATTGAGTTTATCCCAAGCCACCTCAACATCATCAAACTGAGGATGATGAATGAGGTAAAAAACCCCCTTGATCTTGCAGATAAAGGCAGTTTGGTCTGGACTCATGTCTAAAGCTCCTCCACTCACTTGAGACTTGAAAATACATTCGTCATTGAGTTCACCAATGAGGTGGTAGACTCCTAAGGAACTTCTGATGCCAGCATTGATTTCCTCTTGTGTAAAAGGAACCATCTCTGTCTGAGGTCGCCGTGCAAGGACCAAAGAGTGAGATAGTGGAAGGTGTTGTGTTGGCACTGAGGAGGTCTGATACAACAAATCCTCAGCAAGGTACATATGCACATGTATATGCAACCCACACATTGATTGGTGATCATGCTTCATGCAATCAAACAGCAAGCATGCAATGCTTCATTGTGGATTCTATTGATTTTCATGCTTTTTTGCCAAAAAACAATCTTCCTCTTGCGACCTTCCTTGCTCCAATCCATTTGCCCATATTGGCCCACGCTTCTGGTTGACATGTTTGAAGAGGCAGAGGGGCCAGCCTCAACTGCCTTCATTCACGCACTACAGGACCAATTGATGAACTTCTTTGAGCAACATGGTGCAGGGTTGTGAATCTACATAATGTGTCTTTATTTCATAAAATGCAACACTATGCAATGTTAGTGCTTCAAAGTTGGCATGAGAGGCATACATGTGAGACATTCATGTTGTGACATGTGGTCCAAACCTTTGCATGAACATTTGATTTGTACCCAAAATCTGCAACAAACAAAAAAACATATCAAGCATGCACAAAGATGGAGCAATGTCAATCAAGCAATCATCCATGTCATCATGGCACAAACAAACATGATTCCATTCCTTCAAACATTCTGACATGGTGAAACCAATGAAATGATGATTGATCACGTGGCAATAGTTTCCTCAGCATGTATGAACATGATCTTCAAACCAAATTACCAACAAGTCAGCATACCTTGGCATGTGTTCCATGTTCCATGGCAGCCAAATTCTGCTGAAGTGAAAGCTTCCTTGCACACTTTCTTTTTTCCTGCAGGCAATATACTCTGGGGCTTGTGTTTTGTACACATAGCTTGAACTATTCACGCATGCTTCTTTATATATGGCCTCCTCTGACCTTCCAGCTGCACACCAGCTTCCATCATGTAATCTAAGAACAATTGGACTTGCTCTGCATTATACTTGATGTGCAAATCATCTGTGCTTCTTGCAGGCCACATCACAATCAAAGTACCAATGCCAAGATCCAAATCTAAACAGTGTGGAACTGCAGATGGTTGATATGTACTTGAACTTGCCCTGCTTGACTTTCTCTTTTTGATTGCAGGTTTGCTGTCCACATCATCAAACAGAGCTTCACTTGAGCCTCTAAGATAAGCTTCCACTGCTGTCTTGCGCTTTTCCATCAAATTCTGCAATCCTGGTGAATGTTTCAGGGTTGGGTTCACTTCTTCCATCTTGTCTGGGCTCAACAGGTTACACAGACCCCAATTGGAAGCCCTTATCTGTAGCCACTCTGGCTCTTTCAGATCTTGTTGCATCCTGGAGTTTTTCAATAGTTGGTCATGGGTATTCCATCTCTTCTTGTTCTTTTCGTACAGGATGTAGTGTGACACCCCCAGCTCCACCATGATACAAGAGACAGGCAAAAGTCAATATTTCTAGGCTAGAGAGCCACAGCTGCTGAAGTGTGGATGCACAACTATATGCTTTCTCCACAAACAAATCAAGCTGTCATCTTTGCCACACTTGTCAATGCAATTACCTTCTCAAGTAAAGCAATCTTTTACAACCACAATCACATGCATGGCACAAGCATTGGGGGTCAATATGATTTGCAATAGTCAAACAATTCAAATCATTGCTATGTTGTCCTTGCAATGAATCCTGAGTTTGCCATGTTTCCCTTGTCTTGCAATGAAAATTACATGTGGGTGCTTGGCAGCTGGCAGTGGTGCAACAAGCATTCAGTATTTTTCTTTGCAGTAATCCCAATGCACCAATGTATGGTGGCTTACTTGTATTTCAGGCAATAGTATTCCCTGAGAATGTGACAAGGGCATTCAATAGACTCTTGCTCCATGCAAGAGTAGCAAGTCACCTGGGGCCTGTAAATCTCAGACTTGCAAACTTTCATGCAAGACTTCCCACTATAAACAAGGTCATTAAACTCATCCTTGACAAATGGAATCCTTCCAATCCACAAAATTGAATGTTTTCCTTGAGGATCTGGAGGTGGTAAGCTCTTGATAATTCCATCATGTTTCCTTTGCTTCTTCAATGCTTGATCACTTTGAACTTGGCTATCAGCTGGGTCAAGTATTTCTGGTGTATCCAGCAGTGTGCATTCATGTACATCAGGTCGCAAGGCCATGGCAATGCAGCTCTACTTGCAACTTCCTAACTATATAGATAAGTCCTTGGGCTGAAACATGCATGTGAGAAAGCATGCACAATCCTGACACAAGCAACATACATAGGCATGAGTATATGTCCCACAGAAACCTTGCAATGGACAAGCACATTTCTCTTGGAAGTGTACATGCATGAACACAAAGTGACGCTGGTGCTGCAAGTTGTTTTCCTTTTCCAACAATGGCACAACCTCTGATACACATGACAAGGTCTGATTGCCATGCATGTTGCTGTACTTTCCAATCAATTGAGTTGCTTTGCAACCTCTTTGCCATCATTTTTCTCATTCAGCATCTTCTCAACATCAATCACTTCTTCACCAATGCCTTTTCCAATCTCCTTCTTGTGCCTTGATCTGGATCTTGATCTTGAAGTGGACTTTGGCCTACTTGGAGGCTTCACAGTGACACTATCTGCAGCACTCTTGGAGGAGTCTTTCTGTTCAATCTTCTGGTCACGCTCAATTGAATTGAAAAATGCATATGCTGCACCCATCCATGCACCAGGTACTTGTGAATTTTGATAAAAGCCAAACATGTCCAAGTCTTCAGCACCACCACTCATGGCTATATGGTATACAACAAATGCAAAATCAATGGCTTTTCAATGAATGTCTACAAAGTCTTTGGGCAAAAAGGAAAACATGCATGCCAATGATGAAACCCACAATTGAATATGTCACCATGACAAGTGCCATGCAAGGCTTTCAATCTTGTCAAGAAGCTTTGTTGCTGGTTTTTCATGTATTGCATGAGCATTTTTCCCTCTTTTTCCCTTTCTCTGTGCTAGGAAGCTTTCCCTCCAGGCTCAGCACAGGCTGAATGCCTTGCCACAACACATATATATAAGAGCTCATGCTTCAATGGAATGCTGGCAATGTGTCAACTGCATTAAGGTTTGGGCTAAAGCTTTTGTACCTGGCATGTGTACACATCAATATACAAATTAATGTTCTGCAATACATGCAACTAAACATGCCATGCAAGAGGCTACAAGTCAAGAAATGATTTGCTGACAGAAGCTGCACACAACACCTCATTGAGAAGTGAGGTCAGTCGACCTGTTAACATAAAATGTTTCTGAATACACCATCATAAAGAATAAAGAGCTGCAGGTGTTTCCAGAATTTTCCATATACAAAGCAATATTTGCACATGAAAAGCAACCAAAATTGATCTGAACAAGAGTCAACACAAGTCATCACATGTCAGCATCAGTGATCTGTAGAGCAATACTGTGAAGTCTTTTTCTCCAAGCAATTTTCACTTCATGTGATTTCAAACATTGCACTACTTCTTGGACTTCTTTCCTGCAGGCTTCTTGTGAGCTGCCTTCATGGCCTTCATGGCCTTCATGGCCTTTTTGGCTCCCTTGGGCTTCTTTGGATCTTGGCCTGTCTCATTTTGAGATTCCTGTGGCATTGACCATGTCTCATGCACCATGTTCCCCTGCCTCAGTCATTGAAAGAAAAACCATTCTCATGCAGTATTCCATGCTGCCAGCTCATTTTGAGACAAGGATCACATCAATGGTGATATCCAGCAAAACCCAGCCTGCCCACATATGACACGCATAAATGAAAGTGGGCATGCATGCATGATTCAAAAAATGTCCATTGCTAAACCATTGCTGGCCTTGGTCGACACTTTTCCAGCTCTTCTTGAACACATTGGAGCGAGATGCCATGACAGCTGTCCAAGTGATTGAGAAGTGAAGTTGTACTGTAACTCTTTGAGCAAAGCGAGCTATAAGAATATATAACAGCCAAAACATTGACAGCAGTGGCAAAAAGATGCATTTCAAAAATGGTGTGCCATTCACCCAGCAATCCCTACAAACATGATTGCTGCCAACACTTATAAGATTTGTTGTCAATTGCTATGCTCAAAGGCTCAATCAATGTGAAAACAGCCTATATATATATACTGTAAAAGTTTCTTTGCCATGTATAGCACATGAAGGCTTGCATGGCAAGAATTAAGAGGGCTACCAGTAGCATTGTATACCAGCTCTTTTTTTGATAATGGGGTCTATAGAAATTTCAGTGCAAACAGCTTCTTTGGGTCAAGCCCCATTTTCAACAATGCAACCCCCTTGCCATGCACCTCAAAAGGGTTCAATTGAAGCCCACTTCCATTAGTGGGGTGAACCAACATTGACACTGGAGCTATTGTTGATTTCCATGCTAAGGTTTTAGCAAGCATCAACTTTTCCATGGCCAGCCAACTTGTCAATGGCTGGGTTTTCCCTTTCTCCAGCAAGCTTAGCAGATCCCTCTTTGTCTCTGCATCCATTTTGAATAGAAAGCAAAATTTCCACCTGTTTAAGCTGAAACTGCTGCAGATGCAAAACAAACTCATCTGCATGTCATCATGCACTCAAGGCAGCCATACAACACATGTTCAGTCATACATACCTTGCATCAAGGTTTTACATGCATGCTTTTCCATGAAATGTACCATGCAAACCATGTATATTGGCAATTTGCAAGTGAGCTCATGTAGTCAAATGAACACCTCAAACTCCACAAAGTCATGACATGCACAGTGAAATTTGTGATTTCCATGATTGAAAAAAGTGTTTGTTGTTCTTTTTGAAATTGATTTTTCTTAATTTTGAAAAATGAAAATTCATGAAATCAAAAGACTAACTTTTAATAGATGAACTTAGCTAACCACTTAGCAAAGTTAATAAACCATCATGATTACAGGCTAACCACTTAGCAACTTTTATAACATATCGCTAAACAGAACTAATTTTTAGATATGTTATCTAAACTTTAGCTAATGTATACTAAATCAAATAAGTTTTGTAGCATTTACAACTCACATAGAGGATTTGCAAGGAAGTTACAAACATATACATGTGGACTTGCATGTCAATTTATAAACGCGCTAACCCCTAGCAAAGTTAGTAACACCAGGGTTCTTCCCAGTAAAAGTGGGCCGGCAAATTCTTGACTGCTTCTTAGCAACGAACTCGAGCACCTGCAAGCCGTTTTGGCCTACGTGTGGCCCGTCCCGGTCACCTAAAGCTATGACCCCGCTCCGCATCGCCAGAGCATCGCTGTCCTCACCTTTGAAGCTGGAATCGCTTATCACAAAGATTCTCCAAGGATTACGCAACTTATGGTAAGTGAGTTTCAGGGGTTTACGCTTTACATATGCAAGAACACGATTAAGATTCATCAAATCCTTTCCACACGGTGCTTGCAACTTGCGCTGGAGTGCTGACACGAAGATTGCTATATCTGGCCTTGTTTGCACTACCCAGGCAACTCCACCCAACAATGACAAGTATTGTGACTTCATTGTCTCATCTACAAGCTCTGTTGGTCGTGACTTACATCCTTCTTCATTTATGAATGCAAGTTCAGATACATAATGCTCTTGATTAACACTGCGGGAACCATCCGAATGTAGTTCATGACGCAAACCAAGGTGCTCGAAGTTGTCCTTTTCCAACTTAAGTTCATCAAAGTGCTCTGTCAGTAGTTTTATGATGGAATCTATTTCTGCTGTTTCACCAGTCATCTTAAGATCATCTACGTGAACTGACATTAAGAGAACCAATCGCTCATTGCGATGTTTGACGAACAATTGTTTATCTGTCTGAACTGGCCTCAGACCACCTTGATCAAGCACTTGTTGCAATGCAAGATTCCACAAACGAGGCGCATCCTTCAATCCGAAACCCGGCTTAAGCAACGAAAGGCATTCTGTGCTTGGATTATATCCTTCCATTCCAGGAAGTGACTGAACCAACTGCTCAGTTCCTGGTGGCAACGAAATCTCAACAATTCTTAAGGGCTGTGATTTGTCCAACTCATGAAGTTGCTCAAAGGTTATTCCCCTCAAGAAAGCCTCAGATACATCGGCAGACATTAAACTCCAAGAATTTTGTGTAGCAACTGCAAGAACCAGACGCTGGCCCCAACGACTAGTTGTTCCAGAAAACGTGTTCAAGCTCTGCTTATCTTGAAATCCTTGGGCCACTAAACGACCCTTGATGTCCTTCTTGCCGTTGATTTGTTTCCACTTAAGGACCCACTTCGATCTGAGAAGGTTGTGACTATCTCTCAATGCCATTCTTTTCCAAGCTCCATGTTTCTGCCATCGGTTAAGTTCCTTAACCATTGCCAAGCGACACAGTTCTGAGTTTTGAATTGCTTCCTCACGAGTCAACACATTGTGAGTTCTTTCTATCACTGCTGTTGACGAAGATTGGGATGCTGCGACAGTGTTATACTGCATAACTACAACTTCAGTGGTATTGCAAGGCTTAAGATTCAATCTTGTCACAAGATATGGCGAAAGCTTTGCATCTATTTCGAGTTCGGCTGGTTCATCATCCTGTTCAATGACGAAAACTTCTGCACTCTGAAATGCCAGACATGGTGACAATGGTGCACGTGCAGCACATGTCCAGGCAACAGTGGCATCACGATCACTGCTATGATCCTCTTCTCCTTCCATCTTATCATCGTCAAGTTCCATTGAAGCATCATTATCAATGGCAGGATTATCTTCAATCAGGTTGTCACTATTTCGGGGTGTCAATATATCAAAGTGTTCAACAGGTTGTTGTCGTTGTGATTGTACATCAGTGTCACGAATCATCTTTGTTTTGTTTGAAGAACGAACGACTGGCACTTCACGAATTGTTGGCATTCTTGGGTCATGAACACCTCCTATTCAACTTACGAATCTGTGCTATTGCAATTGAGTCTTCCATCAGAAACTGAATGAAGCAAACTTCATCACCGCCAAGCTCCTGTAAGTTGACGGACTTCTGACCACTCATGAACATATGATTCCAAGATTCGAAGTGAGGTGGTATCCACCAGAACAACAATGCCTCGTCACAGTGTAGGCCCGAAAGACTTCTGACACGACTTCCAAATCTGACACTGAACACACCGACAAGTTGAAGGTTTACTGCTGCCACGTGCAAACCAGCTGCTAGAATATCATCAAAGTTGCGGTTGCCTTCACAAGCTATCCATGTTGTTTGATGCTTGATCCAACCCACTCTCATGCAACCCTTGAAAGACTCTGCAGCACGACGCAACACTTCGATAGGTGAACTGCCTTTTCCAAACATTATTGGCGCAAAGACGAAAGCTAAAGCTCGTCTGCAATCCTGCACACGAACTTGTAGATTACGGCCTTGCCACCGCACACCTACCATACCATCAACTAACGACGTTAAATCTGTTAC
>OMLO01005441.1_pt1 | contig 10704 bp, 9 predicted proteins | sample 1674811 | NCBI WGS metagenome assembly OMLO01 (sample SAMN06265003, study PRJEB25207) | coral metagenome | isolation source: Coral host | place: Mexico:La Bocana,Puerto Morelos, Mexico | collected 2008-11-13
AATTAGTTCAAGAGTGGGACCAGTGGGAATGAAGGTGGTTGTATCCATTCATTCAAGATCCTGGAAGCTTTAGATTCCAATATTGGCGGGTAGTTAAGTTTTGATTGTCAAAGAAAGGAAAGAAAAAACACAAGGGGCGGATGAAGGAATGGAAGGAAACACATGCTTGGAAACATCAAGTTTTTCCAGCACCATTGTTTTTAGGTGCTTTCCAGAATACTACACTACACCAGCGCACAAGGAAAAAAGGTCCTTCGGCCTTCAAAGTTTACAACATTTTGCCACCCGCTGTCACTATCACGTCACTAGCAGTAGCACTATCAGTTCAGAACCAAAGAAAGCACAACTACACTGCTTGAGGCTTGGCTTGGCCTTGTCACAGAGTGCAGGGCCCAGGTTTAGCGTAAGGCCTAGGGCCTAGGGCCTAAGGCCTAAGGCTGAACCTTGATACCTAGAGTCCTTCAGCTATTGAATTGTATTACTAAAGCAGTGATATGGCAGGCATGCATTTCATGGCTTTACCATGTGAAAATAGATACGCCGGAGTGAAGAGAGACAGCGCCTGCCACCAAAAGAGACACGCCAAGATCACCAAAAAACGGACCAAATACAATGCCTGCCAGCAAAGCTGACAAACAGAAAATCAGGAAATGCCGAGCCTGCCATGAAAAGTGGCAAGCCAAGATCGCCCCGAGTGCACTTGGCTCTACTACTCTACTTACTCTACTTACCCTTTGATGCTTTACCCTTGTTCTTTCTTCTCCTCACTCTACTCCTGTCTTACTTCCTTCTGACTTACTTTCAATGTTCTTTGTTTTTCTTCTTGGGTTCTTGGCGCAATCCTTACCTTTGCTCAGTTTACTGATGACGAGATTGTTCTTTTCCTTTCTTAACTTGTCTGTCCTTTTCCTTTCTTTCGTAAAACGCTTGAGCTGGACTTTGTAAGTTGGACCTGTCTCAACTACAAACTTCCTTTGCAAAATCGAACAAACTAAACAATGATAATGTCTAAATTGTAATTTAATAAAGATATGATCCAATATTTTCCTAGGACCTAGGTCTAGAGTCTAGAGTCTAGAAGAAACCTACTCTACTGACCTAGGACCTAGTGACAAGTGATGCCGGATGGCCAGGAAACAACCACAAAACAAAATGCTCTCAGCTGCACCTGAGCAAATACATCTGCCATTCCATCCACGGCAAAGATGAAGGCATAGGCAGAATGGAATGAGAAGATTGTGGATTGCTGTTCGGCTTTGGTTCCTGAAACCCTTGTAAGGAAGGTGGCCCCGCTCAACTTCACAATGGCAAACTTTTCTTTCAGATATTTGTCAGGGTCGAACAGAACCAATCGCCCTTCCTGCCCTAACTCAATATCTGTTGCAACTGCTGCTGGAGGTGGCGCTGACAAATGTAAATTTGAATCAGTCAACTTCCTTTGCTCTGCAACTTTTCTTTTGGCCTTTGTGGTTCCAACTCCAAATGCTTTGAAGCCTGCTCTGTGGCTTGTTGTCCCCAAAGCCCCAACTGCTTTATAAAGCTCTTTCTGCTCAGGACCAAGCGATCGGTACTGTGCTGCCAATCGTTGCCACTGCCATGGAGTTGCTTTCTTGCCCTTGGAAACATCTGCAAGGAAAGCCCTGTATGCCCCACCACCACCTCTACGCTTCCGCTTCCGATCTTTCTGTTTCTTGGCATTCCTTTGTTGTTGCCGCTTGAGTTTTCGCACCACATTGTCACAATCAAAATACAAATATGTAAAAACATCTGTCTTGTGCTGCGATGTTTGGCGCAGCATGAAATCGGCACTGAGGGTAGCAAGAGCTACTGCATGTGTGACAGACCTGGCTTGAATGATTTTCCTGCTGATGGCATGTTGGCGCTCAATAGCGCCTATGTCGGTGTCCCCCAAGATCCCAAGTGTCCGAATGATATCCAGGCAAGAAGGACTGCAAAAGGCAGCCTCTGAGTCAAACTCAGAACACAATCGCTGGGTGACTTCGTCTTGGAGACATCTCTTATCACGAAAAACCACTGCTGCTGCACCTTCCCCTTTCAATGCAGCAAACAAGGCATATGGATATTTGCGCAACCTCCAGATGAAGAGTTGGTGGACAGAGCAAATGAGTCTACTGATCATAGTGAAGCATAGCACATTCACATCTTGATTCCAGTCTTCAGGAGGCAGTGCCACTGGCCCAACCTTGAATAAGTTCATGCCGGTTCTGATCAAATGTTTTGCTTCTTCGCATTCATGAGCAAGCAACAACCTGTAGAGCCGAGGCTGCCCCTTAGCTGACTTGGACAATTGATCCCGAGACCATTTTTTCGAGCTCACATAAAGGAGGTGCACCATTAATGTCAGGATGGGAGACAGAAACTGTCTCATCAAAGCAAGTTGGCATGTGTGTGTTGGCCCAGTTGTGTCAGCGATCCAGTCTGCAACAGAAGTTCGCAGCTGCTGGTTCCACTTGTGCCAATCAAACTCCTTTTTTCCATCTTTGCCATCTCCTTCTCCTCCTTGTTCCTGCTCCTTCTGATTGTCCCTGTCCTGCCCTGCTCCAGATGGAATTGCCCCATCTGCCCCATCTTCAAATGAAACAAGCGCCATTGATTCGGATGCATGTCCGCCAGGCATGTTGTCTGGGCCCTGATTGGATTGACCATTGCCACTTTCAACCCTGGGGAGCTCAGAATCAAAGTCCCAACCATCATCATCCAAAGCCAAAAGTTGGTCAAAGTCCAGAATGTTGGGTGCTGCTTCTGTTTTTCGAGTACCGGGGCCGCACCAAGATACTACAAGGGGCTCCAATAGTCCGTGGATGGCTGAAAGCAAGCCAGTGAAATCTAAAGCTGCATCTGAGCCGAACCAGCGGTTTCTTGGGAATAGAGGAGGTGAGCATGGCAGCAGTGCTGGGATGATGTGCTTTAAGAAGCACTGAAGAGCCTCATCTTCAGACTGAAACTGTCCAGGCTTAGCCCAAAAAATGATTTCGTTCTTGTCCCTGATATCACTGTTCAACCAAAATCCAAGCACTTCTCTTTGTCGCATCTTCTGGCTGTATCGAGTTTTCTGCTTTGATGAAACTGTTGAAGAAGTCATCACAGCAAAAGAACTTGGGATTTTCAAAAACAGTTCCATCACCTGCTCCTTGTAAGCTATCGCCTCTTCACTTAGATGGGGGTCCCCAATCTTCAACTTGAATCTGGATGACACAGCATCTGATAGCAAGCAACGCAGTTTCCCAAGGCTGCCAGCGCCAGTGGCTGACAGAGCAAAATTTATCACCGCACTGATTGCAGGTCCAGAAATATCAAATACCCGTCCCTGGCATGTGGAAGCTTTGTGAATGTCGCAAAGAGTAGACACCCTGGACCAGCCAGCCCTCTTGGCCTGCATGCAAAATTGAGCCAAATCATTGCTGGAGAACTCATCTGTTGAAAACATCAAGGTCCGTTGGCGGAATTGTCCTGTCACATTCTCAAGCCCCGGGAGTTGCTGCAAGTTATAGTCCAAAGCATAGCACATGTTTTGGGCAGTTTGCCTGTCAAGCACTTGCAATGGTGTCGGGATTCTACCCGACAACATCAACCGTCTCCCATCAGGGTCTTGGAGGAGAAACGCCATGTCAATTTCTGTTTGTAGAATTTTGGCCAATGATTTGGTCTGGCAAGTTTGATCCAGATCAGAGCAACGAATCTTGGATGGCGTTTCATCAAATCGGAACTTCACTAGGGCCAGCAGCCCCTGACTGCCGGCATCAAGCAAGCTACGCAAATGACTCAACAAGGAGCCCCACATTTGGTTGGAAACATTCTTCAATGCTGAAGCAGACCGCACCAAGCCCCTCTCAATTGCCTTGGCATCTACATTAAAAGCTTGACTATCCCTAGAAATCGAGCAGTATCCCCGGTATGGCTTGAAATAATGGGACAACCATTTGCAGGACTCTGTTGACATGCTTTGCTCACCATCTTCTTGACCATAAGAACCACTTGATTCTTGAAACAAGGATCCCAAAAACGGTTGCAATTGAAACTTAGGAGGCTGTTCCTGGTCCTGGTGCTTTCCATGGCCAACCGGCTTGTCTGGCACAAGTTCCAAACCTGCCTTGTAGCTCCAGAGTTCCAACGTTGAGCCATGAAAATGTTCCCCAACTTTGTCTGCATTGCCTGAAGGCCCTGAAGGCAAGCCAGAATCATGAACGTCTTTGGCCCTGGCTGCATATTCCTTTTTGGCAGCCCTTGCCCGGGCCAATTGATCCTTTCTTGATTCTGTCTTGTTGGCATTCAACTCTGCTACATCTTGGTCCAACTGGTTTTTCAACATCCGTCTAAAAGCATGGCTTCCTCTGATACCAGGTGGTCGGCCACGTCCTCTTTTGCCAGAGCTCAAGTCGGTTGGTGCAATGGATGGTGTATACACACTGCCAGCATCACTGTGGGTGTCAAGCTCAAGGTGGCCCACACTATCCCAACCTGATGCCTCATCACTCTCATCCTCATCAGTCTTTTTGACAGGAGTGCAAGCCGGACTGTTCATTGCTGTTGTTGCTGCTACCTCTGCCCAACCATCTTCATCACCATCTGAGCCGCAGTCCAGACTATCCGAAATCTGTGGTGGATGAAAACTCATTGCGTGGCGTGCGGCATGCGGTCAAGGAGTTTCGTGGCGATCATGAATTTGCGTGTGCAAAGTATGCAAATGCAAAGTAAAATGGAAGCAAAACCATCACTTACTACCTGCTAAACTGTTACCGTTACCTTCAAGCATCCACTCCCAATTTTGGTGATGCAATGCCAATGCCTCACTAAGACTGCAAAATGTCTGTCTAGTTCTGCTCGCTACTAGTTACTAGTCATTCTACAGTGCGTGTATCTATGTATGTATGTATCTATGTATGTACGTATGAGGTATGTAGGTATGTATGTATGTATGTATGTATGTATGTATGTATGTATGTATACATGTATGTATGTATGTATGTATGTATGTATGTATGAATGTATCTATTGTATCTATGCGCCTACATATGTATCTATGTATGTATGTGTGTATGTATGTATGAACATAACTACATCAATATGACTGACTGTATCTACCTCAGCTGTTGTTACTTTTTACTATTAAAATGTGTTTCTGACTTTTACCATATATTAGCAATTTCTCATATGCCATTTTCACATTTCAGACACGACATATCATATCAATATATCTGATAACAAAAAATCAATATCAATATCAGTTCCAGTAACCAGTATCAGTATCAGTATCCGTATCCGTATCCGTATCAATCTCAGTATAAGAAAGTCAGTAAGTATCACATATCGCATACTGATACTCAACTCCTTGCCTTGCAATTCAATTCAAAATGACTGCGCTGCTATGCCACTATGTCATTACGCTCTCTATGCCATGCTTCATTTGCAATCTGCTGCAATGATGTTCATTGCACCTGGCATGCCTTTTGGCCAGGTAGAGGCTGTGGCTGCAGTATTGGTGGCTATGTTTGGAAAGGTATCAGTAACTGTTCACGGGAAAGCCAATGATGGCTGGCTTCATGAATGGACATGCCGGCTGTCAAATCGAGTCTCGGATCTAGATTTATAGACTCAATCGAAAATCAAGAGTGAAGAATCAAAATTCAAATCTCAAACCCATCGGTAGCATGATGTGTGCTCCAGTGGAGTGATTCAAAAAATGATTCAAAACATTTTGTTCAGTGAGTTCAGTGTTCACCTGGAGTGGGTTGTTCAAAACAACTGACACTGCATCGAAAGTCGATCTTGGAGCAGCTTTACGATTTATGAAGCTGAGCTGGGAGGCAATGGAAAATTCTCAACTGCAGCAAATGATTTAGTGAAATGACAGTCCTGGGACGGTTGATGTTCAGCCAAATCTTTGCGTCCATGTGCACTGCCTCCATGAAGTAGCCGCCATGGGTCCAGGAGCACACGCGGTCAAGCTCCTCCATCAACCTGGCCAATTGTTTGGGGAATGGTGGGTCTAAGTCTTTACTCTATGACTACGAAAAACAAATCATGATATTTCACCTGCTTACCTGGTCAACTACTTACCGACCTCCTTTACATCAGTTTACTTTAGTTTTCTCGTGTCTACTGACTTTACTGACCAATTTGACTTTACATAGACATACAAAAGTTATCTTGAGTCTACCTCTCTTTGCTTCATACTAAAAACTAATACTCGTTGTCAAACTCAATATTTGACTGACTGATTTGCTCTTTACTTTGCTCAACTCTTTCCTTTATGTAACTTTACGTCTTTACGTTACTTTACTCTACTCTACTGAACTTCACTTTACATAGTTCTGAATCTTTACTCTCTACTTTTGACTCACGACTTTACTTGATGTTCTTTTACTTTACTTCATGTCTAGAGTCTAGAGTCTATGTGATGCCACTTCCGTTTATGTCATGTTACTTTCCCTTACTCCACTCTGCTTATACTTTACTTTGCTTTACTTTACTTTTCTTTACCTGCTGACCCACCAACCTACCCATCTAATCTCCTTAACCTACTTTGGACCTAGCTAGGGACCTGGGAGCGTGGGGGGCTTAGGACCTAAGGATTTAGACTCAGAACTTAGCCTGCTTTCCCTTTAAGCCTTTCCCTTTTGGAACAATCTGGCCTCTCCATCGGTGTGCGACGGTCAGAAGTGGACTCTGGGATATCCAGGCCTTCGACTTGTTCTGCGCATCCAGCCTTCGGCTGGAAGTGAGTCATCCATGATACGAAGTCGTCAAATGTTGCGCTGTAACTCTTGTGGCCTTTCACTGACCCTTCGGCGCTGCGTTTCACACGCTGGCGACTGAAAGGCTGACAGGGCGTCCCTATGATCCCGAAGTCATAGTCAGTTTCAATTCCGGAACCATCGTCTATCTGATCATTCAGGCTCTCAAAAATCTTCGCCCCGTAGAAGTTCTCCCTGATCATGTCTCGACTCTGAGGCTTGGAGTCACAGCAATTGATCTCATTCATCTTGATGCCCAGCAACTGGCACGCAAAGAAGGAGTGATGGATGAAATGAATTGAAAAAAACAATTTGGGCACAACAAGCCTGGGTCACATGATGGCGGCGAAAGAAGTTAGTCGGTGACTTCTATAGTCACGAGTCACGAGGAAAAGGTGATCATTTGAATCAGTTTCAGCAAAATGAAGGATGAATCAAATCTGCTGACAGGCTCAAAATTCTGGAAAACCCCAGGCCCTAGGCCCTACGCCCTAGGATCTAGAATCTAGGAATCTAGTATCTATAAGATAGAAAATTCATGTATATATCATAGAATGTAATGTGGCTGTTTCCTTTTGTACTCAACGTGTTACCTGATCTTATCTCTATCTATCAGAATCACTAGGACCAGGAACTGCACAATGACAATGAGACTGCGTGGGTTGCAGAAATTGGCACCCTGCCGCTGCTAGGTTGCTGTACCATGGAAAGGGTCAGTCACCGAAATATCTTACAAGCAAGGGTACCAAAATGATTGCAAAACGCAGCCCAAGCATTGGCATACATTCCTGTCAATGTAGCTCGATAACTATTCAGGTGGCTCTCATCCAAAAAACAACATTAAAGATTGACAAAAATGACCGTCCTGACTGAACGGGTTTGAAACACGCAAGTCTTACACTCCCAGAGTCCTAGATCCTAGGTCCTAGAGTATTGAACTACAGTGGCTGGGCCAAGCAGGGCCTCACAGTATAAAGTATAAAGTAAAAATTACATTTAAAGGATAAAGTATACATGCATTGTATCTAAATCTTATGGCATGGCCAGGGGCCATGGCCTTGTTTGTGGACATTTGAAAAAGTATGGAGGGCCTTGTTTGCCTTACTTACTAGACAAAGGAACATCTCCACCACACAACGACCTGCTGAATCTAGTGTAGTGTAATGATGATAATGGTAATGACACGACAGACCCAGCGCACCTTGCAAACCCATGCTTCAGCAAGAAGGCCAGAGCATCCAGAAACGATGTTCATAGGTTCCTGCAAGGTGCGTCTGCCATCCTCGGATACCGTCTCGTCCACAAGCTCGGTGATGGTCCAAAAATCATCAATCCAAAAGGGGTCATCCAAGCAGGTCTTGCTTCCAACATCCTTCTTCTTCTGGAATCGGGCAACACGGTCAGAGGCTGACATCAGATGCTTGGAAGGCTTGTCTGACAAGGTATCGGCATCACTGTCAGAAACTACGGCGTCCAATGCCATGATGTCTTGGCTCAATTTCTGCGCACTTTCGTTGTCCTGTTCTGCAACGGACAGCCATGAATCATCACCAGCATCATCTTGAGAGTCAGGGCGCTGGCCCAGATCTTGCTGAGAGTCGCTGAGGCTGGACATGGCAGAGATCAAACTGAGTGGCCCAATCGGAACCCAGCGGGCGCAGCAAGCTAAGTGAGAGAAGGAGAAGGTCGGATGGTGTGAGCTTTGTTCTGAGGTCATTATCATCATTAAATTCATTATATCACTCACTTCTCACATCACCTACTATGACTATGCCTATTTGACTGTGCGGGGTCTATGTCATGTGACTGTGTGATGCTATGTCACTATCAAAGTTGACATCTTTGAAATCCGTTCGAAGAATGGCCAACTATCTACAAAAATGAAGATGCATTCAAAGTTTGCAGCTTGCTGTTGTTGATGGTTGGGAATTCTTTGAGATGCCGGTCATGATGCAGTGTGCGCAAAGAAACCCTCTCGCTGACACGAGGCGGCGTGATGCGGCATTTTTGATGTGAAAAACGACTTGGTCTCTTCAAAAAAAATGTTTTGAAACCATTGCATTTTGAGTCTTGAATCTTGACTCTTGTGTAAAACGCTAAATTTGTTCTGTGAAAAGCTCCCTGAGTCTAATCACGGCCCAACCAAAAATCGACGAACCCGAAAGGCACACTGAAACTATGTGGTTGAAGTGTGTGCTTGCTTGAAAGAATGTAAGGTCCCAAAATCTAACGCAACCTTCACACACTTTGCGGTGGCATCATTGTTCTTTTAGGTCCAAATCCTAAGTCCTAGAATCCTAGAAGTTGCCTGACCTTGCCAAAAAAAAATTGTAGCACTGGCAGTTGCATCTAGTTACTCTAGTTGGGGTCAACCATGAAAGTGGCCAAGGTCTTGGCCGGACCCATCTGCAAAAAAAATTATCAACGCTGCACTTTGCAAGGTGCGATCCTATCAAATCCGAAGTGGTTCTAACCTTGCTGTTTCAGATTTTGAACCTATATGAATCTGGGCCCTAGAGCCCTGGCCCTAGACTCAACTGAAAGTTTTGACTATGACTGATCAAATCAAATCAAAACTACTACTGTTTCCAAAGTGTCAGTGACACAGTGAGGGATTGCCACTCCCTCTCTTTTGGTCAGTTTGTTCAAGGCTCAAGTTCTGAAAATCACATGAGGATAGGCATGGGTGTTTCAAAAAAACAATGTATCTCCCGAAAAGATCCAAACACGAAAAGTCCATATTTCCCAAGGCCGTAGACCGTAGACCCTATAAAAATGACAAATGGTTTCCTCAGTTGTATGCTATATTCCATTCCTCGCTCCGCTATGTCATTAATTATGTCTCACTATGCCACTGTGTCTCCACCAGGTCCCAGGCCCTTTCCTGCCCAATGCAAAAGGAATTTGCTGGAAACGCAAAAAACAAATTCTATTTTGTACTTGGTAATTTTCCTATCTTTGTATGTATGTATGTATGTATGTCATGTATGTATGTATGAATGTATGTATGTACGTACGTACGTACGTACGTAGGTAGGTATGTATGTATGTATGTATGAGTGTATGAGTGTATGACATGAGTGTATGTATGGATGTATGTATGTATGTATGTATGTTTGTATGTACGTATGTCGTATGTATGTATGTATGTATGCATGCATGTATGTATGCATGCATGTATGTATGTATGTATGAAGGACACGACCGCTATCTCCTTCTCTGGTTATTTCTAGATTCTAGAGTCTAGAGTTTAGTCTAAGTCTAAGTCAATGTCTTTGTCTGGGTCTCAATTGATAAACATTCGCTTCTACTTACTGACTTACTGATATTGAATGTCCATCTCATGTCTACAAGTCTACATCACTATGTCGAGTCTACGTCTACAGTCTGCAGTTCTTTTGATGATGTCGATCTACTAATCTACTGATGTCTGAGTCCAAGTCTAAGTCTAAGTCTAAGTCCAAGTCTAAAATATGTCCAGAGCAATTTTCCAAGACCACGATGGATCAGTGTCTGCTTGTCTTGTCCATGCACATGTTGCCACACATTGTAGCAATGTCACGCAACACAGCACAAACACAACCCCGCAACATCCCGCAACTAGAATTGAAGTGGGACGGAAGTGGGGCGGAAGTGGGAAGGGAGTGGGATGGGAATGGGATGGGAGTGGGATGGAAGTGGGACGGAAGTGGGACGCGAGTGGGAAGGGAGTGAGTGGGTTCCAGGCCAGTTTTCATTGGCTCACGCATTGCCAGTGAGATGTGGCAAAAAAAATTAAACAAAAAGCAGGAGTCCATTCTTGGCTGGGTCGGACAGGCCAGTTCAGCTGCTGTCATTGAGTCTGCAACATGCTCTGTGATGTAAATTTTGCTGACTGGTCCGCTTGGGAAGGTCATGGGTCCTGGGTACCCTTGAGTACCCTGGGGTACCCAAAATCGCCCAAAAGTTG
>OMLO01005442.1_pt1 | contig 10703 bp, 2 predicted proteins | sample 1674811 | NCBI WGS metagenome assembly OMLO01 (sample SAMN06265003, study PRJEB25207) | coral metagenome | isolation source: Coral host | place: Mexico:La Bocana,Puerto Morelos, Mexico | collected 2008-11-13
ATAGCGTCATAAACAGAGTATTTCCACCAATCAAAATGTTCCATTCTTATATTCACCTCTGGAAATTAGACTAAATGTATATATATGTAATCAAACGCGAAGAAATTCTTGTGTTTTTATTTTAAATCTTGTCGTCTTTGGCTTCTTCTTGTCTCTATATCCTGGTTAAGGGTTTTACACCAAAATCCTAGGACACTTCTCGTGTCTTTTAGTAATTCGATTCGTAGACCTGTTGTAAGCTTGTGCATACGACAAAATTGTACAACGTACGTAGGGCCTTTGGAAACCCTCATTTTCTCCGATGTGTTGCGCAAAGCCCAGTTTGGACTTACATAGCGCGAGAGAGTCTTTGCTGGGCGAATAAGAAGGTACCAGTCATGCATTCAGAGGGCGGTACAAAAAAAGAACGACGATCCTTTTTTGTATGGATCTCGCTGCACTCGAAGCTGAGGGTGATGTTCTCACGGTAAAATAACGAGTGAATACTTCATGTTATAACAATATATCAAAGGTATAAAGAGAGAACGTTTTCCCGGTTCAATATACTCATAAATATTGTACCGGTCAGGTGACATGACACTGATTCTGAGTGGCTAAGCATGTTATTAGTTCTTACCTTTGTTGTCGTAGAAAATTTTAAAGCTGTCACAGTGTTGATGTGCGAGAAAATGACCAGTGATTACGTCAGCATGTTTCAGTATTGTGGCAATATAGACCTTGTTAAATTGGGGGTAGAACCACTTCTTTCCAGGAGCTCTTTCAAAGGCTCCAGGCGGAACGTGACCAATAATGAAGACCTTAAAAGTAAAGAACAGATAAAAGCAAAATAGACTCGAAAAAAGCAAAATAAATAAATAAATAAATAAATAAATAAAAATAAAGATTAATTTTCAGGGTTTTTCCTTAACATCTTCATAAAATCAAAAATTCCACTTTACGAGTTCCACTTTAACAGCACTTTCGATGAAAACAAACCCTTTGAATACAAGGCTGCGATAGAAACGTCAAGTTGCATGACGAACAATACCACATTTTTCCTGAGAAATGTTAGAAAAAGTAAGTTTGCCCACCATAGCTTGCAAGCTATATATGGGACACAAGTCCTCTCTCCTCCACAGATCAGAGGCTCAAAGGTGTTTTTGGGGTTGGGAGAATCCGCTGAATGATGTAATAGCATTCGCAGGGTCGCTTGCTTTCACCTCACAGAGCGAATTTCTATAACGAATACCTAAACCTCTACGGAGAAAAAAAGAGACAAGTGTGAGATAGGCTTTGGAAATTTACTCCTCTTCCAAACTAAATAGGCTAAATTATCTTTTCCTTCCTGCTGTACCGTGATATATCGTGCTATTATTTTCTTAGACTACTTGTTCTTAAGCAGTCGATGATTACCTATATAATAGCTCAATCTTAGAGCATTGCACAGAAAGAGGCGTGGCCGAATGAGTTTGGGCACCTAAAATATCAGGTTTGGTCTTCGCTCAGGACCTTCATCGTGTCACTAGTTGAATTTGTTCTCAGTAGTTCGAATTCAACTTCTTGTAAACAGCCACGCCCCCCACCCCCCCACCCCCTTATTTGGCACCGCAACTGACGTAAATGGGAGGCTAATTCAAGTAGATAAGCACATAAATTAAGACTACTACAACAGTTATAACTAACTTGAACAAACCTTTTCATTATTGCTACTTGCATTCGTCAGTATGCCATCTAGCCAAGCAAACTGACCGGCAGGATCAGTGATGTTTCCTGTTAGCTTGTCGTTTGTGTAATAATAAACCGTGTTGAGACTGACCAGGCGTAAGCCAGGTTTGATAAGAACCGTGTAAAACCCGCCTAAAGAAAAGTAAACGTTTGAAGTATGAAATAATTACAGTTTTAATCATTTTCATAGAAACCATCACACCTACAGAACTAAATATGTTTATAGCTAAGCCAATGTACTGCTACCTACCTCTTTTAAACGAATCAACAGCGTCTTGGGGAAGCCACCGACTCCATAAATTTCCAACAGCCGTGTAAATGTCATTCGGCTTTGGCGGCATCAGGTGCTTGGGGTGGTAGTCATGGTTACCGAGGGCTGGATAAACCTTGGTTGTTGGGAAGACCGTGCTTAGCAGATCAGTCATATTCTTCACGGTTTCTATCACTTCCTCTGTGCTTAGTTGACTGTTTGGTACATGAGGCATGTCATCGCTATAAGAACAAAGAGGCATTTGACAGAGGTTTGCTAATAACCGCGCCATAATTTACTCTCAAAAATAGTAAGATGGAGTTATTTCGAAAGCGAAATATTTGTCTTCACTGATTTCGCTAGTCAAATTATCTGCGATTGCGACTCCGAGATCAAAAGTGACGCCCCACGATCTCAGCGAGTATGAAGAAAACACTGTTGAAGAAAATAATCCCTGAATGGTTGCTGTTTAGACCTTATGCACTCTATGTGCATCAAAACATGAACTGAAGACAAAAAGCTACAATAGGTCTTTGGGCGTTTTTATCGCGTTTTGTTTGGCGGCAGTTCATTTGAAATCGTCTTGTTTTCTTTCTTGTGCCTGTTTGTCTGTTTGTGGAGGGGACACTGATCCACAGCCAGGACCTAAACAAAGATCGATAGCGTCACAGCTTCGATCACAGCCCTTCCATACGCTACAGGAACGCGCAAGGAACACAGGAAGACCAACGACAACATGCTGGTGAATTTCGGAGTGATTGAGGCAGGTCTTCAGAAGTGTAGAACAGGATGAGGTCTTGAAGTGAGGAACACTGCACCGCGAACAGATGAGTGCGTTTGCATTATACAACACTTAGAGTGAATACGATTACGTAACAAATACTAAACGTCAAGTCTAACAGTCGGTGGAGAGTGGGCGCTGATCAATAGGTAAGCTGAGCCAAAAAAGATCGGAAAAACAACGTTAACCTACTTTTTTATTTCAAATTTTTAAATTATCTATTTCATTTATTTTACTCATTACTCTTATAAGATTATTGTATGGATTTCAACTAATTTTTTTATTTTTTTATTTATATAGTATTGTAAGCGTATTAAGTTTTCTAAATGCGCCCAATAAACTTCATTATTATTATCATTATAATTATTATTGTCTAATGCCCAGCCCGTGTGACTGAACCAACTCACGATCAATGGACTCCTATGTGAAAAGGTCGCGGAAAATTTGAATTAAAACAGTACTGAAAGGACACTATGATCATGACAGCGTTTTGTTTTATTATTTAATCGAGTGCATCCCAAATTAAAAGATAGTTTGACGGCATAAATTAATTGTGGCGTTTCGTCCAGAAAAAAAAAGATAGAAATCCTTGATTTTCACCACTAATCGAGACCACGAGCATCTCTGACTTTTTCATATGAGTGTAGCTCCCCCTCCCCTAATAAATCGCCAGTTGCTGTTTGAGTTATCTGAAGAGGTGTAAATGACTCATTTCTGTGCCCAATTCACCAATTTCTATCATGGTAAACCACCCAAAAGCGGATCTCTTTCTGCCTCTGTCTCTATATAAAGACCTTACCCGGTCCAAATAATGAAATCAGAATTAGGTTCGATGTCTTTCATGGTGAAGACTGACGAGTTAATGAGGCGCCAAGGAGAGTCACACAAATAGTTCCCCCATTTGCCAGATTGCTTGGGCTTCTGTGTATTAGGCGTCTGTGAGTTGCAGATCTTGTCCGGGACCGTGGGGGATTCGTAAGTCTTGTCATAGTGAAAATCTGTCACCTGCCAAAAGCTTCCTATAGATGTAAACAAGGAGTGAATACGGGGCTTCAACTAGCGCAATAGATCGTTTTTCACCTGAAGTCATCAGAAATTCAAAAGTAAAGAGCCAAGAAAGTTTTTATTCTCATCAGGCATAAGGGGATCTCAATTTACATCTGTTAACATTTTCAGCTCAATAGCGTGCTTGGTTTTAAAACCAGTGCAGTTTGAAGTTCAGATAAGGCGGTGCGTGATATACCGCTCCCATCGTGTTTGTGGAAAAATATACACTTATCTAGTGATTTGTAGCCTTTTTAGGAGTTAAAGTGTTAGATGGTGCTTGTGTAAATGTTTTTTGCTTCAGTTCAGATAATCAGTCGCCTAGATAGCCAAAGTAAGTTCCAGTTATTTATATGGCAATTTTCCAGCCACCATGTTGGTAGAGCAAAGGGCTCCACCAACATGCCGCCTCCATATTGGGCTCTGTAAATTTGCGCAAAACATTTGGGAACACGCAGAGACCCAAAACGTGGAGAAATGTCTTTTTACCAATCTGCTTATAACATTACAATTTCATGACTGAAGAGTTCTCGACGTATTTTTTCGTTGCGTGACAGTGAAAACCATCTATGGAGTGCTTCAGATTGTTCAAACGTAACGCGAAGCTTTCGAACTGAAACATGAACGGTGGACGGTGTTGTGTTGAGTCGTTATGAACTATTTTAGCACGCTTATTTTACGCGATTTGAACACAATTTAGATGTGTTTTTAAGTAAACCCTATTGCTTAACACGCACTACACGCGTTAGTCACATGAATAACTCCAATATCACCAAATACAAAAACATAAATACGACATAATTACAGAGTCCTATAGCGTTTATCAAATAAAGTATCGCCACTTTCGACACGCGTTGCGAAATATTGCTTTTGTACTACTGGCTATCTAGACTTCTATCTGGGAAGCAGATCAAAACTAATCAAAATATCCTAATCGATGATTCAAGATTCTAGCCACGCATCTGCTAGACAATATTGCGAGTTACAGGTCCGGACATGCACATGTTGATCAGTCTTAGAATAAAAGAATTATCATGTATATATGTATATATTATATATATAACCATTTTTCACCTTCCTCTAGCACGACGGGCTTGAACTGCGACAAAAAGACAAGGAGAGCTATAGCCTTGCTCATAATAGTTCCACTGAGTCACGCAGATTTTCCAAAACTTCCGCGTGTTATTGATCAAGTCAACTTCAACAGGCTATTCGTGAATACGTTGTATTATCTGTGCGATAAATACACTGTAGGTAATGGAAAACTTTAAAGATCAGACATGAATGTCGCAGAACTCGATCTGAGTCGACGAATCTCTTCCTTGCTTTCCCAGAAAAGAAGGGATATGAACATTACGCAGTCACGCCACTTATCTCGGAACTGACGTCACGCTGCTCGCCATCAGGATCAGGGGCAGCGTAAGGACTGCTATTGCTTTTTGACTTGTGTGCTAAATTTGTGTATAAAGTTTTCGAAAAATTAATCAACGACTTTCTATTATTCGTAAGTTTATATTTTATATGAGATGTATTTTGTGTACTTTACTTATTTATTAGTTATTTATTGCTGATAATTTCGGGGATGGGGGTGCCCCTAGAACAAATGGGTGGGGTGTGTGGCCCGCTTCTCAAACCCTGAACTAAGACCAAAACCTGCGATTTTTCAAAACCTGTACTGCTAGTACCACGAAGATTCCACAGCTGGTGTTCGGTCGAGTTATTTATTAACAAGTAATAAGTAAGGAACCAGGGTCTCTCGGCTGTAAAGGCAGGATTTTGTGCTGAATTAAAAATGAAATATGGGAGTAGGAACCAAGACAAGACAGGCCACTTCGGCCGCCATTTTTTTCCGAAGGTCTATGCGGGCGTCAGAGAAAACAGTATGCAATCTTCTTATTTGGCCATTTCAATTCAACAAGAAATGGTTTGGAACAACAATCTAAAATTTCTTGACGTTTCCAGGAGCCCATCACCATGCTGATGGGCTCCTGACGTTTCGCATGAATAAAAGAAACATTGTTTATACGAGATTTAAAACCAACACTTAATGACAATGCTAGCAGCGAAAAGCTGTCACTTTATCAGCTATCAACTTTTGTTTTCGTTATTGTTTAGTTAGTTACCAGTACCCCGCTTTGTATTTTTAAGTTTTAAATCTTTCGTTTTTTGTAACCGCCATCTCTGAAGATGTGTGCTGTGTTCAGTTCACAGTGTATTTCGATATATCTTAACTTAAACTACTAACGAAACTATCACACGATTTCTTACGTCTTCGAGTATCCATGGATCGATCGAGCAAAACATATGGTTCAGCCGAAACAAAACATCTCATAATATACCACAAACACAACAAAGTTCAGGGAGGGGCGTTTAAGTTAAATGTCCAGTCTCTTAGGGGCTCTTACGGCCCTTCCGCTGCGGGTTCGGGCCTGAACATGCTGTAGCATGCGAAACGTCAAGAAAATTTTAGATTGTTGTTTCAAACCATGCGTAGTTCATGTCTTATATTTGTTGCCGCTGTTTGCATTGTATTTCCTGTTAAAACAGTATGCTTTCACGGGAATTTAAGCTCGCCCGGGGTGAAGATACGCGCAAAGGTTGTCTCATAAGGTTTGTATGGGAGATAGTGATGTGCTCCTGAATACTTAGATTCCTAGATTCCTATGAACGGCTTTTTTTTGGTAGTCTTGTCGATAATGATGAAAAAGTAGCTTTTCCTAAAAAAACAAATAACAAAAACATTCCCAATTCAAGACTAAAATGCAAAAAAAAAACATACCTCAGGTTTCTGACCGAAGCGGCTAAGAAACCATGATACCCTTTTGGCTGCACATACCTGTATAGCCTAAGTAAGAAAGTACACCTAAATTGAGAGGAGAGGGGGGGGGGGGGGGGGAGGAGGGAAATAATTGGCGCGAGCTAGATGATCAGTATTGGCCGTACTTATTAAAATTTCATTCAATCTAAGCTCTCTATTAGCGATGTCGCTAAGAGAGAGCCACTTAGGCCGATTGTGAAAAAGAGGCGCAAGCCGTATGTCAACACTATGTGCACGTTTCTAATATTTCGAACAATTTTAGAAATGATTACGCGTCTTATTATGTAAACGCGCTGCCTTATTGAAAGAATAGCAGCCCGAGCTCTCGACAGCAAGGACTGAGCATTTTATTTTAACACTTTTTTCCAGTGGTGTAAATTCATAACTTCAATAACAACCACTGATGCCACATTCACACGCACCCCAGCCCCCAGGAAACCGACTAGGCAAATGTGTCGTATATGCCCAAGGGAGGGGTATGGACGCAAACAGGAGGAGCATAAACGTCATGTACAGGTATGGGCCGAGGTCATAGATTCGAATCCCGTTGTCTGATTTTTTTTTCAATAAACATCACTGTAATAACCTCTAATGTCTTAAAAATTCGTACGCTAAGTAGCCAAGAAATTATGCAATGCAGCCACCTAAGGAAAAATATGGACATTTACTCTGTATTACCTGTGTTACCGCGATTAAAGCGGCCCCTACTGATCGAGAGCCAGACATTTTGTCTTCTCTTTGAGATATATTTTGCGCACTGTATTATCTCGCGGGACATGGCGTAGTTACAGGAGATACTGTCACTTACTCATCGTATAGTTGGTTAGTTAAAAAAAATTACTGTGATGCAAGCTACAAGTCCTGAGTTCGAAATAATTCAAAAGTAATAATAAGCTCGCAAGAGAATAACTTCCTAAGTTCTACAGCCTACATCATTAGGTCTGTTCTTTCCATGGTGGGAATTCCGGAACAAATGCATTTTCTTCAATTTGAGAGGGATCAAGGAAATTCTCATCAAATGCACGTTGTTTAATAATTGGTTAGTACTTTCGGCTTGTAAACGTTATCACTCATCGTTTATTTTATTATGATTATATTGTTTTGTTTCTCAGCATTCTGGGAAGGTTCGACCTCTATAACCGTCGATGTCTGTTTTCGATCTGGATGCGTTTACATTTTATATCGAGTTCAAGATCAACTCTAAATTGTCGACGGCTCTAGCTAGCCGAGGGCAAAAGCCATTCAGTTGTGAACAAGACTGTGTTAAGATCGCGCTTTTCAAGTCCCCTTATAGGATAGTTTCATGAAGGCATACAGCAGCATTTTCTAGAACTGGCATTCTTCATCTTCAAGAAACTTATAAGGATTCGGTGGATTGCTCACACCTAAAGAGGTTCCTTCTGGCAGACAGCTACCAGGCTGCTGGCCATTGATAGACGCAGTCGTTGTATCATTCACTGCTTGATGAATCGGAGGATACGCTGGATTGTTGCCATCACCACCTGACGGAGGTTGATGACCAGTACCTTGTGTGGAGGAATCGTCTTTGACTGCTTGGTGAATAGGAGGATACGCTGGATTGGTGCCGTTAGCACCTGACTGAGGCTGCTGACCAGAACCTTGTGTAGATGAATCTTCCCTGACTGCTTGGTGAATAGGAGGATACGCTGGATTGGTGCCGTTAGCACCTGACGGAGGTTGATGACCAGTACCTTGTGTAGATGAATCTTCCTTGACTGCTTGATGAATAGTAGGATACGCTGGATTGCTGCCATTAGCACCTGACTGAGGCTGATGGCCAGTACCTTGTGTAGATGAATCTTCCTTGACTGCTTGATGAATAGTAGGATACGCTGGATTCCTGCCGTTATCACCTGACTGAGGCTGCTGACCAGTACCTTGTGTAGATGAATCTTCCTTGACTGCTTGATGAATAGGAGGATACGCTGGATTGCTGCCGTTAGCACCTGACTGAGGCTGCTGACCAGTACCTTGTGTAGATGAATCTTCCTTGACTGCTTGGTGAATAGGAGGATAGGCTGGATTGCTGCCGTTAGCACCTGACTGAGGCTGCTGACCAGTACCTTGTGTGGATGAATCTTCCCTGACTGCTTGATGAATAGGAGGATACGCTGGATTGCTGCCGTTAGCACCTGACTGAGGCGACTGACCAGTGTCGTCTTGTGTAGATGAATCTTCCCTAACTGCTTGGCGAATAGGAGTATACGCTGGATTGCTGCCATGAGCACCTGACTGAGGCTGCTGACCAGTGTCCTGTGTAGATGACTCCGTTGCAAATGAATTATTTTCGACTAAGCGAGGTATTATCCTGTCCACCTCTACCTTTTCAGTAGCAATTTCATCTTGGCCAGTTGCCCTGCACACCAGCAGTACTCTCATCAACTGATTACCAAATCTACCAGCTTCGTCGCGTAGTTGTCTAATGTACTGCTGGCTGAATCCTAAATGGAATTCTCGTTCCTCGATGGTGGATGGTTGAAGGACCACTGAGTTACCCTGATACTTGGCGAACTTTAGTGCTAATGTCCCTGGTGTTGTATGGCCAACCTATACCAAATAAAACGGTCGTCAATGCGGGTTTTAAGTCTACTGGAAGTACCTCTACAAATAACAGTTGTAGTCGCAGAGTAATATCCCTATTTTGAATTAATGCTTAATTTTGCATTTTTTCAAGTGGATCGTTTGTAATGTGCTTCAGCCATTCTCATTCTCAACGATCCCTGGTTCCTTTTGGTTTATAATTTCGAGCTTTGTTTCTTTGTTCTACCTGAACAACAACACGTCGCAATAACCGAAAATCACTTTTAATTTATTGTCAGAAAGTTCAGCTTGAAAGTCTGTAAGAATGCGGCTTTATGAAAATTTACCTGATAGAACATTTCCCCAGCTTCCAGGTGGTTAGATGGTGCTATCAGATGAACAATAATGTTTCCATTCTTCACTAAAGGAAAGCCCTACAAAAGAAAGCAGTTTGTTGAAGAATTGAGTAAGACTTATTCTTACAAATATTTTATTGTATTGGCCGATATAAAAAGGACAAAGGAAACGAAATTGCACAAGACGGGACCCTATCTTTCTTCCAGCTGATGACTAGTGGGGTGTGTTGGGCATTACGTATTGACACAACCACGGTGCTAAATAATTGCTTTTACGTGGTGGTATGAGGAGCGATCTCAGCAATTTGCTATTTCCTCCTTTCCAAAACATTCTGATTAGGCTTAAAGTTCCTTATTGGCTTTATTGCCTTTCAAATGTAGGAACTGGATTCTTTGGTAGATCTGGTAGATGATATGAGGATAATAATTGAAACTAAACACTGAGCGTGTATATACCATATTTCGTTGTCCCTGATAAATAAATAAATGTTCAAACGAACATAACATCGATCGTGCCATGCAATCCATGCAATCCATGCATGTCCTCCAGGGCCGCCACCAGCATAATCTCCAAACAAAATTATAATTTATTTTCACCTTTTCTTTCAGTCTTGCCAGCAATGTAATAGTTGGCCGAAGAACTTTGTCATTGAATTCGTGCTGTGATCCATTACACCTTTGATACAATATTTCACTCAGTCTTTGTTGAACCCAGTGGGTGCAAGGGTATCTGTCTTCATAAAGAACTGCCAGGGCACGTTGTGCCTTGAGGAGACATTCCTGAATAAAATACCGTATAACACGTTCATATACTTTCTATCTTAATGTAACTTTGAATGTACAGATCACTTGCTCCTGAGAAAGACACTATTCTACAAAGCACAAACCCAAACCAATGAACAAGTAAGTACAATCCCTTCACCTGGGCTGTATCCGATTTCATTCATATCACTAACCTCCAAAGAAAAATTTGTACGAGCTGGGTTGAGTGTTTTGTGATATCTTTAGAAGTTTGTGTTGTAAGGCTAACTATGAAGCACATCCGAGTTTCTTTTAATAATTAACACATCCACTGGTTACGATACTTATACATACTTATACAGGTGCTTACACTTCTTAAAGTGAATTTTCGAAACAGGGCTTCTGATAGGTTGCGGCAAAAAAAGGGAAATTTTGCGGCATTTTCAAGGGAAATTATGCGGCAAAAAA
>OMLO01005443.1_pt1 | contig 10701 bp, 10 predicted proteins | sample 1674811 | NCBI WGS metagenome assembly OMLO01 (sample SAMN06265003, study PRJEB25207) | coral metagenome | isolation source: Coral host | place: Mexico:La Bocana,Puerto Morelos, Mexico | collected 2008-11-13
ATGTCGTTTTCGACAAAGAAACTCTAACAGACGGTGTCTCGTGTTGAATGAATTTATACTGTGAACCATATGGAGAAGCAGTTGCACTGTTATATACTGTCCTTGCCTGCAGCTCCTCAAGCTATACACTGCGCATGCATAGAAACGTGAAAGTATCCCTTCGATTGAACCAAATTGGAACGAGGCTTGTCACATGATAGGCAGTGACGCGCACTATACAGCGTCATTCACAATGGTTGGTCCACAAGACTAAGAGCGTAGGCGACGATACCGATTTATCGTTTTTTGGGGTAAAAAGTGGGCTTTACTTTATTGGGGTTCACTTTTTTCAGCCAGGAGGAAGGAGATAGCACGAATACACTTGCCGTTTCCTTTTATCGCGCTCGATTAACAGTAAACTACCGTCACCCACGACACCTTTCGACTTTATCGCGTACGTTTTTTCAGTACATGTAGGACAACGTTTCTCGAAACAGCTGCATACAGAATTGGCATTGAAAATCAAAAACTAATTGTAATCTTGGTCAGAATAAAATAAGACAAAAACATCCCTCCCCCGAACCAATGTGGGTCTTCATTTTTCATTTAAATTGTCCAAGATTTTAATTAAATATAAGCTGCCATTTTCCACGGTCGACCAAAAATAACCACACAATCAAACGTAACGCTTAGTTTATTGAAGAAAAAAAAATCACATCTTTTTTTTTTCAATTCCTTACTATCCAGGTTAAACTGGCCAAGACTGTTCTCTTACTCATCGGTGTGTACATTGTCACGTGGATTCCAATTTGCGTGATTCACTTCTTGCGCGTGGCCCGGATTGGAAACATTCCTGATTCAGTTGACCTGGCAGCAGCATTTCTTATGAGCATAAGTTGCGTGACAAACCCTTGGATCTACGGCTTCAGGCACAGTCAGTTTCGTGACCAAGTCAGACGGATGTTGTGCATCAAAACTCGCGTGACAGACCTTGAGAGACCAGCAAGTAATAAATAATGAGCTGACGTTCTTCAGTTTGTTCTTCACAACGGTAACGTTGCGTGACACTGCTCACACATATAGCTTCGCGTTACCAACACATGCTAGTTGTTACGAGCTACCAGACGTGTCTTTAATTCTTGTTTAAATATGTTTCACTGCTTATGCTTTATAGTGTATTTTTGGATTACTAAAACTCAAAACTAAAGGAAAAACAAAGTAAACAGAAACCTCACCAAAAAGTTACTCGCAATCTCTCACAAACTCACAATCAAAATTCTCGCTAATATAATCTTTGGTTAGCTTCATCGAGTTTTGAGCTGCACTGACCTGATGACCAAGTCATCATCTGTGCGAACAGAAATCTCGACGAGATCAGGAGTAAACTGTCCGAATACTTCATGTACGAGACGTAAAGGAAAAGGTTGAATGGACTATTCCAGGTGTAATTCTCGATACAGGTTATGTATTTACTAATAACGCTAGGCTAAGTGGATGGTTTACATCTAAAATATGTACCAGGTGTAATTCTCGACAGAGGAACTGTTAATCCCGAGTCGACTCAGAAGACTGGACTCTACTGTAGCACAGCGGGAGATGGGAACAGCGGACTGGAAACCGCCTCCCGGCGATTGCCGTGCGCATAACTTGAATAACGTAAAAAGCCTTAATAGACTGGAAAAAAAACAAACAAAACAAAACAAAAAAGAAAATCAAAAAGAAAGAAAAAAAAACGATAAAATCTTACCATGGACTAAACGTGCATGGTGCGTTTTCCCTCTTCCTCTGACAGAATACCCAATTTCATGGGTATGGCAAACTGTAACGATAGAGATAGTTACAAAAATAAATAATTATTTATCAGGGTATTAACAAAACTGATTAAAACAACAAAATAAAAAAAAAATTAAAAGAACAAAATACTATATTTCATGTATTAAAATGAAAGCCATAATGTTACCCTAGCACCTAGGCAGAGAGACAAAAGGCAAAATTTATTCCTCTCGAGGCTCAGTAATTTGTTTTGTTTTACAATTAACAAAGTTGGAATACCGATGTGCTTTAGAAAGGAAATATTGCACAGCAAACGGCAAATGGCTGTAGCCTCTGTTTATTTACCCCCAAAAGTAAAGGAATCAAACTTTCTTTAAGTTATATTTTTATGAAAAGAGAAAATTCCAGCGAAAGTGCAATTGTGGAGAGAAAAGCAAAAAGTGTAAACACAGTTTTATTATCATTGACGTTACTTTGAGTAAAATTATTTGACAACGAAAGAAATGGATAAAGTAAAAGTAATCTAATCGCAAATAATTTACAATTCATTTGATGCTTGAGGTGAACCTCTCAAGGCAAGTTGTAGATATCAGTAACAATCCCTAAGAAAAAATATTTGAATGTTTGTTACATCACGTCAGTAGTCCGGTGAGTAATATAGCATATATTAGTGTTTACCTACATGTAGCTGATGGCATTTGTTCTTGTTTTCTTTTAAATTCTTGTCAACTATTAGCTATGTATTAATACTAAAAAAAGAAAAAAAACAACATAAAATGCCTTGTGATTTCTAATAGGTGCATGTTTTTGGTGCGTCATGAAGAAGTAGCATTGTAAATATAAAACTGGTTTAAATTATGTTCCAGGTGTAATTCTCGACAGAGGAACCGTAAATCCTATGTCGACTCAGAAGACTGGGTTCTACTCTAGCACAGCGGGAGATGGGATGAGCGGACTGGGAACCGCTTCCCGGCGATTGCTGTGCACATAACAAAACAACAAGCAAAAACAAATTAATTTTGAGCTTACCGGGGAATCTGCATTGTGCAACTCTCCTCTTCCTCTCACAAATGACCAACTCTTTTATAAGGGAACTGCAACAACGTTAAAGAAAGAGCAGGGCGAGTTAACTTATTTCAAGGTTTCTGTTAAGGCCTCTGTTCAATGAACCCTTCAGATATTAACATAAAAGAGATGAGTAAATAGAAACCTTTAGAGAAATTAATGGAATAAATTACTTTAATCAATGTAAGCTGTCAGAGTATTTAAAGTGATATTTCAGATGTACGAATTTTTTTGCAAATTAAAATTTAGAGATCCAGGTGTAATTTGTTGACAAAGGAACTTTGGACTCCGGGGTCGACTCAGAAGAATGGGTTTTACTGTAGGACAGCGGAAGATGGAATGGGAAGACTGGAAACCGCCTTCCGGCGATAGCTGTGCATGTGAAAAACAAGACAGGCATACATGTATGGAAATAATATCAATGAAGCTTTGACATTAAGTCTGGGTACTTCAGTAGCGTGTACCTTGCTTTTGATGCAATGTATCCCGTGTTGGAAGGAATCCCTTCATGACGTCATTGAATGCAAGTCATTGAATGTAATCTTCTCTACATCAAAATCCCATCTTAATCTGAAAAGAAATTTGTCCATGTTTATAGGGAATCAGCTATGGACTGCTAAAAACAAGGAATAAAGCCAATAAATGCATTGCGCAGTCCAGGAAATATCCATACCCCACCCAGAAGGGATTGGAATTTCCTGAGGATGGGGGTTTTTACAAGAAACAAGGAACACTCTGGCGAAAGAGTCTTGCAAAACTGCGCTTAGCTGCAATGATAACCCTAGAGCAATGTACATCAAGACTACTGACAGAGGGTTATGAATTTGCTATAACAACTCAAGGCAAAATGGTTGGTTTACCTCTAAAATATGTACCAGGTGTAATTCTCGACAGAGGAACTGTTAATCCTGAGTCGACTCAGAAGACTGGACTCTACTGTCGCACAACGGGAGATGGGATGAGCGGACTGGGAACCGCTTCCCGGCTATAGCCGTGCAAGTAAACTTGCTAAATTTAAACTAACCAATGATGAAATCCTCTCTTAACCATGAAGGATTTTAATTCTATGACATATCTTCAGTATAACAAAACAGCTGGACGTAATCTATCGTTTTCGCCAAGCTTCGTTTTCAAAATATTCTCTGCCCACACTCACACGCAAAGCCTCATCCGGTCTAAAGAACGTTTTAGAAATTGTAAGCTCGTGTTTCGTGACGGATTGGTGTGGATGGTTGGCCTAACCAGATAAATAAAGCTCCGTTTTCAAATTCCCTAGGCGCAGTGTGGATAAGGCCTTTAAAATCAGGATTCGATTACCGAACGTTCGTTTGTTTTGGAGAATTCGATAGTCCCTCGAACGCCGAATCATTTAGTTTAGCTCATTATTTTGTTGATGGTCACTGCATAAGATTATTAAAAACAGGCCAAAGAGCATCGAAAGTAGAAAGAACACAAAGGTTATAACAAATCCGTATCGTTTCATAACATGCGGATACCGTGAAAAAGGGAGCAACGACGCGACCGCACGCCCACGTTTCGCACAACTCGCGTGCGATTCACGCAAATCGACGTCAGTAAAAATTCATATTAGTACCGATAAAGTTCTAGGCGAAACGCAGACACTGATTTCATACTAACAGTATATTTAAATAAAACGGTGTCAACGTGCCATAGAAATTATAAGCACTCGTGGAAACACGTCTGTGTGATGAAGCAACAATATCCATATTATGTATGCGGGTTGATGTTTTAGCCAAAATTCATTCCATAAGTCCTTCACAAATGATAATTTGAGATTGACTGCGCTCTATTAAATCTTTGCTACGTTTCTCATCGCCTGGTGGGGAGATAACGAAAGAAGAAACGGTAGAAACGGTAGAACAAAGGCAAGCCTATTTCAACACGTGGTCTTCGAGTGGACTCCAGTCGACTCAATATTCTTCAGTCGGGAATGAAAACTGTTCGCTCAAAGAAGAAAATAGACTGATAGGTAAATTGTAAAGCTTACCGTTAAACCAGGGTAGGTTTTGTGATATGTCTCCACGTGCACTGTGTAAAAAGGCAAGCAAACGCCTCACATGTTTCTTGGTAATGAGTTCGCTGCGAGACGCCACTGTTGTGTGACCGGTAATGAATGGTTATTTCATTTATGCAAATTTTTCTCTGAATTGCATAACAATTTTGCAAGTTTTGGAACATTGGACTGGGTAATTTGGGAAAACGGAACGAAACGAATCTGCAAGAAAAGTGCCCTCAAAATGCAATTTGGTCATTAAATAATTAAGTGTTTCTGCAAGCCTAAAAACTACATTTATAAAAAAAAAATAATTACAAAGGAAGTGGATGAATAATAATAATAATAATAATAACAAAGAGCATTAAGAAAACCAAAACAAAACTGTTCGATTCCATTCATTTTAATTATCGTCCACTGCATGAGTGATAGGGTTAACTGCATGAGTGATAGGGTTAAAAACCGATGGCAATTTTTAATCAATTTTGCAACTAAGGCGCCAGGACCCGCCCTAGGTCGAAGTAAAGTTAGCTAACGATCACAGCTTAGAACACGACAAAACAGTTTCCTGGTATATTTACGAAGATCTCTACATCTGAAAAAGTAGACAAAAGGACTTATACTGCAGTATAGTCCGAAAAAAAATGTACTCCAAGGTCTTATAAATGAAACCTTGATCCTCGTGCCATCTGAAGAAACGTTTGAAAGTCTTGCTATTAATGCTGGGACAAAACAAATTACAAGAGTTATGAAAATAAAAAACATTGTTTTAGGGCCTCTAAATCGATGCCCTTGTTGATTATCGACAGCTAATTGCAGCATCGCTTGCTGTTGCAAGTGAACTTGCCGACGTATTCTTCTGGAAAGACGATAGATTTTAAAATTGAAATAAAATATGGCAGCAAGTGCCACAAAAAAAGTCGCTGACAAGACATTTTGAGATCGATCATCAATGACGGGATCGTCGATCAGAAATGGAGCACTAAGGAGCAGGCTGCTCATCCAGACGGCAATGATGAGTTTGACGATGCGTTGCTGAGGCAAAATTGCTTGGTAGCGGAGGGAATGGATCACAGCGATGTAACGATCAAAGGTCGCAAGGGTGAGGTTAAGAACCGCACTGTACACGAAGGCGTTGGTTAAGAAGTGCGCAATTACATAGCTTACCCTTGAGAGGGGGCAGTCGTCTCGGACAACAGAGATAGCTCCAACAGCGCAAAGGCAATGTACGGTCAAGCCCTCGAAAAAGTTCGCCGCGGCTAAACTGGCTAAGACAATATTGGAAGAGATGTGAAGCTCGGAGAAGATCCAAACTGTTATCAGCACTAGTGCGTTTCCAAAAGTCGAACAGATGGCCGACACGATGTTGGCGGCGCAAAAAATGACCAAAAGGGCTGAGCTGTAAGTTTTTACGACAGCAAGATCTTGAAGAAGGAAGGTATTGTATGAAGAGTTGCCACAACCAATAGTGAAATTCATGGAGATGGATTTAGCCTAGCTGAAGAGAGGCTTTCCGGAGGACCTGTTTTTCGATGTTTCAGTTACGTTAATTATGCGTCTAGTTGAGTCTAGTGAGAAGTTCTCTCGACGGCATACCATGTCTGCTAATGATTAATTCGCTTTTTCTTTTAAAGCTTCTTCCTAAAAATGGGTGTCAAGGCAGGGGTTTGGAAGGTAAAAAGACCAGATATCCTATAAGAATGAAAATCTCGAGACTATTGTTGGCTTCATTTTACAGAAGGAAATTGACCTCCACTTTTGTTTTTATAAGACCTTCAAAAAAGGCCATGTTCGTCATCAGTAAATCCATGAGGGGGAACAATTCAGCAGCTTAGTCAAATATCCCGCCCAGCCAATCAAGCTTAAAACACATTTAAGACCTGTTTAGAGCCGAAAACAACGATAAAAAAATAAAAGACAAAAAAAATTATAAGTAGCAACGATCGATGACTAGCGGCGATATTTGAAGAGTTTAGAGCAGTTTTTAGTCTGCAACAATGTCCTCAGAGTAGCGTTTATACAATAAGCCTATTTTTAGAGGAATAGACGGGGCATACAGAAACCAAGAATGAAAGCGCAGCTGACAGGAAATCAGAAAAGTCCACTAGTGTCAATGTTGATAAGCGTTTTTCCATAAAAATGGTCGTATGTGTTCTTTGTTTCAAATTAAAATCTATTTCAGACTGAAAACACCACCTAGAGATCGATGGCGCACGAAAATAAACAGATTAAAAATATATATAAATAAAAAAATAAGAAAGCGCAAAGTATATTGTTGTTTGTCTCACTCGAGATATGTAGGTACTCACCTTGAAATTGACACCAAATTGAGTACGTCGTAAGGCGAACACGATTACAGCTGTTTTGACAAACGTTGTCCCACAAAAGCGTACGCGACAATATTGAAAGGTGTTATGGGTAATGGTGAAAATGAAGCTGCAAGGTGTTTCAGCGCGACAGAAGTAAACAGCAATTTCATGTGCATGCGTGCTTCCCTTTCATTCTTGCTGAAACAATATGAGCCTAAATCAAGTGACGATAAACTATCACCATCAATCGGCATTGTGGAATATACTTAATTTGTGGAACAACCATTGTTGAAACAGCTGTATGCATTTTATTACAACGAAGCAAGTCAACTGTATTGAGACTAAGATCGCGCGTACATTTGACCATTCAGTCCTCGAGATTTTTATGAAGCGTAAAACTGAAGAAAATTGGAAAGCACTGAGAAAATTTAATTAAAAAAAATTGGAGTTCCACAAGAAAACATTTTTAGTGCGTTAGCGCTCAATGAACACATTTATGTTACGCGGGGTACATTATCTGTTGTTCTTCAGTTCTTCAGAACTTTGTACACGAACGCCAAGGTTTCTTTTGGCATGTCGTGAGCTGCAAAATATGGCACAGTCTTTTTGGAGAATAAGCTCCATTTCCCAGCTTTCTCAAGATCCGACATCATGCCTTGGTAGTCATCCAGTTCATTGACCCGTATATTGAAACAGAGAAGACCATCTGCAAAATGTTTAAGTAAATCAGAACTGAGAGAAAAGGTCAGTGAGGTGAGAGGTGAGAGGTTTAATTTTTTTGCTTGTTGATATAAGGGTATTCCATGCACCACAAAAACAACTATCAAAGAGAGAATCTCATTTTTTTTATTTGAATGATTAATTAGGAAGCGAAGCGCAATGCTCAAAATAGGGTCAGGGGTGGGCACTAAGGGGCTACCTACGTTTTATCCGGAAACGAAGAGGATCGAGTGAGTGGGCTAGCGAGTGAATGAACGAATGATTGACATTTGTTTTTAACAAATAAAGGCTGTATTACGATGAAAAAAAAGAAAGTTTCTGATCAGACTCAAAAATACACCTGCTGCTAGTCTTTGAATTTGCTATTGTTATGTCGTATAGTTTCAAGAGTCCTCATGGGCCCGATAAAGATAAGTAAGTAGTAGTACGTCGTATGTCCCTCAAACGCCTGCCATAAGGCATGGTACCCTTGAAATTTGGAAGTGGGAGCCGATTCCTCCTGAAGATTTACTCAGTAAATAAAATGCTTATTGCGGTATATGCATAAATAGGTAACACAATAAAAAACAAATCACAAAAAATCAGAAACCAAACCCAAACAAGAACGCCTGGTACCGATCAAGTTTTGTGAACGCTCTACATTAAAAAAAAAAAAATAATTGAGTTTTAGATGCACCGTCGTCCCTCGTTGATTAAGTAACTTCCCGTTGTCGAGAGGTTATATTGGCAGTTGGGACACGATTTATTGGCTGTTGCAGTTGTAGAGAGGTGGATGTTGTATAGAGATTAAAACGAGAGTGAATGTATGTCCCATCCGTCAGGACAAAAAAAGTGGCCGTTGTCGCAAGATCGCCGTGAGTGGAGGTTTGACTGCACAGAGTTAAGATCATTAGCGAAACTGAAGATCAAAAAAACTTACTAGTTCGTACCATCCTAACCATTTCTACCAAAGCTGAAGCGCGGACGAGCCCTTTGAATAGCGTACCACCACAAATCATAGCATCGAATTCTCCTGTTTCAATCTCAGCAATTCGCTGCTCGTTCAAAGGAGCGCAGATGATATTCTTGTACAAGTTCTTCTTCTTGGCTTCGTTTAGCATTTCTTGTGAGATGTCCAAAGCATGCAGGTTCGTGTAGCCGAGTTTAATAAGTTCAACTGCCATTAGCCCTGTCCCTGCTCCAGCATCAATGATTTTGATTTCGTCTTTTGCTTTTACTTGAAAAACCTGTTTGATGGCATCGTCTAAGCAATCTGCCAGTGGCTTGCGGAAAGCAACCTGAGCAGTTAGGCTTTGCTGTAAGACAGAAGAGAATTCCATTGTTCAGCTTAGTACTTTATGCTTGGTGCTCGCTTTGTACCTGAAGGGTCGTTGTCTTAATTGAAATGTACAATAGGGCTTGCTAAATAATCTTTGCCTGCAGAGAGCATTCACGTCGGTCATGGTAGAAAGATATGTCTGAATTAGAGTTTGCCGCACCTCCAAGACAGGTCGGGGGTTCGAATTCTGGCGCGGGACTCTTCTCCCTTCGAGTTACTAGCGGATGGTCTGCGTTTACATAGGAATGGGAAAAAAATGTTGAAGCCATAAAGTAATGTAATCAGTTATAAAAGAAAATGAGATGGTATGGAAATTTAAAACGTTCGCAGCAGAAAAACACTATTCACAGCGTGAAAGTTTTCGGTTAAAAGTCGCTCTCAATACGATCATGGATTTGAGGGAGCTTGTTCGACTCCAAACACGTAAGATCAGTTCATCGCCTTGGTAGCCATTCTTTTTAGAATTATATCGGTCTGCCCTCTTGGGGAGGGGGGGGGGCGGGTCACCAGTAACACCACGTATCTAGGCCCTAACTGTCCGACCTATATAGCTAGCAAGTGAATTATTTCTTCCCCAACTAATTGCTATACAACTCATCCTTGTTAGGCAAGAGGAGGAGACCCAAAACCACTAACGATGGTGTGGCCAAAACATTTTCAAACAAAAGTGTGTGAATTGATGGACCGATAGACGGACGATAAGCTGAGTGGATGGATTAGCTATCCAGCTAAAAAACTAAATAGATAAATAAATAAAAAGCTAAGATAAATACCTTGTCGTAATTGGTTGCCCTTTCGTCGTAAACGGATTTAGCTTCTTCTTCTGTTGTCTCTTCTGAGAAATTAGCTGTTCGTTCCCCGAAGTACTTTTGAAATGTTCCAGTCATTCTGTAACGAAGATGGAACAAAAATGAAGCAAAAACTGAGCATATTCTTAAAACTCCCTTATGGCACCGCAAAAGTTACTGGCAACTGATAAGAAGACTTTCTCCCTGACTTGAAATGGGGCTCGGCAAAATTTATTTACTGCAGTTATTAGCAAACTGAGATTCAATGGAAAGGCTTCTGACACGGGAGAACCGAAAAGAAACAAAGCTCTAGTGCGCTTTCCATTCGACCAAACATTCTGGTTTCAAATTCCGGTTATTCCATGTGACAAATGGGCCGGCATTTTCCGATTGGCTGAAACTTCCCGTCCCAAGCCATCACGTTCCAAGTTTGGCGCGAAAATGAGGAATAAACAAACTCTGACTTTTTTACTGGCTTTGGTGTTGTGTGACGACTCTGAAGCTAAAAAAAAAAACGATGTATTAGGTGAGGACAACCATATAGCCTTATTCAGAGCAGTTACCTTTTGTATGCATGTGAAGGAATCTAAAAACAGTTATATAGTAACAGATCTGGCTAGCTGCCATACCACCCTGAAAACAAGTATCTGCTTTAGTCCTATTCCTAACGGTCACTTCTGAAGATGTATGTCGAAACATACGAAACGTCAAGTAAATGAACTTTGTTTAACATGC
>OMLO01005444.1_pt1 | contig 10701 bp, 16 predicted proteins | sample 1674811 | NCBI WGS metagenome assembly OMLO01 (sample SAMN06265003, study PRJEB25207) | coral metagenome | isolation source: Coral host | place: Mexico:La Bocana,Puerto Morelos, Mexico | collected 2008-11-13
TTTACCGTCGCAAAAAACGCGCTCTGGGTCGTGTTTTTTGCGACGGTCCGTTTTACCGTCGCAAAAAACCCTGATAACTGTCCAAATTTACGCACCGTCGGGAATTACATGAGTAACTGTCGCAAAAAACGCACCTCCCGATTGTTTGTTGTCGAACCTGGCCACACAGCTCATGGAAACATTCCCCATTAGCAAGGCTGATGTGGAGAAACACATCTTCGAACCATGGCTGGAAGGAGCTCATGGCTGGGACCTTGAGATGCATGAGGTCCAAGAGGAAAAGCGTGAGAAGCTTGTGGTCAATGACATCAAGAGTTTCCGGCATGTCATTGACATCTGCAATTGTAAGGCTCCTGTTGGTCCATCTCCCAATGCTGAGGTTTTGTTGACACGGCTGGATGAAGAGAAATGGGCTCTTGTTTGCAAACAGTTGGAATATGACACTGAATGCTTTCGTGTCTACCTGCAGTCGCATCAAACCCATGTGCACCATGTCAAGCTGGAGTGGAACCAGAAAAGGCGTGAAGAAGCCACTCAATGGGCCTTGCAATGGATGCAGCAAAAATGAAAAAAACTTCCACTATGATGCTGCCATGGTGGGAGATCTCAGTCGGCTGGCCCGCGAGAATGTCTTGGACATTTTGAAATCCGATGGCCTTGACAAAACTTCTGTGGTGGCTTGACATTGATTTGTTTATATTTATTTTCGCATAATTTGGTGGTCAGTTTGAATGTTTTTGGAAACTGAATTTTTCCACCAAGACCGCTTTCTGCTCAGGCCACGTTGTGCCTGTTGAACTGGTCCACGCCTGCGTCCCACAGCCAAAATTCACAAACTGCTGAGTCCACTCTTTTCTGCCAGCTTGTGGCCGAACAACCTCAGACGATTGGTTTGCTGCTCTCACCAGTTTTCCACTACAAGGTGCATCAGAGACATGCTCTCGAACACTTCTTGCTGAAGAGTTTGTCTTCCCGTGGTGTTGATGTACACTTCCAAGCTGCTTTGTGCTTCAAGGATGGAAAAGATGTCCGAGATCAGCGCCCTTTGTTGTACCCGCTTGGGGTTGCCAAGCCATATGTGGACGCTGCTGCCATGGAAGTCGACGATGATGGCGTGGCAATTCGCCAGGTCAAGCCCCATCCTGGAGTGCAATGCGCACAGGTCGCACGGAAGATGCCGAGCAAGTTCCGAACGCTGCTCTCGAGGTTATTGAGGGCCAGGCCAAAATCTGTGTTTCAACCCTCCTCAGATATAGTTTCTTTCCTGGTCATATTTACTGGTTTTACTTAGTAAGACTTACTTTTGGATTTTGAATCAGTCAGGAAAATATCAATATCTTCCCAATTCCTTTCGTGGCTGCATGTTGGATTTCCACATGCCTCCTTTTAGGGCCCGGAAGCCGCTAGAAACGCTTTAAATTCTAACAGATAAAATTTCTGTTTTTGAGCGGAGCAATAAGCAAAACCAAACGACCAAATGACCGATAAGCAACTTCATGACATCAAAACAGGTCACATCACCACCATGGAACAGCAGAAGGCTTGGTTCACAGCAAAGAAGCGCTTTGGGTATCGCGCTGGTCGGTCGCCTTGCGCACGTTCTATAAGCTGTGGTTTTTTTAGATGGTTTTAGCTTGTTTGTCTTTGCCTCAAAAGCACTTTTCTGATTCAACTGTGTTTCCTTGTTTGCAAGACCTCAGCGAGGCAGCCTGGCCCATGACCACTGATGATACATCCAATTTGCGTGGCCAGCGTTTTGAGCAAATTGGCATGAATGCATCCCAGAAGCTGCTTGAGAGCTTGCTGGATGGAGATCTTCCTCCTGGCCTGTCAGGTGTTGTTGTTGTTGTTGTTGTTGTTGTTGTTGTTGTTGTTGTTGTTGTTGTTGTTGTTGTTGTTGTTGTTGTTGTTGACGTTGACACCTGCTTGAATGTCGGAGATATGTTCTTTGCATGGTTGGAGAGGCCCAAAACCCTTTGCTTTCCTATCTACTTTGCTGGGGCCCCCGTGGGCTTGGAATGGTTTCAGCACCATGTGCAAGAGGAAATGGTGGAAAAGATTTTGGCTGGCAGTTTGGAGCTTTGTTGGCAAGGCCAAAGATCCTCCGTCCGATGTGATTATGGCAGCCCCACCCAAGCCACAACTCAACATGTGTACCATCAGGCGTGACCCTACCATTGCCATTCCAGACAGGGTCATTATTGAATGGTCCCAGCATGCGGCCCATGGGCCAGAATTCCAAGACACGGTTAAAGAATCTTGAAAAGTTTGAGGTCAAGGGAACGACCGCAGCTTCTGGCCCTTCACCGAGAAAGCGACGTATTGCTGCCTTTGCAAGTGGTTACTGCCAGAGGTTCCTGACACCAAACTCTGTGAGGCAGCCCTGTCTGGTTTGAAAAAAGACCTGTCTGGCAAGGTCATGGTGCGCGTCGATCCCCGTCATGGTTGGCGGATCATCAATACTTCTGAGATCAAAGTCACACTCTTGCAGCTGGCACGGTAGTTGCTGGCTTCAGGATTGGCAGCTTTCACCTCCAGCCCCGGGTCTGTGAAGTGGGCATTGAAAGGTCTCATGCCTATCAAACCACACTTGTGTATCTTTGACGAGATGGTCCTTAATGGTGGCAAGGCAGTGAAGTTGCGAGGGCTCTGTGGAGTTGATTTCGTGGGTTTTTCTCTGGTTGCACAGTGCCATGCTACTTGCAGGCCAGCAACTGAAATCTGAAAGGATCACTCTGTGGAGTTGATCTTCTGAGGCCTTTTACCGCTGCACTATGACGCCATGCTACTTGCAGGCCGCCCGTAGTGAAATCTTGAAACTCTGAGCTTTGCACCGCGCAGCGCTAGTGTCAAAAATAGCTTGCCCTCAAACAGAATGTTCTTGCAATAGTCAGTGTCCATGCAAAACGAAATGACAAGATCAATTTTTTGGAGGTTTCAAGCCTAACAATCTAACAGTTCACTGAGCCATCGTCCGTTTTCATGTCTTGTTCGTGACTGTGTGGAGTCAATTTGGGCGGTGGCTCCCTGGGCCATCTGGCTTGTTTTAATCTTGTTGTTTCCAGTGGCGCTTTGGGCCATAGTGGTTGGTGGCTCCTTGGGCCATCTTGATTGCTTTGAATTTTTTTGATGTTTTTAGATTGTTTGTGGTTGTTAATTTGGTCGTGAAGGACAAAGATTTGTTTTCAAGGAAATCCTACCTACCCCCTCCCCCAAAACTACCCCCACCAACAATAAGGGTTCAACAAGGGGTGTAGTTAGGATTCCCTGGATGTTTTCGTTTTACTTTGCTTAGTTGCTTTTTCGGTTCGCAAGGAGCAATACGTAATAGTTCCCGAAAACTTCTGGAAAGCAGTTCTAAACTTGAATCGCTGCAAAGAGACCTGTAACAAGTGAGTCCAAACTTTTCTATCGTAACTCACACCTGACCTACAGTTTTGTTTTTCACTGACGTCCGTGGGGCGACGGCAAGCGTGGCAGCGGAAAGCTCTTTCTTGAAGCGTTTGAAGCCTGCTTGTAACCTGTTTTTTGGCTGGAGTTGGGAAACTTTCAGTTGTCCATTGTGCAAGGCTGGCACTGAATCCTTCACCGGAGGCTGAAGTCCCGGTCAAGAACTTGAATGTCAGGCTGGACAGTCAGTCACCTCCAAGATTTTGTTTGTTCTTTGGTGGCTCTTTGGGCCATCCTGAATTCCATAATCAAGACACTAGATAACTGAAGGCACGGTTTCTGACTAGTTATTTGGTGGCTCCTTGGGCCATCTTGTTTCCCATGAGTGGCTCATTGGGCCATTTTTTTTGTGTCTAGGCCAAACCCTGCGGAGCCTAGTGGAAGTGAGCCTTCGTCTTCCTCCAGGCCTAGTGTACCAACGTGTGAAGTGTCGATGGAAGGTCAAGCCACAGCTGAAGATCCAATGGATGAAGGTCCAGGTGCAATCCCAAAAGGTCAGGCTAAACAAAATTCCTGCCTAAAACTTACATTGCTACCTTCTCCAATTTTTTCAACTATTATGTAGTTAAATCGAAGGTTAAAAAAGTTAAACCGAGGGCTTCATTTTACCTTTTTACCATCATTTTTAGCTTGGTTTTCATCTTTTTAAATCTTTTTTTAAACCTTTTATTTATAACTTTTTTTACATGTTTAGCTCACTTTATGCTTTGTTTTTCTGACCATTTTTCAACTCTTCACCCTTTGGAACACAAAAGTAATCCTAGAGGTTGCCTTTGAAAGCACAAGTAATCCTAAAGCGACAAGACATAATCCTACGGCTCTGCAGGTTTTCTTTTTTCTAGCCTTCTGTGAGCTTCTAATGCGTGGCAAATCTCCAGTGTTGCAACATCTTTGATGTTGCATCTTCTGGCTGGCAACTCTCACACAATTTTGCCCAAGTCTCTTGAGCACCTGTAAAATTCCATGTCAACCTTGGGGAGATTTTATGTGCTTGGAGAGCAACATGCAATATCAAATGCAATTTCATTGTAACAGTGAAACTACCTTTCATGTCAGCTTCATGCTTGAAACAATCAAAGACCACATGGTTTAAGGTGGGCCATCTGGAAAGCAGCATCCACAAATTGCGTGGCTTCCTCTGCTGGCAAACATGTTTCATCTTTGCAAACTTCCAAAATAACTTCTCCATGCGCGCATTGGCTCTGAGCATAGCGGATATCATCCTGTGAGATTCAATATTCTTGTTGTAGTTCTCTTCCCAAATCTTCACCAAAACTTTGCAGAAACCCATGACCTCAGCCCCTCTACCCCTCAATTTTGGGGGTATACTTTTTTTCTGACAAACATGGTCAGCCTATTGAAGTGGTGGTATTTGTGTGTGACTCTGAGCTGCTTGTACCAATACTGCATCCTGCTCCACAAATATGCCAAATTGTCTTTGGGCTGTTGAGGCAGCAAGAAAAAAGTCATGTAATAGAAGAGTCCTCCATACTGGTACTGGTCACTGCCAAGGTACTTGAGATGCAAATAGTCGAGCATGATATTGCTTGCTGTCAAGGAGGGGATGGTAAAACTATTGCATGTCGATCTGGATGGCCATGAAATCCATTCAGCCGGAACCCATTCCAAATGCAAGATTCTTGAAGGGTCATTGAAAACAAACCAAATGTCAGGACCATGTCGCACACGTTTGCACACTGGACACCCTCCTTTGTTCACATTCCACCTAGGCAAGTCCATGGCAGAAGCAAAAAATTCCAGGTCACCTTGTAAGGCAATCAATGCACCTTTGAACCCACAGCTCAAAACTTTGAAAAAGAGGTGCAGTGTGCCACCCTCATTGTTGCCAGGTTGGATGAGTTGCTCAAATACATTGGAAAAAGGATAGTGTTTTTACCCAAGTAATCCTATTAAAGACAAAGACAAGTAATCCTATAAAACAAACACAAAGACAGAAGAACCCAAAGCTCTACTCCAAACAAATGTGAAGGCACCCCCCAAATAAAGACACTTCTTTGCTGCGCGCTTCCCCTGCTAATTAAACAAATCCAAGAATAGGCTTGCAAGGGTTTTGTCCAAACCTTGCCACACCCAACAGTGGGCTCAGAATCACCATGAAGCCCTAGTGGTACAGTTGAATTTTCCCAGTTCGGTTTGGAGCACAGGCAATGCCCATTCATGCTGGGGTGGGTTTTCGAAATGGTTCCAAAAATGAAGCAAGCCAGCTGTACCATTTGGTAAAAAGCATCTATCCCAATAGTCCTTGTAGTGGACCCAGAGAGAATGGAAAACCAATTGGGGGAGCACGACGGCTTGGAGGGCAACCTTGGCTTTCGTTTTCAGAGGCATGTGGACATGCAAGGGTTGCGGCAACTGTGTTGTATCCTTTGTCAAAGCTATCAAATCTCTGTGGACATTGTAAGCATGTTGGCCATCACTCCCCATGCTTGCCAAGTTTTGCAGCATCCTTTGTGGATTGCTGACACCTGCGGATTCCATGTCTTTCTTTGCCAAAGAAGAAATATGCTGGACTTCTGTGGGCTGAACCTACCCCAAGCCCATTGTTCTTGCAAGTATTGGCCTAAAAGGGAAGGCTTGTTGGAAGCAATCTTTGCAGGGTCTGTTGTGTCTTGCTCAGCCTGGGCTGCAGCAATTTTTGTTGCTAGCCACCCTTTCGTCTTTTCTTAGGAGGCTCATCCATGGCTTCCTTGCACTGATTCGACGCAATGTGGGCAAGTTGTTTGCAAACAAATGGGACGTTGAAATTTGTCTTCTGCTGAAAAAAATACTGTGTTTGCTTTGTGGTAATCCTAAGAACAAAACAAGTTGAGACTGCAAATTTCTGCAAATGTCACTGCAAAGGTAAAAACTTACAGCCAGGCACAGAAATAATCTTACCAAGTAATCCTATTCAAGTAATCCTCAAAACCTTGAAGTAATCCTAGTCAACGCACAAGTAATCCCATGGCTTCAGACATAGCAGGCATTGCAATGAACTTTTTCCCACTGTGTGTGGCTGTCTTACCCAACACTTCAGCCGCTGTTGTCTTTGCTGTCAGCCTACTCTCTGTGCTCCAGATGCTTTCAAGTCTAAGAAACACCAAAGTGAAACAAACTTGAACATTCATTTTCCTGAGCTCAGAACTTCAGCTCTGCAGGCAATTGTTTTCAAAGACCTCTGGCCTTACACAAAGCCTTGAGCTGCTCCAAGCTTTCATTTGCACGTCTGTAGACTGGGCAATGGCAGCCAAGCAACTTTCTACTTTACTTTGTTCATTGCCTTCTGAACCTGGTACCTCTTCCCACATTTGGCAATCTGACAACTGCCCCAAATTGTTTGTCAGCTTAGTCATGGTCTCCTTGATCTTTGTCACCAACTCTGGATCACCTCCTCTGACTTTAGCCACCATCTTGCTGCAATCTCTGTGGAGTCGACTGTAGGCAGCACTTTCTCGCATGCTAGTGTCACTGTCTTTGGGGGTCTTGCATTGCTGCTTGCTCCTCCTGGGTTGAAGCTTCCTGGCTGCTGAACATCCTGTAAGCAAAGTTGCTGTCGTTTTGCGTCCTTCTCAACCTTGTCTTCTTCTGCTGCTGTAAGCGTGCTGTTTCCAAACTTGCTCCAGTCCCTTGTTCCCAGCCATTTGTTCATCTCACTGAACTCATCGACTTTCAATTCTACAGCTCCTCCTGCCACCTCTAGCTCATCAGTCCTTGTCTTTGTCCTTCCTGCTGAGACCTTTCTATGGTGGAACCATGCCTTCACTTTCGTAGATATCTCCCCTTCTCTGTGCTTGCAATATTGCTTGCTCATTGCCTTGGAAAACTTGCCGAAGCATTATGGAGTATGGGACCCCCACTGACTCTGCTGTGGGAAACTTGGTTTCTCCAACTTTTGAACTCAGGTGAGTGTGCAAAACACATACTGACCATCCTTGTCAACTTTGAACATCCTGTTGACGAGCTCTGTTCTGAGCAGCCTTTGTGACTTGCCACTCTGACTGCCTTCCTCAAACAGCCTTCTGATATCTTCAGGAATCTCTCCCTTAGCAAGCATCCTTGAATACTTCCGCGCTTTTCCACAACTTCTGTGTTCTACTCCAACTTCAGGGTCATCATCTTTGTTCTCTTCCTCTTCTCCTTCCTGACCTTCTTCTTGTTGAGCAGTTGAACTTCTACCAATCTCCCTCCAAGACTGAGCCTGTTCTTTCATTGTCTTCGCCTTTGCCTTTGCTTTTGCTTTCCCTTTGGGACCTGACAAGTGAAGAAGTAGTCCCAGTCTTATCCTAATGTTTTTGGAGGCAAAAGTGTCGGAAAAGGGTTTGGTACAAACCTTGGGCAAAGAGCTTCCCTGTCTGGTTTGGTCTTCTGTTTGCCTTTCTTCACTGGCTTTACTTTCTTTGCTGGTCTCTTTTGTGTCTGACTTGCAGCTTTCTTATCCTTCTTCTCTGGCTTTGGTGTCTCCTCTGGTGTTGGTTTTTCAACTTTCTTTGGTTTCTCTTCTTCTTCTGACTCTGCTGATTGGCTGTTCTTTTGTAAAGCCAACTGGTTTGGTGGTATCTCTTCGTCTTTGTCTTCCTTTTCAGCAGTATTTGTTGCTGGTCTTTTTCTTGGTGGCATGGCTCTGGCGCAGCTAGTGGGTGGACCTGTTTCGAAGTCAAACAGGTATGGAACAAAATGTCGCAAAGGGCCGAAAAAAACAACATATACATGGTTGAAACTTATTTCGTATTAATTTCTTCCTGCTTGAAAGCACCTGCAAACCTGATCCTGGACAAATTGTTCACTTTGCTTTGCTGTAAGCCCCAAAAGCAAGATGAAAGCGCAGTGGACTGGACTTCAATGTTTTTCTGACATGTTTTTTTGTTGGAATTGGTTGTTCCTTCCAGATGCCTCTCCGCGCGCGCCGTCCCACACCACCGGCCATAGGTATTTCCTGTTTTTCTGCTTTTTTCTCACGCAGGGCCAGAAGGATGGAAAAGGAAGGGAGCATGATTGAATTTCAAATGGGAAGAAGGTTGATCCAATGGAAGGGCGCAATCTTCTCTGGGTGGATAGGTCTGACAGATGTTTCCTTTTTTCGGGGCAAGGTTACCCCGCAAGAATCGATAGAACGTCATTCTGAGGTAGTGCATGGTGAGTCCATTTCCAAATCATTAAAGACAAGGTACTCTTTTTGACTCCATCTTGATGAGCAAAATTAGCCCTATGAGTGGCTCTGCAAGTCTTGCCACTGCAAATCTTCCGATAAGTTGCAATGGCTTCGAAGGATTCGGACCCCCCAATAGTACATTCGATTGGATCTTCATCAATGCGATTTACCAAATGCCCATGGCAAATTGAGCACTGTTTCAATAGAATAGAAGTTGAGCAGGAGTGTTCACATTGGCACTCTTTTTGGAAGCAGGTCTTTGCATGAGCCGTCCCAACAGGCGCAGGTCTCTTGTAGACCGTCGTCCCTATAATTTCTACAGAACGTCCCTGTTTTAGAGTCAAAGCGGCGATGAATTGCAGATTCAAAAAACAGATGCAAATTTCAAGATATGACAGTATTTGACTAATGCAGTAGCACACGCTTGCAGTGTTGCATCATGTCTCCATCTTTAACCTCGAAGCCCATTGTGTGGCAAATCCTTCAAATACACTATTTACAGTACCGCTACCTTATGCTTTGTACGCTTTTATACAACTGCCCGCTACCAAGACGTCCCTCCTACTACATGGTGTGGCGTGGTCAAGAAAATCTGTAACACTTCGTCCTTCGCAAATCAGCTATGCACATTCAGATGTGTTGTGTTCTAGCTGAAATACTTGATTCTCACCGCCCTTCACTCTTCAAAATCCAGACCGTTACCATGTCTGAGCGCTTCTTCATCTCCACTGTTGACATCCCAGCCTGGATTTGGGATTGGACGGATGGAAGCTGCAGCCACAGATGGTTCAGGTACGGCGGAAGATGTGCTTGCCTGTAGGCTTTCATTTTCTTTTCAATCGTGGTCATCCAAGTCAATACATCCACCTGAAGATTGAGCGACCAGTCGGCTGAAGATCCTGGCTCTCTTGAAAACCTGTTCAACCTCGTTTTCATGACCCTCTTTCTTGATCATCACTTGGTTGAAGCGACGCTCTTCCAAAACAGCAAGAGGACTTACTGGGCTCCTGGGGGTTTCATTGAACAATGCCTGGCGAACCCTCATTCTTGCGTCTTCCCGTTTCTAGTTTTTTGCACGTTCTCCAACTTTTTTAATCATCTGTTCCTTTTCTGCTGAAAGGGAGCCTGTGCGCCCGTGTAATTTCCACACTGTAGTTATTTGGGGTTTTGTTGCTCACAGAGGGCCCTTTCAGTTGAAATGGCGGCTTTGGTTTTTGTACCGCCCAAAAATGGTTCTTTTAGTTATTGTAACACCAAAATATGTAGGTTTTGGTTATTATCTCGGAGAAATGCCACACACATTCAAAAATCAAAAACCACAAAAACTCGAAGAAAACCAAAAAAAACAAAAAAAACAAAAAAACCAATCCCCTGGAGGAAACCTTTGGGAACAACATTTCTCCCAAGACTTTGGTTTTTTTGGTTTCTTTGGTTTTTTTCCTCGCCCTGTAGCCGACGAAAGCTTCCGAGTCTAAAAACCAAAAAAACTCGAAGAAAACCAAAAAAACAAAGAAACCAAAAAAACAAAGAAACCGAAAAACCAATCCCGTGGAGGAAACCCTTGGGCACAACATTTCTCCCAAGACTTTGTTTTTTGGTTTCTTTGGTTTTTTTGGTTTTCTTCGAGTTTTTTTTTCGGCCCTGTAGCCGATGAAAGCTTGCGAGTCTAAAAACCTAAAAAACTCGAAGAAAACCAAAAAAAACAAAGAAACCAAAAAAACCAAAGAAACCAAAAAAAACCAAAGAAACCAAAAAAACCAATCCCCTGGAGGAAACCCTTGGGCACAACATTTCTCCCAAGACTTTGGTTTTTTTGGTTTCTTTGGTTTTTTTGGTTTTCTTCGAGTTTTTTTGTTTCTTTTCTCAGCCCTGTAGCCGATGAAAGCTTCCGAGTCTAAAAACCAAAAAAACTCGAGGAAAACCAAAAAAACCAAAGAAACCAAAAAAACCAATCCCCTGGAGGAAACCCTTGGGCACAACATTTCTCCCAAGACTTTGGTTTTTTTGGTTTCTTTGGTTTTTTTGGTTTTCTTCGAGTTTTTTTGTTTCTTTTCTCAGCCCTGTAGCCGATGAAAGCTTCCGAGTCTAAAAACCAAAAAAAC
>OMLO01005445.1_pt1 | contig 10700 bp, 8 predicted proteins | sample 1674811 | NCBI WGS metagenome assembly OMLO01 (sample SAMN06265003, study PRJEB25207) | coral metagenome | isolation source: Coral host | place: Mexico:La Bocana,Puerto Morelos, Mexico | collected 2008-11-13
CTGTCTGTATCTGCTCTAGGATATTCTCCAACTCGGCATTCACTCTAAATTGTTTCTGGTTGCCCTTGTATTTTAGCCGCGACAGTCTCCTTATCTATCTTCTGTTTGTTTTCGAGCTTCTTTCCTTGTTTATCCAGTTGAGTTGCAAGATAATCTTTGAATAGCCCAAAGACTTGTTGTACCAATGCTGGACTTGACGAATCTCTGCTCGTTCCCGCTTTTGGTTCTTCTACGACCTGTGTCACCTGTTCATTTCTCTGCCCAAGAGTCGTTCCGATACCGCTTATTGAAGCCGTATTTCCAGCTAGGTGTTCTTTTCCACGTAGTCGACTCGGTCTTTGTCCTTCGTCATCAGACGGCACTTCAGTTATTTCGTCTTGGCTAAATAAACTCGTCAGCTACTTGCGAGAGAGTGATATGTGTAATTTATGCAAACTCTTAAGTAAGAGTTTGCGACCAATTAATCAGCAACTATCCTGGGACATACTGAGCGTAACTGCGAACAATGGCCACTGAAATACCTACATGCCAATAGAAAATACATATTTAGATTTACAACATTCATTTGAAATATATGTACCAAGGCTGTTCACATTAATATTTTGCCGCTGAAGATCGAAGACTTCTTTGTCCAACTTCTTCTGAAGGAACGAAGAATTTCTCCAGTCTGCGTCGGATCATGACAAATGATTTCTTGAACGTCACTATTAAAAACCAATCATAGCCAATCATACTGAGTATCGTGACACAGGCTCTTTGAACAAGTGGCGTGATGTCGAATCTTTAAGTATTACGTAATCAAGGTCTAGTAGATCAAGAAGATGCGTCGAAGTGTGCATGATAGGAGATAGAGAGAGAAGAATGCCACCACAAGAGATTAAGGTAAATCAAGCAACAATGCACCGTGACACAGCCAATACTTTACAATGTCTTTAAACACCTGAACAATTGAAGTTAAGTGTTTTGCGCTGAAAGTTCACGCACGGCAAGGCAAAGGGTGTGAGGTTATTGATTCGGCCGCCGGAACAACGAGGTAGGCGTCTAAGAGAACAGAGCTTCAGACCGCGTGTCGTTGATTTTGTGACTCTTTTTAAGGGTGTCTAACTGGGACACTGCGTTAAACTCAAATAATTCAAATAACGTTGTAGAGTCGCGTATCATCTCGTTCTGATCGTCCGAACCGGCCGAACGATGGTTCGCGTGACCCGACGCGATCAAGTACAAACCTTTCTTTCTGTCGAAATCATCATTGCAACTGAAATCATGCACTGCTTTGTAGATTTCTTCGTGAAACTCGATTTTAAAAATCAAAATCCTCTGACTGGAATCTTTTAACACATCATTCGAGTTGACCCTACAGCTAGTACAAAGGATAAGGGAAGGTCTATTGATAAGAATATAAATACCAGTGGTTTAACTTATCTTGATACATTACACAGCCGTGTTTGTTGAGGAAACAAAGACTGATCAGAATTGAATTTTAAATTTAAAGGATTCATCAACGAGGAGAGATTTTATGTTGGGATGCACTAACAAAGTTTAGTAGCTTTTTCACTCCACTGGAAGGCAGAATTACGCTTCAACTATAATCTTATAACCATGGGATATATTGCTGCGTTTAATAATGAAGAGGCCAACAATATTTGTTTCGTACAGACTGATATGTTTTGAGCAAGCCAGTGGTACGTCCTAAAGAACACCTATTACGTTCCACCCCAACCTTCTCCCTAAAGCAAAACAGCTAACGTAACCATGAAAAGGCACTAAGGTGTCTAATAGACCAATTTCGGTATCTTAAAATTCTTGGCAATAGACCTCAGCACGAGACTCTGGGGAATAAACCCCACAAACTGTGTAGTTATTCCCCAGAGCCTCGTGCTGAGGTCTATTGTCTTAGGCTGAATTTGAATATATCGAAATTGGTCTATTTGTCTGTGCCTTCCTCTAGACACGAAACCCTTCACACTGACGAAGAACTGCTTCGACAAATGAATTTTTCTTTCAAAAGAACCTCATTTCTAGAAATAAGAAAGGCAAAAAAGGTTTTGCAAAGCTTCGGTAGATTTTAGATTTGTCATCATCAACAAAGAAAATTTCCTCCGGCTCTAAATTGTATGCACTCTCTATCTTGGTTTGAAGATGTCTGAGCCCGGAGCTCAACCACAATCCCAGAAGAAAAGAAGAGCCCTTGGATTGTCTTACCTTATCGATGAGAATCCACCATGGCACGTCTGCTTATTGCTGGGTTTCCAGGTAAGACTCAGCGAATATAGTGTACTATTCCTATTAGTTTCGTTTTCGGGTGGATTTGCCCTTTATTACTTTACACGGGTGGGTTATTCAAAACCGACTTAAGCTGACCTAGGATTAGCAAGAATTTTGATTTCACTTTTGTAATTGTTCGATAAGATTTTCTGCCAGTGTATATATTGTTTGCCCTTCAAATTTGAGTCTCAATGCTCTGAAACTACAAATTAATTTTTCCATAGGAAAAATCAGTACTTCGGTTTACCTGTAATCCTGGGTCGAGCGTTAACCGGCTTTCGAACAACTGGCCCAGACGTATTTTGTTTCTACATTGCTATTTTTGTTTCTAATTGTACATCTGTTCGAGTCTGTGGATTAAAAGTTCGCGGAATAAGTCCCCAGCTTCCCAAAATCTTCCTAGCAAAGACCTGATTCACACTGATTTGAAGAGGATTTAAAAAAAGAGAGAAAAGAAAAAAAACCAACAAGGACTTTTAAACTTTCAAACTCGGCCCTAGGTCGTTCAGGTTGATAACACATGTATAGATTACAGGTATGTGGTCACTTTATAACTTTACTTGGCTTTCAATCCACAGTCAAGTTTATATGTCTCTTAGATTTGAAAGAGATCGTTGTCTCCAAAAGTCATGTTAGCGTTTAATGCGTTACCTCCACAAGAACTGTGAAATCCATTGACTGTGACACTAGCTGTGTGACTGAGACCCTATTTACCTGTGATAAGATACTGGTTTAATTTAAATACGTGGTCCGGTTTTGTAAAGTAAAGTAAAAGTAAATTAAAATGAGTATCGTTAAAACCAGGAAAGTAATTATAAAACAATACGAAACAAGACGAAAGACTGGAGAAGACATGGAAATATAGATAGCAATAAAATCAAGCCTATAAACCATCTTAAGGTGGCCGAACAGAGTTTTTGATATCTTGTCGCCAAAAATGGCAACACGCACGTTAACACAAACTTCGCTTTTTCAGTTTGATAATTAAGCTGCAGTATGTGCCGTTGCATGACAACCTAGACAAATTGAAACAGGCCATTAAAGTCGGTTTGGTTTATTTGCGGAACATTTTGTAGTCATTAGATTTTATTTATCATTCGCATACAAGAAGCTGGTAACGATGTTTGCAAGTTAACACTATTTTAATAATATCTTTCAAAAACAACACGATAAGTTTGAAATTTCATACTATATTAACAAGACATCATCCATAGTCAGTTTACAAGAATACCAATAAAGGCAATATATAAATAAATAAAGCGACAAACAGTTAACAGTGTGTGTTGAAAAAAAAAAATTAAAGATTAGGCGCGAAACAGAAAATAGTGAAAATTTAACACTAAAATAACACAAACTAATTTTTATGAAAGGGATAAATTAAGATTTTTAACGAAGGCTGCTCCCAAAGGATCTGCATGGCTTCTTTGATTTTTAATTGGAGGCTAGTGGAAGCCGAGACAGGAATTTCGAAACAATTTTCCAAACAAAGAAAACGTGTGAAACAAATTTCGTGAAATTGGAATGTGTTGTTATTGAGAAATTATTATACACATTTCCAAGAGAGCTATTCCCAATTCAATCGCAATTTTTTGTTTCCTACGCATGCGTTGCATTTAACTGGGCTCTCTCGGTAACAAAGAGACCTCTGAGAAATAGATTTTCAGCTCAATACACTGAATAGTCTAATATTATTTGTTGTTCTTCATTTTCCGGAATGCTCCACACTCCTGGATTAATTGACGGCCCATCAAATTAACCAAAGTGGAAACAGTAAATGTATAATCAGTGTCGAAGCTGCAAAAATACTGAAACTTCCTTTTGTGTCCTAACATTGCTTCTTCGTTCAGCATTACCTGACGATGGTGGGTGGAACATTGTCAATTCCCTTCATTCTGAGTGGTCCGATGTGCTTTGCGAACAACACGCTTGTCATCAGTGAAGTACTGAGCACCATTTTCTTCGTTTCTGGTCTTGTAACCTGGCTACAGTGTACATTTGGAGTCAGGTATTGAGATCATAATCTATTTATTGCTTAACAATTACTTCTACAACCTCGGTCATCTGCTGTTCAGTCGTGTGTGCCTGCCAATTAGAAATCTAGAAATATAATAGCGCGAAGCCGAGTACTGACTTACCACGCAAAGGTTAATGTTAACAAATAATGTTTCCAAGACGTTTTGGTACATTTCATTAATGACGTTGATGATTATGAGGACGTAATTGAACTTACCAATAACCCTCTTCCAGGGTAAATAAGCATAAAAATAGCAACATTTTTACCAGATTCAAATATTTTTATACCTACAGGCTCCCCATCGTACAAGGAGGAACTTTTTCTTTCATTACTCCAACATTTGCTATCTTGTCTTTGCCACAATGGAAATGTCCCAAATCTGAAGGTCAGTTTCATTGGTTTCCGTGCGTGCAAGAATAGACTGATGAATGGATAGACGTGGAAGTTATAGCATTTTTAGTCGTGATTTGGATTTGGAAAGAAATTCTCCACTGCTGAAACTCTTGCACTTTTTGTATTAACGACGATGTGCTGCACATGTCCCTGCCAAGTGACTCATGTTAGCCCGTGTAGGGCCACACTATACAGATGTCGTTATTCAAACAAAATTGAAATAAAAATTGAAATTGAAATTGAAATAAGTCCCAATTGAAGGGCCTAGTTGTTTTAGTACAGCGTATTTCACTTGTCTCTCTATTTAGGTTTTTACTTACTTTAAGTTTTTTTTTTTTTTGTGCTATTTCCAGAACAAGAATATGGTAACTCGACGGAAAGCTCGTCAATAAATTATGATGAAATTTGGAAACCTCGCATGAGAGAGGTAGGTTTCGACAATGACGGTTTTTCTGAATTTGCTACAGTAATCAGATGTTATAATGCGTTCGTGCATTTATAGATTAGTCAAAGAAACAACTAAATCTCTTATCATTAAAAACCTTTGTTAGATTCAGGGCGCCATAATGGTCGCGTCTCTGTTTCAAGTCGCAATCGGTTTCACTGGCCTCATTGGGATTCTTCTCCGCTTTATTGGACCGCTGACCATTGCACCTACAATCACTTTGGTGGGCGTGGCACTATTTCACCTGGGTGCAGAACACTCGGGTAAGTTGACTAAGCAATTCAATTACTTTTTTTTATCCTTTTATCATTTAATTATCTTTTCAATTTAATGCATGTCTTTTTCATTTTAAAGGAAATCACTGGGGAATTTCAATGACGTGAGTACTTACAAAAATGCATTTTTGCATCAGCTCCTGTCTCTAATGATAAGACTTAAGGACGTTCGCTCTAACTGTTTCTGCGCATCCTTACTGCGCACGAAATTCACACTCCACGTCATGCATGGAGCGCGCGCGCTAAGTAGTAAAGTGAACAATAATAGGGAAAATGGCCATTGCTATAACTTTGCGTGGATGTTCGGTGACTCCTTTTATTTGTCTTTCGATGGGTCATTTTCTCTACCGATTTTCTACGTTTTGCGAAAAAATGATGAAAATTTAATTTTTTTGCAAAACGCTCCATCGAATTTCTTTTCATTTGGCCTCTTCGTTTAGCTATGAAACAGTTCAAATGCTCCTTTAAGGGTAGACGTTATTTAAAATGATGGCAATATTTGAAATTATTAACGCCACAGATTCACTTCTACAAAACGTTATTAGGATAGTTCGCCTCTGCTGACTTATCTTTGATATCTTAACCTAAAAATCCTGGAGACCATGCTGAGTTTATCAAAATCAGACTAGTTTTCCACACGTCTTACCTCTGGAACGAAGCCGGTGACCCCCAATTTTTATTTCATTTCTGAAACAAGTAAGTCATTATCTGTGCGCAGTAGAAGTTTAAGAAAACTCTATCGAGTAGAAAATGTTTGAGCGAACGTCCTGAACGTTTCTTATTCTGCTTAAAGCAAAACTATTTTCATACATTATTAGATAATAGCGTAACTATACATTTTAACTATGACCAAAAATATAATATGAATAATTCAATAACTGGTCAGCGTCTCCAGCCGCTAAAGGAACATGTCGAAACGGTTTCATCATTTATCCTTTGTACGCGTGTTTGTTGTTTCAGGACTATCGTCTTAATTGCGCTGTTTTCCCAATACCTCACTAAGCTTGAGATTCCAGTTCCCGGATATAGGAAAGAACGGGGAGGTTTTTATGTTGGTCGCTTTCCATTGTTCAGATTGTTTCCAGTGAGTATTGTTTGATATTGAATGAGGTTATTATTTACATCTTGTCTCAATCACTCTTCCATTCAGAACGTTTCGCATCCTTTGTCACACAGGTAATTCTAGCAATCGTGGCATCATGGATTATTTGTGCCATCATTACTGCAGCGGGAGGTTTTCCTTCTGATCCCAGCATTCCTCAGTACATGGCGAGAACTGACGCCAGGGCGGCTGTGTTAAAAGAAGCCAAATGGTTCAGAATTCCATATCCAGGTTAGTTATAGTCGTTATCGTCAACTACTTTTCCTTCGTTTTATGTTAGCACGTGTTGCAATTTGATCGCTTTGCAGGTCAGTGGGGAATGCCTACGGTCAGTGCCGCAGGGGTGTTTGGGATGCTTGCTGGAGTGCTGGCCTCAATTATTGAATCTGTGGGAGACTACTACGCATGCGCTAGATTAGCAGGAGCACCTCCACCGCCAAAACACGCCATTAACCGTGGAGTTGGAATGGAAGGAATTGGGTGTCTTTTGACGGGAGCCTTTGGAAGCGGATGTGGCACAACCTCGTTCAGTGAAAACATTGGAGCCATCGGAATCACTAAGGTAGGCAATTTACACTGGTTATTTGCAATGTTTACCAGTTTATCTAAAATTCTTCCAGTTCGTTTGAGATTTTTTCAGTTGAGCTGTTAAACGTTTTGGTACCTACGTCAATTTAAATGGATCATTAAATTCCGACAAAAAAGTTACATTTATGGTTTTTCTTGATTTTATTGAAAAAAAGATGTGAGTAGCACAACTGCAGTGTTAATGACAGCTCAATCAGTACGATCCCAGTCCTTAGTGAAAAGATAGAGAGAAGTGAGGTTGCCTTTTTTAGCACTAGGAAAACAGGATTTAATACGTGAGGATTTGGGTAGGACTGGGTAAAACAACCGTTCAAGTAGCACAATGTGGCACTCAGGTCGAACTCAGTCTCACACTGATTGATCAAGAACAAAGCGCATAAAAACTATTAAACAGAGAATGTTTAGTATAAATAATAACCACACTGCGGTGACAAACATGACAAGACAACCCATGTCGGAGAAAACTTTGATTTTAAAAACTTGACGTTTCGTATGCTACAACGTACATCTTCAGAAGTGACCGTTAACTAGATTACAATTGAAATTTAAATGCGAAGAAAAAGAAAAAGACTTGTATCTGATAAAATGTAACAATACTAACAATTAATAACAAACAGATGAGTCTGAGGGGAAAAAAAGTATATATACATATAAAATGCTAGTAACGAAAAAGTTTCTCATTGTGCTTATTATTTCTACTAAAGTTAAATTGGGCGAAAAATAACAGAGAATGTTTTTTTTTTCTTTAATTGAATCCAAATCTCAATTGACGATGCCATGTCTTATTAGGTTGGAAGTCTTCGTGTTATCCAGTTTGGAGCTCTTGTAATGATGGTTGTCGGTGTTCTTGGTAAAATTGGCGCGTTATTCGTCAGCATTCCAGATCCCATTGTTGGTGGAGTTTTCATGGTCATGTTTGGAATGATCGCTGCGGTTGGTATCTCGAATCTGCAGTTTGCTGACATGAATTCCTCCAGAAACTTGTTCATCGTCGGATTTTCCATTGTGTTTGGATTAGCTCTGCCACATTACATGGAAAATCATCCCAACGCAATTGACACAGGTATAATCATATTGTTTATATTGTTATATTGTTTAAGATATTTTTCCACCCCCTGCAATTAGCCTAGCTATTCGTGGCGGGAGGTGAAGAGGAAAATATATAAATTTACAAAAGGGTTATACCTTATCTACATTAAAGAAAAGAAAAGAATAGTAATAAAAAAGACAACATTGAATAACATAGTAGTAAATAACAATGAGTGTAAATAAATTAAGCTAAAGATTTTGGGAAGTCCACGATTTTATTGGTTTCAACATAGTCATCCTCAGCTGAAAGTAAATTAAATGATTTCCAACGCATGAAGTTAATCTTCCATACCTGGTGTGCAATACGTGTAAACTAAGATAGCTGGTACACTGAATTAAACAAGGGCAATAAATGTGCTGCTCAGGTCCATTGAAAGCTGCCCCATTGTGTTAGAGCGACACTTAGTTTGCAGGAATCCCTTCATTGCGTTTTAACGCTTAAGGACATTATATCCAAAAAATAACTTAAAAAACCGGTTAAACCGGTGATACCGAACATGATTTCCATAAGATAAAAATAGAACATGACATCATTGATGAACCTGTGAAACCGGTTCATAACGTGTTGGTAAGCCTAGTGTACAACATCACCTTATCCTCAGCACGTTAAAAAGGATCCACCGCATTTTATTCATGAGATCATTTAAATAACCCATGACATTACTACCGTTAATGTCTTCAACCGCACGCTAATGAGATTCCACCAACAAAAAAAAACCAGGAGTAACCGGCTCTACTATTCTACTTCCTTCAACTGCCTGCGACTAACGAACAAACGAACAAGCTATTCCCGGCCTAAAAAGTGGATTAACGATCTCTGACTACAAATAGAAATTGGAAACATTTGACCCATAGCTGGAAACGAAATCTAAACCGGCGAGCCTTAACGGACAATAAGTAAATCGATTTCAAGGACAACTTTTCATGACCACCTTAGCAACCAGATGATGTTACATACACAAACAAATGCTACCCATAGGTGGAAACTACTGACAATTTACATACATAAATTACTCGCTGATTCTCTTGTAGTCTGAAGGATACAACATGTTGTTTTAACAGAAAATAGTATGTTTTAATAGGTGTTTCAGAAATCGACCAGATTGTCTCTGTCCTTTTGAAAACAAGCATGGCAGTGGGTTGTATTGTTGCATTGATTCTGGACAACACCATTCCTGGTACCATTGAAGAACGTGGGCTCAAGGCTTGGAGGCAGCATCTATCAGATGACAGTGATGAGTTTGAAACAGCTTCTATTAAAGTCTATGATCTGCCATTTGGTCTCAATCGCATCAGTAACTACAAAGTGGCGAAATATTTGCCTTTCCTGCCGTACAACGACAACGACAAGGACCGTTTGCAAACAGCCGATGTGGAACTTGCTAGGTCTTAGTTGTAACTGATAGAAACTTTCAACAGTCTTCATGAATGAAAGACGGTAATTGTTACCATTTAGCCGAATAAGTTCGTAGCTCATAGCCTAGCCCATAGCCTAACCCATAGCCTAACCCATAGCCTAGCCCATAGCCTAACGCATAGCCTAACCCATAGCCTAACCCATAGCCTAACCCATAGCCTAGCCCATATCCTAGCCCATAGCCTAACCCATAGCCTAACCCATAGCCTAACCCATAGCCTAACCCATAGCCTAACCCATAGCCTAACCCATAGCCTAGCCCATAGCCTAACCCATAGCCTAACCCATAGCCTAACCCATAGCCTAACCCATAGCCTAACCCATAACCTAACCCATAGCCTAACCCATAGCTTAACCCATAGCCTAACCCAAAGCCTAACCCAAAGCCTAACCCAAAGCCTAGCCCATAGCCTAGCTCATTGGCTAGCCCATGGACCCTACCCCACGTTTTGTTCACACTATTTACAGTAATAGGATTATCTGTCATTTAGTTTTGGTATTAAAAGAAGAAGTGTTTCTGTAGAGCTCCGATACATTGAAATAAATACTTCTTCTACCGACACGAACTTAACCGAGAACTTTTCCTTTGACCCACGCGCCGACCGTTTTAGTGTCACGCAACGCAAAAGTTTGAAAATTCAAACGTGCTCTATTGCAAAACAAAGACCCCTGCCGAGTTAAATGAAGCTAAAACGATGATGAAACTTAAACGTAAGCAATCGCGTCTGTGAGATAATAGCCTCGACAAACTTTACCCTCGACCATTGACGAAAAGATAAATTCATTCAAAGTACGCAACCCCGTTACCAGGGTCTCTCATCTTTCCGCCGGCGGGAATTTTAGAGACACTGGGAACAAGGTTGGCAAGTACGAAGATTGCATAGCAAAAATCAAAGGCCTCTTTGAGGCTACGACTATTTTGCATGATTAAATACATGCATCATTATAAGCAGAAAAGATGAAAACATTTTGGCATTGTTGCAAAAATAAATTTCTTTCTCCTGTCCCTTATTTCAACCTCTAAAATCACGCTTCAATCACTGCCCTAACTCCGCAATACAATAATGCATAACGCTCTAGACACATACACGCTTTGCGGACCTATGTGTTAA